>Ga0334722_10004964_pt1 | contig 13622 bp, 12 predicted proteins | sample C3_bottom_MG_FD_207210 | JGI IMG/M metagenome (GOLD analysis project Ga0334722, IMG submission 207210) | Sediment microbial communities from Yellowstone Lake, YNP, Wyoming, USA - C3_bottom | ecosystem: Environmental > Aquatic > Freshwater > Lake > Sediment | place: USA: Wyoming | collected...
TTAACATATTAAAAAATACTCCATATGATAAAAGAACAAAATATGACCAAGTAATATTAATTAATCCTGAATCTAATAATCCAATATTTACTATGAGGGCATTAAGTATAAATCCTTCTCCTGATTATACATTTGATTATGGTAGTAACAATGATGATTGGGGAAAATATAGGGGAACAGACAATACATTTAATCCAGAAAATTATAAAACTTATTTTGATTATTTAAGAAGTAAAGGTATAGGATTTAATGATGTAACATTAGAAAGATATGTTAATACTAATTACTACTCAAGTTATGGTAAAAAATTCATAGCGGCAAATCCTCCTATGGACCTAAACAGTACATACTACCCAGCAGTAATTGGAGATAAATATGTACTTATCAACAAAAGCAATCCAGCAGCAAGTAAAGCAATAGGTAAAAATAATACATTTGTTAGAGCAAATATACCTCTAAGTGTAGCAAGAGAAATAACAGGTGTAGGAGCAGAACAAACTCCTAGAGCACCTAGAACGCCAAGACCAGCAGCTCCAGCAGCAGCAGTGGCGCCTAATGCTACAGTAAACGCTGCACTTGATTTTAATAGATTAACAGCAGGATTTAATAGTTTACCAACAAACATAAAATCTAGAATAGGAGGAGGAGACATTGTTCCTTACAATAGACGTAATGCATCAGTAGATGCAATAGGTAGAGTTCGAACATTTATACAAAATGGACAAAGCAAATTTTACATAATCAGACTTAATAGTGGAACAATGATTGGTTTTGCTACCATGCAACCTGACGCTAGACATTATATAGTAACTTCTACTACTTCCTATCAAGTGCCAAGAGTAGGCCAACTAGCATCAGTGTTACAACAGCGAAATATATCTGAAGGAACAAAAATAGCATTAAAAATGCACGCTGCCGCTTATCCTGAAGAAGCAAATGAAATAAAGAAAATTTTACAAAAACTAAAAATAAAATAAAATGAAACTAGACGAATTAAAAAAAATTATCAAGGAGGAATTAAAGTCAATTTTAAAAGCAAACGCTCCTGAAAAAAAACCAGGTACAAAAGAAGCACCTCCAAAAGAAAAACCAGGCACAACTCCAAAACGTAGAGGATTTGACAAACCTGAACCAGGTGTAAATCCAAAACCAAAAGCATCTTTAAAAGAAACTGAAAAAAATCTAGTAGATAAAATTACAACTCGTTTTTTAAAATCTAAAAAATAATGGGAAAGTTATTAGAAATTGAATATGAAAAAATATTCAAACCTGAAACAATGGCCAGCCTAAAGGGCAAGTCAGGTGAGTCTCTTAAACAAATGTTAGGCAACAAATCATTGATGCAAACAATAATGCGTTCATCAGAATTAATACCTGAAATTATTGAAGCAGAAAAAAATCACATCACTACATTAGAAGGAATAGCTGTTGACATGGTTACCCAAGCATATCCTATCATTGACTATGCTAACATCAGAATTGATGCTAAAATAGTTACAATGGGAGACATTGCAATTCCACCACCATCAGAAGAAGAAGAAGAATCACCACCTAATCCTGAATTTTTAGAGGCAAAAAGACGTATTATCAATGGTATTACTCAAGGTGCATCAATTAGAGGAGCATTTGCTTTTTATTTGTTTAAAGAGTACTTAGACCTTTTAGACGACACTTTAGTAGACAAGTATGGTGAAATTTTAAAACTTTCATTTGGCATTTATGACAGTGAAGAGGCAATTGCTATGTTATTAGCAATGATAGCGCAAAATAAAAATATGCCAGGTGGTGAAAGTCAAATGGAATATGATGAAGAAGCTCAACAATTTGTTATTAAAGCTAGGGCCATTTGTTTTCCAATGTTAGTTCATGAAATTGTAAAAGGATTGTATGAAATTGTTGGCACACAAGGATTTGGAAAAGACAAAGAACAAAATAAAGCAGTCATAGGAGCAGTAGACAAATTGTCTAATGAACCTCGTGATTTCCAGTATGGTAAATTCATATACGACGCTTTAAACAACTTATATGGTGAAAGCAACATCAATGATGCTCGTGTTAGAGAATTGTTTTTTACTGAAGTGTACAAATTAGACGAAGAAGAATTTGTTAATTTTATTGAAAATTTAATTAACAACAAGTTAACCACCATTCAAAAACAATGGGCTATGGGTGAAATGAAAGCAATTGAAAAAGATCTTAAAAAAGATGACACTGGTTTAGCTGGACTAGATGAAGTAAAAAAACGTAAAAAATTAGCTGGATTGATTAAAGAAAATAATTACGATTTCAATTTGAAAGCTGCAAAAGATCCTAATGCTGTTTTTGGTTTATTTAGATATAGTGATGATGAAAGAGCATATTTTCAAGATGTAATAAATTTATTAACAGGTCGATCTGATTTTAATAAAAAATTACCAAACTATAATTTAACTGACTTAGTTAAAAAACTAAACGATAATATCAAGCCAGATGAATTATGGCAAGCATTATCAAGAGCTTATAAAAGAGGCATATTACCTGTTAAATCTGCTAATATTTTATTTGATAAACTATACTAATGATAAAACTACTCCAACTGTTAACTGAAGCTAAAGAAAGCTTTGAACAATTTGCTAGTACTAGACTAAAAGGTGCTGAAAAAATAGCTGACACTACTCAAGAAGCAGGTGGACTATCTTTATTAACTTACAAACACTATAAAGTTAAATTACCATACTATAAAAAAGCAGCAGCAGGTAAATTAGACAAAGAAGCTGCTAAAAAAGAATTTAATGAAACTTTAAAAAGTATCTCATTAAACATGACTCAAAATGAATTTCAAACTGAAATGGGACGTTTAGAAGTATTAGGAGAGTTGTTAATACAAGAAAAATAATGATAAAACTTATAAACATATTAAGTGAAGCTAAAATAAATAAATGTCCTGCTCCAACTCAAAACATTGAACTTAATCTTCAAAATAGACAAAAGGCAATTAATGAGTATGGTTATGGACCTTTAAATCCAAGCAAACCAAATGATAAATTTTGGCAAGCTAAAGTAGACATGTGGAAGCTTGATTCTGTAGAAGAAGCTAAATCATCTCGTTGTGGTAATTGTGCAGCTTTTGACATTACAGAAAAAACTTTAGATTGTATAGCTAAAGGCATTGGTGATGATGGAGGAAGTGAAGATCCATTTGATGTTATTAAAGCTGGTAATTTAGGATATTGTAGATTTTTAAAATTTAAATGTGCTGCCGCTCGAACTTGTGACGCTTGGGTTGTTGGTGGTCCTTTAACAGATGATAAAACTGTATGATTAAACTAGTAGAAATATTACAAGACATTTTGGCTGAAAAGAAGCTATGCCCTAAAGGTAAAGCGTACTATAATCGTCGTAGAGCAGCAGGTGAAAAACCATCTGCTTATTTATCTGGACGTTCTGTCAAAGTGTGTAAAGGATTGATGGAAGAAGATAATTTAGACATGCATGAATCACTACGTGATTGGTTTAAAAAAGAAGATTGGGTTAGAATTGACACACAAGGTAACATTACAGGCCCATGTGGTACAATGAAAAAAGGTAAAAAAACAACTCGTTGTTTGCCCCGCGCTAAAGCAAACAGCTTAACTAAAGCTGAAAGAGCAGCTACATCACAGAAAAAAGCAGCATCAGACAAACAGTTTGTGCCTAACACTAAAAAAGCTAAAGTGAAACTTACAGAATTAAGACAAATTATTTATAATATACTTAATGAATCATTACATTTAAATGAAGACAACATAGACGAATATGATGTTGAAAGTCCACAAGATGTAAAAGAATTTGTTCAGTTTATGCGAGAGTATAAACAACCTTTACATGAAGCAGAGTACCATGGTCGTAAAGTACAACTTGGCAAGCCAATGCAAGGTGACGTTAAGAAATTTAAAGTGTACGTTAAAAATCCTAAAGGAAAAGTAGTTAAAGTAAATTTTGGATTTGGCGGTTCTTCAGCTAAAGGTAAAAGAATGGTTATAAAAAAGAACAATCCAAAAAGGCGCAAAGCATTTAGAGCAAGACACAACTGTGACAGTCCAGGACCACGTACTAAAGCAAGATATTGGTCTTGCAGAAAATGGTAATAAACAATAAAATCCACATATTTATAATAAAACAAACATGAAAACACTTAAACAACTAATAACAGAATCAGTTAATGAATATCTTCGCGAAATTGAAGAAGCAGGCAACAACGAAGCAATACAGCGCAAAATAGAAAGATGCGAAGAAGCAATTGCTGTTCGTGAAAGTAAAATCAACAAGGAAGGTATAGAAGAAGCTATGCATGACATGATTGATCCAAAGAAAATTAAAGAACTTCAAAAAGAAGTTAAAGTCATTGAAAAAACATTGAAAAAATATCAAAAACAATTAGAAAAACTTAAGTCAAAAAATAAACATGTTGGCGCTGAAGATACTGAAGATTCTACTGAAGAAAAAGAAGAAATTATTGATGAAAATATGGAAGATATGGATGGTGTGGAAGATCCATTAATGGAAGTTTTAACTCCAGAAGAAGAAAAAGAATTAAATGACATTGAAGATGAAATAAGATACAAAGCTAATAGTAATAGGGTATCATTTAATTCAAGAATGCAAGAAAGATATAAAGAGTTAAAAGATAAACAAAACCAAATGCCTGCTCCTCCAGAAAAATTAAACATAGATATAAATGAATCTTTCTTATACATGCAAAAACTTGCAGGTTTAATTACTGAAGGACAATACAGAGCAAAGTCTAAGAAATTTTAATTTATAAATTCATTAAAAATGCAATTAAACGAACAATTTTTACGTATGCAAAAATTAGCAGGTATTACTGCTAATGATGCTGACATTGAATTAGCTAATCTTTTAACAGAAATACATTTACATGAACATTTCTATTCTAAAGGAATATTAAAAGAAAATGTAAATGAAGGTCAAATTAATGAAATTTTCTCTAACATTCTTGATAAAGTTAAAAAATTAGGAAAGTCAGGAAAAGAAAAATTAGTAGGAGTATTATTAGGGAAACTAAAAGCATTAGTTGGTGATAACAATTATGATAAAGCATTAGCATTATTTAAAATTACAAATAAAGAAAAATTTAAAGAAGCAGCAGAAGAATTAGCTAAAGAACTAGAAAAAAATAATATAGCAGAAGCTGCAGAAAAGAAAGTTAAATATACAAAAGGTTTTAAAAATTTTTTTATTGCCTTATCTATACTTATATTCAGTACGGCGGGTGCTACAAATTTAGCAGATAAGGTATACAATGGAGAAATTAAAACTATTTCCACTGCCACTACAGATACAAGTACAGATACAGTTAAAGATGCATTGAAAGATGCATATAAATATACTGAAACAAATACTAACTCAGAAACAAAATCAATTGAAAAGGGAGGAGAACCACAAATAAATAGTGATGAACAAAATGAAACTAATGTAGAACTAGGCACAGGAGATTATACAATGTCTCCAGCAAAAACAGCAGAAGTAATAAAAACAACAGCTGACAATATGATTAAAAGTATTAAAGCAGCGCAAGAAGGAGGAAATGAAATTACAGATGTAAGTTTTGAAGTTCATGGTTCAATTAATGACAAGGGGGTAAAAACTGGAGATCAAGATAATCCTACTGGATCAGATGACAGTGGATTAGGAGAATTTAGAGGTAATGAAGCAGAAAAAATAGCGAAAGGAGCAGTAGCCAAAGTAAAAAAAGAAACAGGTATTACAGTTAACGTAGAAAAAGGAAAGGTAATAGATAATAAAAATAAAGCAGGTTTTAAAATTAAAAATGAAATAAAATCTAAAAAATCTGAAAAACCAGAACCAAAAAAAGATGTTAAAACTGACACAGCACCTGATGCAGAAGGATTTTTAAAAAATCCTAAAACGTCAGTAGATCCAATAAATAATGTATATACTATTATTTTAAACTACATACTACCTTTACTTATAACAGATGAATCATATAAAACAAATGTACAATCAAAACTAACTACAAAAGCCTTCCCTAAAGGAATCAATGATAGAAGCGTTAATGATTATATAGTAAAATTCCCAAAAGAAGAAGAAGCAATAAAAATGTTAAAATGGGCAAGAAGTGTTACAAAAAGCCCAAGTACTCTTTTAAAGAATTTTGGTGATTTAGACCCAAAATTAAAAAATACTCTTGAAAGAATAAAAAAATACCAAGGAAGACCAGGAAGTAAAGCTTCCCAGACCCCAGCACCTGGACCAGGAGCGTCAGGAGATACTTCAGGAGATATTTCAGGAGTATCAAAAACTTCCTTAGGAGAAAATATTTCATTATTAGAAATGTATAATGAATTACTCCTAGAAGTCCAAACTGATTTTAACGAACTTACAGGATATGATGGGGCTAGAGCAAGAAATAATTTAGGAATATTAGTTCCCATATTTACATCTATATGGCATACTAATAATCCAAACGCAGACAAGGAAGATAGCTCAATAATAGATTATATAGCTCAAACATATAAAGACTCATACCGTAAATTTGAAACAAATTATCCTGTATTTTTAGAAAAAGTAAAAAAATGGAAAGAAAAACCAGGTAATAAACCAGACGAAAAAGCAACTCAAGAAAAAGGTAAAGAAACAGATGCAACACAATCAGGTGAAAAACCAGTTGGACCTGCAAAAACAAATGCAAAAGTAGATGCAAAAACAGGTAAACCTGCAAAAACAGATGCAAAAGTTGCAGGTACAGCAACATCAGCTGATCTTAAAAGTAAAAACCCAGAACAAGCAGATAGTAACAAAACTGGAGAATTAATTGATAAAAATCCAGCTTTAAAAGCAAAATTAAAAGTTATAAAAACCACAGATCAATTAGGAGATTTGGTATTTGGTATTATAACGTTATTTTCCAACAAAGCTTTAAAGTCATTTCCTAAACAAAAAAATATGTTTAGTACACTTTATAACAGAGTAAATAATGAATTTCCAACTGCAAGTAGACTTAAACAAGCTTTTGCTAAAGCTAAGGATAAATTTAATAATACTTACCCAAATGACGCAACTTATAAAGAAGAAACACAAGACCAAGATCCAACTGCTATTAAAACAGCTCAAACAGATGCTTCTAAGAAAGAAAAATCATTTACACAAGACACAACAGTACTAGGGGCTTTCACAGTATTTAATTCAAACTCAGCTCTTACAGCTGCTATACAAAAAAATAACACAGAAGAAGAAGTTTATCAATTAATTTTAAGATACTTAATACCTTATTTAGGTCCATATTTTTACTCTCAAAAAGATGATTCCGAAGGAACATACAATAGAGGTACAGGAGGACAATTTGCACAAAAAACACTTAGAGAAACACCATTAAATGAACAATTTTTACGCATGCAAAAACTTGCAGGTTTAATTACTGAAGGACAATATCAAGCAAGAAAAAAAGCTTTAAATGAAGGTAAATATTCGGATTGGTGGGCTAAAGCTGATGATGAATTAGGATTAGATTTTGGTGATGATATATATTCTTATGTTGATAGTTACGATGAACCATGGCAAGGTAAATTTGCGAATGAAGTAGTTAATATTGATGCTGATAATTATGAAGATTTTAAAAATCAAGTCAAACAACTTTATGATGAAATAAATCCTTTTTAATATTTAAATTTTTACAGAACACATTCATTGCGTGTTCGAATATAACAAAGTTAAAGGAGTAGTGGCCCACCTAAAAAGGTGGGCCTCCTTCATTTGGCTTCCAAAATTTTTCAACATATATTTAAATAAAAAAGATATGGCTAAAGTAAATTATGGTTATGCATGTTTAAATGAAACACTAAAAGCACAAGACATTACTACAAATAGGAGCTTAAAAAAAGCTACTTTAGAAAAAAAAGGTTTAGAGTATTGTAGCAGTTTAGCAGTTCAAAACATTAGAGACTTAGAAAAGATTTTACATTGGAATGTTAAAAACAATCTTTTGTTTTTTAGAATGTCGTCAAACATCATTCCATGGGGAAATAAATTAAACTGGTTTAACTTTAAAGACTTTGACGAAATTAAAGAAATTTTACAACGTTGTGGAGAGTATGCTAAAGAACAAAATTTAAGACTTACAATGCATCCAGGACAATTTTGCATGCTCACTAGTCCCCATCAACATGTCATTGACAACAGTGTAAGTGACTTACAAATGCATAGTGACATTATGGACTTAATGAATTTAAGTGCTACTCCATTTAACAAAATAAACATACACATGGGAGCAGCATATGGAGACAAAATTACTACTGCAAAAACATTTGTAAAAAACTTTAATCTATTGCCTAGTCAAATCAAGTCAAGACTGACAATTGAAAATGATGATAAGGCAGCAATGTATTCAACTAGAGAATTGTATGATTTAGTACATCAAGAAGTAGGCATTCCAATTGTGTTTGACTATCATCATCATAAGTTTTGCACAGGCAATCAAACAGAAGAAGAGGCTTTAAAATTAGCTGCCTTAACTTGGAATAATGTAAAACCTATAGTACATTACAGTGAATCTAAAAGTATAAATGAAGGTTTAAAAGTTAGACTACAAGCACACAGTGACTATTTGTTCAACAAAGTTGAACTGTATGGCTTAGATGTTGACGTAATGATGGAATGTAAAATGAAGGAAACTGCAGTATTAAAATATAAAGAAAAATTTAACATAAACTAATGAACAAAAAAATATGTATAATAGGCGCCGGAGTAGCAGGTATAAATGCTGCAACTAAACTAGTAGACAATGGATATCCAGGCGAATTAATCACTATTATTGATAAGGGAAATGATCCACACAATCGTTTACCTGAAGAAGTAATGACAGGAATGTTAGGAGCAGGAGGATGGAGTGATGGTAAGTTAACATACCACACTGAAATTGGAGGACAATTAGCAAAGTACTGTGGTGAAGAAAAAGCAATGTCTTTAATGAAACAAGTAGTAGACAATTTTACTCGTTTTCATCCTAAACCAGAAGAAATATCTTTATCTAATCCAATTGAAGAACCTGAGTTTATCAAACCATACTTTGGCTTAAGAATGTTTCCTGTGTGGCACATTGGTTCAAATTATTTACATGAAATTGCTAAAAATTGGTATAAATTTCTAGTTGATAAAGGTGTTAAATTTAGTTGGAATATAGAGGTAGTATCAATTGACTTTAAAACAAATCATTTTGAATATATTGAAACAAATGGAGATGACACAGATACTATTATAGGTCAATATGATACTCTTATATTTGCTGTAGGCAAATCAGGCATTGACTTTGCCCAACAACTATCAGATGACTATAAACTAGCTACTGAAGCAAAATCAGTACAAATAGGAGTAAGGTTTGAAGCACCACAAAAATACTTTCAAAAGTTAATTGATGTATCTTATGATTTTAAATTGTATCAAAAGTTTGACAATGTGTCATTGCGTAGTTTTTGCACTAACAATAACGCAGCATATGTAGCAGTTGAAGAAACATACGGTGACATTACTTACAATGGCCATGCTAAAAAAGGAGAAGAATTTAGAAACAATATGACTAACTTTGGCATTTTAATGGAAATTAAGGGCATTAAAGATCCATTTAAATGGTCAAGAAATATAGTAAAACAACTACAAATTGATGATAAAGGAGGAATATATTTTACTCCAGGTACCCGTACATCATCACAATCATCTGAAAATGAAACTGTTAAGTCATTCAAAGTAACCAACTTAGGTTTATTTAAACATGTAATGGGTGAATATGCTAAGTATATTATTGATTTTATAGATCAGATGAATAAAGTATTTGAATTTGGTGATGATTATGGATTTTATGCTCCAGAGGTAAAATATTTATCTCCTGAACCATTAGTAAACTATAAAGACTTATCATTAAATGAATATCCAAACGTTCACTTTGTTGGAGACGCTTTATCAGCTAGAGGAATTACAGTTAGTGGAGCACATGGAATTTATGTAGCAGAATCATTGCTTTCTTAATATGTATAAATATGGATGATGTAGAAGAATACCCTGACTTTTTTGAAAGTTACTAGTTTTACTTATTTGTTCAATATTTATGATAAAATACTGCATTCATGGAAAATAAATTAAGACATATAATATCAACAATCATCACAGAAGAGCTAAATGAAATGGCTCGCATTCCTACCATGTTAATAATAGGTGATGCCACCAAATTAGAACATGCTAAAAGATTATATGACGATGAAACATTTTGGGTTAGAAAAATGATTGACGCTGTGGAAGCAGCAGGTGAAACAGGCATTTCCCGTATGGGTTATGAAATAGAAGGTGGCGAATACATTGATGGTCTTACAGACATTGCTGATAAAAGTCAACTATTAGTTAATCCTAAAATTAAAGATCTTATAAACATAGGTCTATTTGCTGAATCTGGTTCAATTATTCCTAAAAAAGTAAAATCAACAGAAGTTGGACAAAGAGGAAGAAAAGTAGGCAATAAAACATTAGTAGCTAAAGAAGTTAACTCAAAACTTGAAGCAGACAATGAATATCAGGCTAATGAAGCTGAATTAGAAACATTAGGAGTAGAATTTATTGAAAAGTTAAGAATGCGAGTTAAGGGCACACTAAAACGTGGCCGTAAAGCCAATCCAGCTAAATCTACTGATGGCATGGTAGCAGTTAGAAATGCTATGAATAGTGGAGAAGAGTTGGAAGACATGAATGATGAATCTTTTGATCCCTTAGTATATGATGATGATGAAGATGAAAATCCCCCACTTAATGAATCATTCATTCGAATGCAAAAACTAGCAGGGTTGTAAATATCAACTTACATACATCAAAAAGTTAGGCTTCCAAGGAAGCCTTTCTTATATTTACAGTAAAATAAAAATTATGATAAACACTCACGATGATTTAGCTCGTATTGGAAAACAACTGATGTTTAGTGAACCATTTTATGGTATATTTCTGTCAACATTAAACAAAGTAGTTGGAAATGATGTTCCAACTGCTGGAGTGTGTAAAAACGGAATTAACTATCAATTAATTGTCAATGAAGACTTTTGGGCAAGTTTAAACAATGATAAGAAAAAAATTGGACTACTTAAACATGAACTTCTCCACATATGTTTTCATCACTTAACAGAAAGAGACGACTATTTAGATCATGAATTGCATAATATAGCTGCAGATGTTGAAATAAATCAATATTTAACATCTGAATATTATCCAACACCTGACATTTTACTGCCAAGTACATTTCCAACACTTAAATTGCCTTTAAAAGCAGGTACTAAAAAGTACTATGAATTATTGTCACAAGCAAAATTAAGTGGTTCAAGTCCAGCATTAAACGCTTTACTAGACAGCAATCCAAGTTTAGGAGGAAAACATGGTAAAGGTGATGATCCAAATGAAAAAGGACAAAAAGGATCAACAGCAGGTAACTTACATCCAACATGGAAAGATTTTGATGATTTATCTGAAGCAGACAAGAAATTAGTCAAAGCACAAATAGATCATCAAATAAAAAGTATAGTTGAAGCTCAACGTGACATGGGTCATGTGCCATCTGAATTAAAAAGTTACATAGATTCACTATTTGAAGTAAAGCCACAATCATATGATTGGAAAGGTTACTTTAGAAGATTTTTTGGTTCATCAAGTAAAATATACACTAAAAAAACAAGACGTAAATTAAACAAACGTTTTCAAGAAAATCCAGCATTAAAAATAAAGCAAAAGAAAAAAATATTGGTAGGAATAGACACTTCAGGTTCAGTTGGAGACAAGGATTTAGTAGAGTTTTTTAATGAAATATTTCATATGTGGAAAACAGGTGTGTCAATCACCATAGCAGAAGGAGATGCTAAAGTAAATAATGTTTATGAATATGATGGTAAACTTCCAGAATTTGTTACAGGTAGGGGTGGCACAAATATGAATCCTTTTGTTACTTACTTTAATAAAAATAGAGAGTACAACAGTTTAATTATATTAACAGATGGATTTATACCTGAAAAATCAGTTAACACATTTAAACCTATGTTAATGGTTATATGTTCTAAAGGAGAAAAAGTAGAAAAAGTTAAAGAACTAAATTGGAATAATGTAATTAAAATTCAAAATTAATTTATTAGGCTTACAAAATTCTCAAACATATATTTACTTTATAAATTAAAAACAAAAAGGTTATGACAAAAAAAGCACACCAACCAGTATCATTAAACATTGATGAGGCAAAATCATTTTTATCTCACATTGTTACAAACAATCGATACTTACAAGAAAACAATAAACTCCCAGTAGCGGTTGAGGTTATTGGTGACTCAGGTATTGGTAAAACATCAATGGTTTTACAAGTAGCAAAAGAATTAAATTTAAACTTAGTTAAGCTAAACTTAGCACAAATTGAAGAGTTAGGAGACTTAGTAGGATTTCCAATTCGTCAATTTGAAGTATGTCAAGAAGACAAATGTTTATGGATTGATGAACATGCTGTTGAAGAATACACTAAATTAGGTTATAAATTTACAGGCCAAAACAGAATGAGTTACTGTCCACCTGAATGGATTGCTGGAAAAGCATCAGGAGGATTTTTACTATTAGACGATTGGAATAGAGCTGACATTAGGTTTATTCAAGCTGTAATGGAGTTAATTGACAGACAAACATACATTAGTTGGTCTTTGCCTAAAGATTGGCACATTTTATTAACAGCTAATCCTGATGATGGAGAATATTTAGTTAACAGTATAGACACTGCTCAAAAAACACGATTTATTTCAGTTAATTTAAAATTTGACATGAAATGTTGGGGAGTTTGGGCTGAAAACAATCAAGTAGATGGTAGATGTATTAACTTTTTACTAAAACATCCTGAATTGGTTTCCACAAGTGTTAACTCAAGAAGTATTACAACATTTTTCAATTCAATATCATCACTTGAGTCATTTGAAACCAATTTACCATTAATTCAAATGATTGGAGAAGGTAGTGTTGGAACTGAATTTACAACTTTGTTCACTATGTTTATCAACAACAGGTTAGATAAAATGATGTCACCTGAAGATATGATACATCATGAAAAAGAAGACTATGTTTTAAATACGTTAAAAGGTATTATTGGTAAAGAGAAAAAATACAGAGCAGATTTAGCTTCAATATTATCAACTCGTTTAGTTAACTACAGTTTATACTACAGTAAAGAAAATAAAATTTCTAAACAATTTATAGACAGACTAGCACTTTTAATGAATGAAGAACTGTTTGCTGTTGATTTAAAATACAATATTGTAAAATCAATATACAATGGTAATCAATCATCATTTAAATTGTTAATGTTAAATAAAACTTTACTTAAATTTTTAACTAAATAAAATTATGAAATACAGCAAAGAAATTTACTTAGATAGTAGAAATAAAAAACTAGTTTCAGCAAGTTGGGGTCAAATAATAGACATTGTGTCAAAAGATCTTTATTCCAAATATGAAAAGTTATATCAAAAGTATAAAGACAATAAATTAAAATCTAATACTACAGTTTACTTAACTCCATTATCTTTATTTCCTTCTTATAAATTAAAAAATTACATTGAAGAAAATAAATTAAA
>Ga0334722_10004965_pt1 | contig 13620 bp, 10 predicted proteins | sample C3_bottom_MG_FD_207210 | JGI IMG/M metagenome (GOLD analysis project Ga0334722, IMG submission 207210) | Sediment microbial communities from Yellowstone Lake, YNP, Wyoming, USA - C3_bottom | ecosystem: Environmental > Aquatic > Freshwater > Lake > Sediment | place: USA: Wyoming | collected...
CTCCATCTTTATCAGACTCATCTCGAATATCCTTGATACCAACAATTTTTCCTTCATGCACCAAGTCAGCCATTTTTTCAATCATAGTAGCCTTATTGGTGGCGTAAGTCATCTCTGTAATGACAATTTGAAAGGCTCCAGCCTTAGTTTCCAAAATATCCGCCTTAGCCCGAGTCAAAATCTTGCCACGCCCAGTCTTATAGGCTTCGATAATATCTTTTTTGTTATAAATAATTCCCCCCGTTGGAAAATCAGGACCATGCACGAATTCTGCCAAATCCTCGATGGTAGCTTTTGGATTATCAATCAGACATGAGATGGCATCGATAAGTTCGCCTAGGTTATGTGGTGGCACATTAGTAGCCATGCCTACGGCTATTCCCATACTACCATTGAGCAATAGCTGTGGCAGATTGGCTGGCAACACTGTCGGTTCTTTGTGTTGTCCATCAAAGTTTGGCACAAAATCAACCGTATTTTTCTCGATATCCAATAACATTTCCTCAGCCATTTGGGAAAGCTTGGCTTCCGTATAACGATAGGCTGCCGCACTGTCTCCATCCATCGAACCGAAGTTTCCTTGTCCTTTCACCATCGGATAGCGCAAAGAAAAGTCCTGTGCCATACGCACCATCGAATCATAGACCGCCACATCACCATGTGGATGATATTTACCCAACACCTCTCCAACTACCGTAGCTGACTTCCTAAACTTTGCTGTTGAACGAAGGCCAGTGTTCCACATAGAATACAAAATTCTGCGATGTACCGGCTTCAAACCATCTCGCACATCCGGCAAGGCCCGTGAAACAATTACGCTCATTGCGTAATCTAAATATGATTGGGACATTTCTTTGGTTATTTCCCGTGCATTTATATTTCCAATCTCCATTTTTATTATTTTAAAAAATTAATTATCATTTGCTAATAAAAGCCTAGCGAGGCTTATATATATTGACTTATTTTCTATTTTTATTGAGCTTGCGACTACCTACTGGATTCTGAATCTGACCAGATACTAGTAGCACTTTCATTCTGCCTATTTAAATTATCGTCTTGCATCTTATTTTTAGCGCCATTTTCAATCACGTTTTTCACACCATCAACCGTTGCCCGCATTGATTCTTTCTGAGAATTGAATTGATTGGTGATATCACGCAAATCTTCTGACTGATTGATCTTGCTTGACTGAACAATTCCTGCATCCCCGCCGAATGAAACAAACCAGATGGCTATGATGAATACCATGCTTATGCTCACAAAAAATAGAACATACCGCCTGCGGATATGCTCAGGTTTTTCACGTATATTTTCAATCTTTCCCATTAAATCCATATTCGGTAGCAAAAAAAAATTTGCCTATTTTTGCTACCCGATATAAAGCTAATCTGCTGTCATAACCAACACTTCCATATGTTTCTCTTCCAAATCCTTTTTCTTTATGTTGAGCTTGGAGACCCGGGTTGCGGAACAATTCCCAATCTCATTACAAAATTCTTTTTCATCTGCAATATCAGATTTTGTCCCGGCCATTTTATAATGCATTGGAATAACAATCTTTGGCTCAAGTTTTTTCACTATTTCAATAGCTTTCTTCGCATTAATTGTAAACGTTCCGCCGATTGGAATCATCAAAATATCAACCCCATCCAACTCCTCCATTTGCTTTTCCGTTAGGTCAGTTCCCAGATCACCCAGATGGCAAATCTTAATATCCTCAGTGTCTAGCAAATAAATCGTATTGCGACCACGTTCCTGACCATTTTTATCATCATGATATGTTCCAAGACCCACGATATTGATTCCTTTGACTGAATATTCGCCTGGTATATCAATTATAGCTGGACTACCCTTCAGCGCTTCTACATTATTATGATCTGGATGATTATGAGTAACCAAAACTACATCAGCCTGTCCTTGAGGTGGACGCAAGCCGATTGTCTTGCCGAATGGATCTATGAATGCGTTGACATCATCCTGACCCCTTCCTGCCGGCTTAGTTGTTATTTTAAAACAAGAATGTCCATAATATTGAATATTCATAATGCCGATGCGAAATTACGAATACATTCGAATCTACGAATGGATTAGTATTCTCTAAAATGATTATAGAAGTATTTTAGCACAAGAGAAGCTCACTGTCGAGATAAACCTGAAAGAGAAATCAATTGGACTTGCCAAATACAGCAGCTTATTGTACACTTATTTTACGGTTAATTATTAAGAAAACTAAATAAGAGATGCTTCAATCTCTTGCTAAATGATCTTAATGATTTCCCGTTTGGGGAAATTTTTTATTTTTCCTTCAAAATAGGCATTTTTTTAATAATTAACGCGATCGAATGCCAATCGCAAAATTAGCCAATTGCGCACCAGAGCTATTCAATAATGGACTCTTTGTGCTAAATGCTAATGTACAAATTATGACTACTATATTAGATACGCTTGCAACAGAAGTTGACAAGATTGTCACCAACCCAGCTGCTCAAAAAACAGCGAAAACAAGCAAAAATAGCCTTCAAATCGAGGAGGTGGAAGTTTCTGTAATGGAACAGCTCCTGAATTCAGCTGAAATACGCTTTCCAAAGGTAAATGATGTAGTGGAAGGAACTGTTATTGAAGTAAGTTCCAATGCAATTTATCTTGATATCGAGCCATTTGGAACTGGTATCGTGCTCGGAAGAGAAATTAAGGATGGTATGGGATCTTCTAAGCTAAAAGAGGGTAGCCGTGTTTCTGCAACCATCATTGATCTTGAAAATGAAGATGGATACATTGAGCTCTCTGTACGAGAAGCTTCCTATGAAAAGGCATGGGAGGACATTGAAAGCAAGCGGGATACACAAGAAAAAATCACAACCAAGGTTCTTAGTGCTAACAAAGGAGGTCTATTGGTTGAAGTTAACGGAATATCTGGATTTTTACCAGTCTCTCAACTTTCCAGTAAGAATTATCCACGAGTTGATGATGGAGACAAGAACAAAATTCTCACCCTACTTAAAAAATTGGTCAATCAGGAGCTTGAAGTTCGCATCCTTGATGCTGATCGTGAATCAGAAAAGCTTATTGTAAGCGAAAAAGCAGCTCAAAGTGAAAAAGACCGGGAAACCATTTCTAACCTAAAAGTGGGTGACGTGGTTGATGGTGAAATCAGTGGAGTTGTTGATTTCGGAGCTTTCGTTAAATTCCTACGTCCAAATCCTGACAAAACCACCCTTACTGAAGAAGATAAGCTTGAGGGACTCGTCCATATTTCAGAACTCGCTTGGCAATTGATTGAAAATCCACGAGATATCGCCAAGGTAGGTGATAAGGTGCAAGCTAAAATCATTGGAATTGATAACGACAAAATTTCACTCTCAATGCGAGCTCTTCAGAAAGATCCTTGGAGCATTGTTGAAGAAAAGTATAAAATCGGCGACATTGTCAAAGGAACAGTTAATCGAATCAATCCATTTGGAGCATTTGTTTATCTTGACAGAGACATCCATGGTCTAGCTCACATCAGTGAAATGTCTGAAATGTTCCCTGGTAAAAACATTGATGAAATAATCAAGACTGGCCAGGAATATGATTGGAAAATCCTTTCTATCGAGCCAAAAGAACACCGCATGGGACTCGCATTAGATACTAAGAAAGGCAAGAAAGACAAGCCTGATGCATCAAAGGAAGAAGTCAAATCAGAAGAAAAGGTCTAAATACGCAAAACCTTGACCATAAAAAAGCTCCGACATTTATCGGAGCTTTTTTGGCTTCTTATTGATTATTCCATTTAATGGTATTATACTAATATAACCTTAATTTTAGACAAAAATATGCTGAATCACAATCTAATAGTTTCCTTTAATGGCCAGGAAGGCTCTGGGAAAAGCACCATAGCTCAAATGCTAGCCGAAAAACTAGGCATCCCTAGGTATTATATGGGTCAAATTTTTAGAGATACTGCTGAGAAAAAAGGCATGACTTTGGCTGACTTTATGAGCTTTCTAGCAAACAATCCTGAAACAGAAAAAGAGATAGATAATTACATGATTAATTTGCCCCAGGAGGAAGCCTCTTTTGTCATAGAGGGTCGAGTTGCTTGGCATCTAATTCCACAATCCATAAAAATTTATTTACAGGTTGACTCTAAGATTGCCGCCCAAAGAATATTCCGAGCTATGAGCGAAAAAAATAATCGCGGCAATGAAGACTCCAATCTCAACACGCTAGAAAATATAGAAAAAAGCATTCTTCAAAGAAGATCTAAAGACAGCAAAAGATATTTCTCCCTCTATGGCATTCATCAAGATGATGTAAAAAATTATGACTTTATCATTGACACCACAAATCTAAGCATAGAAAAAGTTTTCGAAAAAATTATCAATTTTATCCATGAAAAATCTACCTAAAAAAGTTCGGAGCATTTCCCATCAACACGACCTCTGGAGTGTTGATTCCAAAATTATTTTGGGAATTTCCGGAGGACCAGACTCCATATGCTTGTTAAATATTTTCTTAAAATTACAGAAAGCTTATTTACTTGAATTCAGAATTGCCCATGTTAATTATGGTTTACGCGGGAAAGACAGTGATGCGGATGAAAAATTTGTACGAGCGTTGGCCAAGAAACATAACTTGAAAATTACGGTTTTCAACGCTCAACCTCCCAAGTCAGCTGAGGCTGACACATTTTCCTTATCCAGGGAGAGGGGAATTAGGAAAATTCCTTCGGAAAATGAATTACGAAATGTGCGCTATGATTTTTTTGAAAAAATCAGACAAGAAAATAATTTTGATTTGATTGCTGTCGCACATAATCAAGATGATCAGGCGGAAACATTCCTAATGCGGCTATTGCGCGGGTCAGGACTCAACGGTCTTCGTGCGATGAAATTCAAAAATGGAAATGTCATCCGACCGCTACTTGCAACTTCTCGCAAAGAAATCATGGAATACTTAAAGGACTCCGGACTTAAATATAGGACAGATAGGACAAACAGGACAAATCTTTTTTTAAGGAACAAGGTCAGAAACAAGCTAATTCCATATCTGGAAAAAAATTTCAATCCCAATATCAAAAAAACCCTTTCTGATGCTACGCTAAACATTGCCGATGACTACTCCTTACTTGAAACCATTACGGAAGAAAATTACATCAGACATGGCAACTTATCCGCCAAAAGACTGCTAGCACTTCATCCGGCACTGCAGAAAAGAATCTTACTCAAAACCATATCTGCTATAAAAAATGACCTTAAAAACATTGGGTCTTCACATATCGAAGAAATGCTAAAAGCGCTCAGAAGCACCAAAGGCAAAAATCAAGTCGTATTATTCCAAGGGTTGAAAATGATGCGAAAGGGTGATAAAATTACCATTAGCAAGTTATAAATATTTAATAAATTGAATTCGTCTAATCGTATACTCATTTAGCTATGGGCAGGTACGGAATTCGCAGTTCTTAATGATTTCATGAAAAATTTAAGTAAAAACATCAGCTTGATAATTCTGACAATTCTGCTCATTTCAGGCCTATTCATCCTATATAGTGGCCCGCAAGAAAAACCGACTATCATTTCACTAAGCACGCTTGTCTCCCAAATCAATGATGGCCAAGTAAAACAGGTATCCGTGGACGAGGATGCGCTAGCTGTGACGCTGAATGACGGCAAAACCGAAAATTCTACCAAGGAAAAAGAAGCTGGAATTACGGATTCCCTAAAAAACTACGGCGTAGACCCAGTTAAATTAGCTGCAGTCAATATTGATATCAAGAGCAACGCATCCTCATCTTTCTGGCTAGGAACGGTTTTGCCATTCCTATTGCCATTCTTGCTCATTGCGGGATTTATCTGGTTCATGCTAAAGCAAGCGCAAAAAGGCAATAGCCAAGCACTTTCATTTGGATCTTCCCGCGCTAGAGTTATTGACCCAAAAGATAAGCGATTTAGGACGACCTTCAAAGATGTCGCGGGAGCTAAGGAAGCCAAAGAAGAGTTGGTTGAAATTGTGGAATTTCTGAAACACCCGAATAAATTTCTAAAGTTAGGCGCCAAAATCCCCAAAGGAGTTCTCCTATTAGGACCCCCTGGCACTGGGAAAACTTTGATTGCAAAAGCGGTAGCTGGTGAAGCCAATGTACCATTCTTCAATATCTCTGGTAGTGAGTTTGTGGAAATGTTTGTCGGAGTCGGAGCATCTCGTGTTCGAGACTTATTTAAGCAAGCCAAAAAAAGTTCGCCTGCCATTGTTTTCATCGATGAGATTGATGCGGTTGGTAGACATCGCGGTGCTGGTCTAGGTGGTGGTCATGATGAGCGAGAACAAACTCTTAATCAAATTCTAGTTGAAATGGATGGTTTTGATACCAATACCAATGTCATTGTTATCGCTGCAACTAACCGACCAGACGTGCTCGATCCGGCCCTCCTGCGTCCAGGTCGATTTGATCGTCGCGTCACCATGGATCTACCTGACATTCAAGAAAGAATAGAAATTCTAAAAATCCATGCTAAAAATAAACCTCTAGCTAAAAATATAGATTTACGCATGATTGCTGAGCGAACTTCCGGTTTTTCCGGAGCTGACCTTTCCAATCTCCTCAATGAGGCGGCTATTCTTTCTGCTCGAAGAGAAAAAAAAGAAATAGCTATGCCTGAACTGACTGAGGCTATCGAGAAGGTTATTCTTGGACCTGAGCGCAGAAGTCGCGTAATCGACGAGGAAGAGAAAAAAATCATTGCCTACCATGAAGCTGGCCATGCGCTCATCGGAGCAGTCTTGCCAAATGCTGACCCAGTACAAAAAATTTCTATCATTTCCCGTGGCCATGCTGGTGGCTACACGCTCAGTGCTCCTTCCAAGGACAAGCGATTGTTATCACGCGCCTATTTCATTGATGAACTGTCCGTATTTTTGGGTGGCTATGTCAGTGAAAAATTAGCCTTTGGAGATGTAACAACAGGGGCCTCTAACGACTTAGAAAGAGCCACTGCGATGGCTAGAAATCTGGTTACTCGCTACGGCATGAGTGAGCTTGGACCAAGAACTTTCGGCCACAAACAAGAGATGGTTTTCTTGGGCAAAGAAATGCATGAAGAAAAAAATTATTCTGAAAAAACTGCTGAGGACATCGACAAGCAAGTTACCAAATTCATTGCCAATGCTTATGACGTGGCTGAAAAGATTTTAGCTGAGAAAAAAATAGAATTAGAAAAAATCGTCACAGCTTTATTAGAAAAAGAAACCATGGAGCAGGAAGAATTTAATATCATTATGAGCATCAAAAAACCTGAAACAGCTCCAATCAAGCCAGATATGGATACGCCAGTGCCTATCGAGCCTACGGCCGAAACAGCTCCGCAATCAGAAACTAAGCCAGAAGCAAAGGTTGTGCCAGAAGCAAACCCAGTTGAAAATATCTAAATCACCAATTCGCCTAAAATAAACTCAAAAAAAAGTCCGAGCAATCGGACTTTTTTATTAGACTTTTCGGTGGGCCCAGCTGGATTCGAACCAGCGGCCAAGCGATTATGAGTCGCCTGCTACTACCACTGAGCTATGGGCCCAAATTTCAATCCTTGTCCATCGACAAGCTCAGGGCATTTCTCTCGTGTTTACACTGAGCGAATTCGCACTAGCGAATGAGTCGAAGTGTGGGCTGTACAGGACTCGAACCTGTCACCTCTACAATGTCAATGTAGCGCTCTAACCAACTGAGCTAACCGCCCCCATAGTGCCTTTGTAACATTTCTAATTTTACTTGAGAAAACAGCTCCAGTCAATGAACTACGGCTTTTTCCGTCGTCTGGCATGAAAAGTTTGATGTATTTCTTTCAGCTGCCTGTTGGTAACGTGGGTATAAACTTGAGTTGTCGTTATTGATGAGTGGCCCAGCATTGCCTGAACACTCCGAATATCCGCTCCATTGCGCAATAAGTCCGTAGCAAATGAATGTCGCAACGTATGCGGATGTACATCTTTGATGATACCGGCCTTAGCTGCATAATACTTGACGATTCTTTGCACACTCCTAGGTGTCAAACGCAAATCATCTGATGTCCCGGTAGAGACGCCCCGCCGGGGTGTCTCTACCTTTTTGATAAATTTTACCAACCCTTTTTCATCGCGGACAAATAGCGCTGGATCAATATCCGTTCTTTTTTCCAAATATAGTTGCAAAGCCTTTGCCGCCCCATCTGAAATAAAAACTACCCTCACTTTATCACCCTTTCCACGCACGCTAAATTCCAGATTTTTTAGATCTAATCGCCTTCTATCTATTTGGGTTAGTTCGGAAACACGTAGTCCAGCTGAGAAAAGCAGCTCCAGCATGGCTCGATCGCGTAATGACTTAAAATCAGCGCCATTTGCGGCTGCCAATATTCTTTCCACTTCCTCTGATTCCAAGAACTCAACCTCTTTGGTTGTATTTTTCCCAACTTCCACTTTTTCAGCTGGTAAAGTCTTAATATCCCGTTTAGCTAAATATTTTAAAAAACTTCGCAATGCAATGATGTGATAATTCTGTGTGATTTTTTTTAAAGACTTACCATGACTGTCTTCAAATCTATTTAAATATACCCGGAAACTACGAATCAAATCATCTGTAATATCGCTAGGTTCAACAATATCTGACCACTTTAAAAATTTATCCAGATAGTGATTATAGTTTTCTATCGTTTTTTGTGATCGACCCCTTTCAACTTCCAGATATTCAAGAAATTGACTTTTTAGGCTTTTTATGTCCATATTTACTATTTTATTTATTTTCAGCTAAGATTGTGCGACGCTTATATATACATACTACTCCCAAAAACCAAAAAAATAAACATTTAATCTGACTTTTATAATACTTCGGGTTCGTACCTAACCCAAGCCGTTTATAGACTTGCAGTATTTAGCCTAATTATGGGTTTGACAGGCGATTCTATCACCTGTATACTAGTTATTAATAAAAATTAGGGCTCTGGAATGATGGGTAAAGTTACTTCAAAAGTAACCACTCTAAGACCAGCGCCAAAAAGAAAGATTAATGCTATTAGCAAGTTATTCCTTTCATTGTCCCGAAGCTTATTAGACCGCGACAGCCTAAAAAATCTGTTTACACAGATTCAGGCTCTACAAAAGAATATCATCAACTTCATCAAAGAACGCCGAACGATAAAACTGCTGCATATATTCAGAAATTATTCTGCTCTTATCGTAGTTATCTCCAGCGCTCTTTTAGTTTCCTCTACAAATCTGGTTGCTGGCAAAGAATCTAGTGGGTTTCTTTTCGGCTATCTTGGCTCGACTGAAGACAACTATTCCAATCCATTGGAAAACAAGATGTTTCTTGAGGCAGATAAAAAAAATGACCTCGCACTGGTTCCACTGGCCCAGGCTAGCACTGCTCCAGATCCAAGCTCAAAAACAAACATTGATAGCGAAGCGGAGCTCATGACCATGCAAGGCCAGGCTTTTATTGCTGGAACAAGTCCAGTAAAAAAAGATCCTGAGGAGGATGGCGGTGTCGCCATCTATGAAGTCCGCCAAGGAGACACTATCGGTGCTATCGCTTCTAATTTTAAAATCTCCGTAAATACGATTCTCTGGGCTAATGAAATTGACGACATCAATTCCATAATGCCTGGCGATAAGATCTTTATTTTGCCCGCATCTGGATTGTCTTACACTGTTAAAAAGAATGACACTATCGATTCAATTGCCAACAAATATAAAGCTGACAAAGGCAAGATAATTTCTTTCAATGATCTGCCTGCAAATGGCGACCTTCAAGATGGCCAGGAGATTATCATCCCTGATGGTCAAAAAGAAGTGATCGCACCTCAAACAGCACCAGCCACAAGCACTAGCTCGTCCAAAATCGCATCTCGTCCATATGAATCTTTCGAATCTGCTGGAAAAAAATTAAATGGGAATGCCGGAGCTGGACATAAGTTCCCGTATGGATATTGCACTTGGTATGTGGCTCAGAAAAAATATGTTCCATGGTCAGGAAATGCAGGAACATGGCTGTATCATGCCAAATCAATGGGCTATGCCACCGGTCGGACTCCGAAGGTCGGCGCCATCATGGTTTCATCTGAATCTTGGTGGGGTCATGTCGGAGTTGTAGAAAGTGTCAGTGGCGGCGAGTTTACAATCTCTGAAATGAACTACAAAGGTTTTGCTAAAAAATCATATCGGACTGTCAGCACTGGCAGTCGCGTGATTAAGGGATTTATATATTAAAAATTCCCTAAAAATTAAAAAGGCTCAGATTTTAATCTGAGTCTTTTTTAATTGTATGCAGTATGCCGCAAGAAGTCCAAAGCTCAAAATTCAAAGTTCAAATCAAATCCAAAATCCAAATCCTCAAAAAACTAAATTTTTTTCAATGGGGCAATTGAAGCTGATAGTTTTTTGAGGCCGACTTTAGAAAATGCGATTGTCAGGATATCGCCTTGGGTTGAAATAACCAATCCAGAACCGAAAGAATCATGCTCAACGCGATCACCATCAACATAAATAGTGGTTGACGGCTTATGCCGCCCATCACTATCATCCACACTCGGACGCCGCCTATTGTAATATGGCTCTCTCATATTGGATTTACTTATCAATGAAATCGCTGGTTGAGATTTTCCTTCCTGCATCAAATGTATCGGAATATCATCCATGAAACGTGAAGGCGAGTTTATTTGTAGTGATCCATAAATATTTCTTTCTCGTGTATACAGCAAGAAAACCTTTTCCTTAGCTCGCGTGACACCGACATACATCAGCCGCCGTTCCTCCTCCATTTCATCATAATTGATCAAGCTTCGTGAATGAGGCAAAATCCCTTCCTCCAGACCAACAATGAAAACCACTTTGAATTCCAAGCCTTTTGCGCTATGCAATGTCATCAAATGCACCGACTCCACCGCCTGATCAATATTATCCGTATCTGCAATCAAAGCCACCTCCTCCAAAAACAAGCTTAGACCTTCCTCACCCACAAATTCATCATATTTTTTAGACACAGTCAACAACTCCCGGACATTTTCATAGCGCGTCTGACCTTCATCAGTGCCGTCTAGCAAAAATTTTTCATAGCCACTCTCCACAAAAATGAACTCGATCAAGTCCGTAACTTTCGCCTTTTCAATTCTTACCTTACTTCGCACGATGAAATTACAGAATTTTTTAATCGCTTCAATTTTTCCAGCATTAAGCTTGGAGCTCTCATTCATTACCAGTCCGGCCTCAATATAATTCAAGCTTTGCTCACGAGCAGAACCCAACCATTTTTTCAAGCTCATTTCACCCACCCCTCGTCGTGGCTCATTGATAATCCTTTCCAAAGATACCTCGTCATTGAAGTTTTGAATCAAACGCAAATAGGCAATCACATCCTTAACCTCTTTACGCTGATAGAATTTCACACCGCCAATAATCCGATATGGTACTGAATTGCGCAACATCGCCTCTTCCACAATACGGGATTGCGCATTCGTACGATATAGCACGACAAAATCATTCAGATTGCAACCATGCTCCGCCTTATAACTCATAATTTCTGCAACAATAAACTCCGCTTCATCCCGCTCATCTCGCGCTTCATAAGTAGTCAACATTTGTCCGCCCTTGTTCTCAGTCCAAATTTCCTTGTCTTTGCGGTTTACATTTTTAGATATCACGCCATAAGCCGCATCCAGAATATTTTGGGTGGATCTATAATTTTGTTCTAACTTAATTACCTTAGCTTTGGGATAATCCTTTTCAAAATCTAAAATATTTTGAATATTCGCTCCCCGCCAAGAATAGATGCCCTGCCAGTCATCCCCCACCACGCAAATATTGCCCCAACGCTGAGCCAGCATGCGGACCAAAGTATATTGAGCATGGTTAGTGTCTTGATATTCATCTACCATGATATACCGGAAAGCATTTTGATATTTTTCCAAAACTTCCGGGAATTTTTGAAAAATTGTCACAATCAACATCAGAATGTCATCAAAATCAAGCGCATCTTGTTCTTTTAATCTTTTTTGATAGGCCGTATACACTTTAGAAATTATTTCTTCATAATAACCACCGATCTGCAATGCAAAACCCTCCGCGCTCATCAATTCATTCTTGGCCTTTGAAATAGCCCCGAGCATCGCCTTGGGCTTGAATTGATCCGGATTGATTTCCAGCTCCTTCATCACCTTTTTCATCAAAGATTCCTGATCCTGAGTATCAAAAATATTGAATGTCCGCTTATAGCCAATTTTTTCAATTTCCTGTCGCAAAAGTCGCACACAGATTGAATGGAAAGTCCCCACCAATGGCAATGCATCCTTGTTGTCATCCAAGAGTCCCAGGATTCGCTCCTTCATCTCCTGAGCAGATTTATTGGTGAAAGTCACTGCCAAGATATTGCGAGGAGCCACGCCTCGCTCTCGAATCAAATAGGCTACGCGATGCGTCAGTGCCTTGGTTTTGCCAGAACCAGCCCCCGCAATAATCAAAACTGCGCCTTCCGTAGTCTCAACTGCCTCTTTTTGAGCAGGATTCAAATTTTCTAGAATATTTAACATTTTTATTGTATTTTTAACTAATAACTTGTTAATTTTAGCATATTCAAAGAAATAGATAAAAAGCCTCTCTCTAGAACTATTAGGATAAATCCGCACCTTAGCGCAGTGCGTTTCTAAATTCCAACGAGCGAGCGTTAAAAAATTACCTACTAACATTCTTTTTAGCCTTTTTGGGAATTTTAGCGAATGAGGTGAGAATTTAGACAGCACAAGCCAGGTGTCGGCAGTTTTCTTTGGTTACTTTCTTTTGCTGCCAAAAGAAAGTAACGCCCTGTGGCAGCAAAAACTGGACAAAATCCCCTGTCCATGCTAAAATAGAAAGGTAATAAATTATTAGCAGACATCAGTTGCGGCATACCTGCCTCTCCGGCAGACAAGGACCCGACTTATGTTTAGCCGAAAAAATATGGCGCTTACAAACAAGCAAAAGACGAAAGTCACCGAAGACGTAAAGAGACACGAGAAGGACACTGGTTCTCCAGAGTATCAAATCGCCATCTTCACTGAAGCAATCAAAAAACTGACCGCCCATCTTAAGAAAAATGCAAAGGATTTCCATTCTCGCCGAGGACTGCTGAAAATGATTTCCAAAAGAAAGAAATTGATGTCTTACTTGCAAAAGACCAACGAAAAATCTTACAAAGCACTTATCAAGAAACTTGAACTCAAGGGATAACTTATTTATAGAAGCGGGTGAAAGCCTGCTTTTATTTTTTTTAAGTGTCATTCCCAACTTGATTGGGAATCTAGTGTGGAAACTTAAAACTGCACGACTAGATTCCCGTTTTCACGGGAATGACAAAATACATCCAACTAATTAATCTAACAAAATAAATGTCAAAATTTAAAGAACAACGCGTCGGCGTTCTCGTCGATATCCAAAATTTATATTATTCAGCCAAAGTCCTCCACAAAAAGAAAGCTAATTTTGGCGCGCTTTTGAAAGATGGTGTCGGAGAAAGAAAGCTCATTCGCGCCATTGCCTATGGCATCAAAACCCTCGAAGGTCAAGAAGAAAAATTCTTTGAAGCGCTGGGCAAACAAGGCTTCGAGGTCAAAACCAAAGACCTGCAAATCTTTCCCGGCG
>Ga0334722_10004966_pt1 | contig 13619 bp, 13 predicted proteins | sample C3_bottom_MG_FD_207210 | JGI IMG/M metagenome (GOLD analysis project Ga0334722, IMG submission 207210) | Sediment microbial communities from Yellowstone Lake, YNP, Wyoming, USA - C3_bottom | ecosystem: Environmental > Aquatic > Freshwater > Lake > Sediment | place: USA: Wyoming | collected...
CGCGCCAAGCGCCGTCAGTTCCTCGGCCAGGACCCGCGCGGCGATCCCCTCGCCGAGGACCACCCGGCCGATCGTGGTGTCGGTCCGGAGCAGGGTCGTGCCGAAACCGGCGTCCGTGTCGGATGCCGCGTGCTCCACCGCGTCCACGACCCCGTGGACTTCGGCCATGCCCGGAACGCGCGCCGCCGCGCCGTAGAAGCGGCCCCGGGACGCGGTCAGGTCGCGAAGCGTCCGGATCGGGTCGCGGCCCGTGATCAGGGGCCGCACGTTCGGGCTGCGCCGAAGACGCTGGGCAAGCACCTCGGGACGGCCGTCGAGCCAGACCGGCACGCGGTGTCGGTAGAGCCGCCAGCGATTCCGGGGATCCACGACGGCTCCGCCGCCCGGCGCGATGACGCGACGAATCTCCCTCGACCCGTCCGGATCGCCCAGGGCCTCGATCGCGGTCCGCTCGCGGGCCCGGAATCCGGCTTCACCCTCGTCGGCGAAGATCTCGGGAATCCGCGCGCCGGCTTCGCGCTCGATCACGTCATCGAGGTCGATGAACACGGCGTTGTGGCGTGCCGCGAGTCGCCGCCCAACGGCGCTCTTGCCGCTGCCGGGCAGCCCGATGAGCACGACATCCATCGGGCCGGACCTAGTCGTCGCCGCCGGAGCCGGCCTCGTCGCCACCGGGCACCGAGGGACGCCCGCCGACGAGCGGTGCCGGCGGGGTCCTGGCCATCAGCGCGCGGTGCGTGGCCATGCGTTCGAGGACCACATCCATACGGTCACCCCCCAGGGTCTCGAGGACGAACCGCGCCAGCGTCAGCATGACCACCGCCTCGCCGATCACGCCCGCAGCCGGCACCACGCTGATGTCGCTCCGCTCGTAGTGCGCCTTGTCCACCGCCGCGCCGGTGATCAGGTCGGCGGACGGCAGCGGGCGGGCCAGCGTGGAGATCGGCTTTACGGCCCCCCTGACGACAATCGGCTCGCCGTTCGAGATACCGCCGGTCAGCCCCCCAGCATTGTTCGAGCGATGGATCCAGTGCCCCTCAGCGGACCGGCCGTCGATCACGTCGTGGACCGCCGAACCGAAGCGCCGGGTCTGCTCGAACCCGAGCCCGAACTCCACGCCCTTGACGCTGTTGATGCTCATCACGGCCGCGGCGAGTGCCGCGTCCAGGCGCCGATCCCAGTGCACGTACGACCCCAGCCCGATGGGCACGCCGTGGGCGACGACCTCGAATACCCCGCCGATCGTGTCGCCGTTCGAACGGGCATCGTCGATCCGCTCGACCATCCTCGCCTCGGCTGCCGGATCAGGGCATCGCAGCGGCGAGGCGTCGGTCTCCTCGCGTGTTCGCGATGCGTTGGCCGGATCCATCGCCACCCCGCCGACCTCGGCCGTGAATGACCAGACCTCGATCCCGAGCTCGCGCAGGAATGCCCGCGCGACTCCTCCCGCAGCCACCCGGGCGGCCGTCTCCCGCGCGGACGCTCGCTCCAGGACGTTCCGGACATCCGAATGACCGTACTTCAGGGCGCCGGCCAGGTCCGCATGACCGGGGCGCAGGCGCGTCACCGGTGTCGCCCGCTTGTCGCCCCCGGCCGCCGCCGCCTGGAGGGCCGTCGCCTCGTCCTCGCCGAGCGGAGCTGCGTGCATGACGGTGCCCCAGTTCGCCCAGTCCTTGTTCGCGACGAGGAGCTGGATCGGCGATCCGAGGGTCCGGCCGTGACGGACGCCTCCGATGATCTCTGCTCGGTCGGACTCGATCGCCTGGCGGGCGCCGCGACCGTAGCCGCGCTGGCGGCGCCCAAGATCGGTCGCGAGATCCAACTCCGTCAGCCAAAGCCCCGCCGGCACGCCCTCCACGATCACCCCGAGGGTCGGGCCATGCGACTCGCCGGCCGTCAGGAAGCGGAACGGTTCCACGGCTCGCCCGGTCCCGTCTCAGCCGGTGGCGGCGGCCGCGGGCTCGTCGCCGGCCGGCTCGCCCTCGGCTGAGCGGAGCCCGCCCGCCCGCGCGGTCGAGAGCGCCTGGCCCATAACGTCGAGTGGCGCGGCCTGGCCGGTCCACAGGGTGAACGCCGCGGCCCCCTGGTGGAGCAGCATCGTCTCGCCATCGTTGGCCACGCAGCCCACCGACTCGGCCTCCTGGAGAAGGCGGGTCCTGTTGTAGATGAGGTCGAGGACAAGGAGTTCCCGGTGGAGGATCTCGGCCGGGACCGGGCTCAGATCGGTCGTGAGGCCGATCGACGTGGCGTTGACCAGGACCTTCGTCTTTGCCAGCTCCGACTCGATGATCGACTCGTGCCAGGGCATCGCCCGCAGGTCCATGTGCGCGGCGCTCTTTCCAAAGTGCTTGACGAGTCCTTCGGCACGGTGGAGGTGCCGGTTGAACACGACGATCCGCTGGAAGCCCACCCGGATGAGGCCGTAGACAACCGCCCGGGCTCCGCCCCCGGCTCCCAGGACCACCGCCTGTCGGGGCATCTTCGCCCGCCCGACGAGCTTGTCCAGCGCGGCGGAGAAGCCCGGCACGTCCGTGTTGTGTCCCACGAGCCTGCGTCCCTCGCGGGTGATCGTGTTGACCGCCCCGGTGGCCTGGGCTTCCTCGGTGAGACGATCAATCAGCGGCACCACCCGCTCCTTGTGCGGGATGGTGACGTTTGCGCCGAGGAAGTCGTCGGATCGAACCTCGGAGATCGCGTCCGGGAACGAGATGGCCGGCCGATCCCAGAGTTCGTACCGGGCGTCGATGCCGCGGGCATCGAAGGCAGCCTGCTGCATCGCGCCCGAGAGCGAGTGGGCGACCGGATGCCCGATGAGGACGACCCGCTTGGTCATGCTCGGATCCTTTCGAGGTCGTGAAAGAAGGCGGGATAGGAGACCGAGGCACTCATGGGCTGATCGATGGTCGTCCTGCCGCTCGCGATGAGCCCGGCGATCGCGAAGGTCATCGCGAGGCGGTGGTCGCCGAGCGACGCGGTCTCGGCCCCGGTGAGAGGGGTAGGGCCATCGATCATGAGCCCGTCATCCTCCGCCCGGACCGATGCGCCAAGTGCCGTGAGGCCGGCGACAATCCCCACGAGGCGGTCGGACTCCTTGTGTCGCAGCTCACCGGCACCGCGAATCGTCGTGCGTCCCCGGGCCTGGGTAGCGGCAAGACAGAGGATCGGGATCTCGTCGATGGCGCCGGCCACGTCGCTGGGGCTCACGTCGATTCCGCGCAGTTCAGCGGAACCGACCGTGAAATCCGAGACCGGCTCGCCCTCGCCGTCGGGTCGACCCTCGAGCGTCTCGAGGGGGCGCTCATCGATCATCGCTCCCATGCGGGCCAGCAGCTCGAGGAGGCCTCGGCGGGTCGGGTTGGCGCCGACACCGTGCAGGGTGATGCGCGCGTCGGGATGGATCGCGGCGGCCACGAGCCAGAAGGCGGCCGCCGAGGGATCGCCCGGGACCCGCTCGTTCATCGCAGCCACCGCCGAACCTCCCTCGATCTCGATCACCGCGCCTCCCCCGCCGTCCGAAGCCGACCGGACCGCGACGCCCCGCACCCGGAGCATCCGCTCGGTGTGGTCTCGCGTCGCCACGAGCTCCCGGACTCGAGTGATTCCGTCCGCCCGCAGGCCGGCCAGCAGGATCGCCGATTTCACCTGTGCCGAGGGGACCGGCGTCGTCCAGTCGATGGTCGCGGGCGTCCCGCGACCGGTCACGGTCAGCGGTGGGAAGGAGTCGTTGTCTCGGGCGGTGAGCGTCGCGCCCATCGCGCGCAACGGTTCGATGATACGAGCGACCGGGCGCCGTCGCAATGAATCGTCGCCGTCGAGTGTGGCCGTCATCGGGAGGCCGGCGAGGATTCCCGCGAAGAGGCGCAGGCTCGTCCCGGAGTTGCCGCAATCGAGGGTCTCGGACGGCGTCCGGAGCTGGACGGCGCCCGGCGACTCGACCCGGTAGTCAACCCGGTCGCCCTCGTTGCCGAGGCGCTCCACCGTTGCGCCGAGGGCCGCCACGATTCCGGCCGTCGAACGGATGTCGGCTCCGTCGCCGGCTCCCAGGATCCGGCTCTCACCCCGCGCGAGCAGGGCCAGCATCAGCGCGCGATGGCTGATCGACTTGTCGCCGGGCAGGCGAAGCTCACCTCGCAGCCGGAGCGCCGGAACGACGACTCCCGAGGCGACGACCGGGCCGCCGGGCGGTGCGGCGGGCTGGCTCACGGTCAGTGCTTGGAGAGCCCGCCCGCCGCGATGCCGAGGGCGGCACCACCGACGAGCGGATCTCCATGCAGTGAGCGGACGTGCCGGTGAACCGGAACGACCGCCGCCATCAGGTCGGCGAACTGCGCCGGGTTGAGCTGCTGTTCCGCGTCCGACAGCGCCGCTTCTGGTGTCGGGTGGACCTCGACCATGACGCCATCGGCGCCCACGGCGACCCCGCCGATGGCAAGTGGCTTGACGAGCCAGCGCTTTCCCGTGGCGTGGCTCGGATCGACGATCACCGGGAGGTGAGTGAGGTGGTGGAGGAGTGGCACCGCCGCCAGGTCCAGGGTGTTCCGCGTATATGTCTCGAAGGTGCGGATTCCGCGCTCGCACAGGATCACGTTCGGGTTGCCGGCCGCGACGATATACTCGGCGGCCATGAGGAGCTCCTCGATCGTCGCCCCGAAGCCGCGCTTCAGCATCACCGGTCGGGCGACCCGGCCGACCGCGTTGAGGAGCGAGTAGTTCTGCATGTTCCGCGCCCCGACCTGGAGGATGTCGGCGTATTCCGCGACGATGTCGACCTGGTTGGGCTCCATGACCTCGGTGATCGTGGGCAGGCCCGTCCGGTCGCGCGCCTCGGCGAGGTAGCGCAGCGCCTCGACGCCCAGTCCCTGGAACGCGTACGGCGAGGTTCGCGGCTTGAAGGCACCGCCGCGGAGGATGGTCGCGCCCGAGGCCTTGACCGCGTCGGCCGTCTCGAACAGCTGATCGCGGCTCTCGACGGAGCACGGTCCGGCCATGATGGTCAGACCGCCGTCGCCGACCGTGGCATCGAGCACCCGGATGACCGTGTCCTCCGGGCGGAACTCGCGCGAGGTCAGCTTGAAGGGCCGCGAGATCGGGGTGATCGTTTCCACGCCGGGCAGCGCCCCGAGCCGGCTCATCAGCGCCTGCCGTCGAGGGCCGACCTCGCCGACCACCGCGATCACCACCCGGTCCGCGCCCGTGTGGTCGTACGGCGTCATTCCCTCGCCGAGGATATGGCTCTTGACCCCGAGGATCTCGGCCTCGGTGGCGGTGCGGGCCATGACGACGAACATCGAGCGTCCTTCCTGCGGGACCGCCGGACCGGAAACAAAAAAGCAGAGGTCCTGCACCTCTGCTTCGCCCCGGCACGACGCGTGCCCCCGGCCTCGCGGCCGGAAACGATCATGCCGGGTCGGTAAACCAATAGAAGCGCGTCATCTCGGTCCGCCGACGGTAGCGGAGGGGCGGGTCACATGTCAACCGCCGAAGGCCCATGATAGCCTAGCGGCCGCCGCGGATGGAGAGGTCGCATAGAGGCCGAGTGCGGCGGTTTGCTAAACCGTTGAGTGGGGTAACCTGCTCCGAGGGTTCGAATCCCTCCCTCTCCGCCAGATTCCGTTGGCATCGCGTGCGCCCGTAGCTCAGTGGATAGAGCGTCAGGTTGCGGACCTGAAGGTCGTGGGTTCGAGTCCCGCCGGGCGCGCCAGATTCCCGTACCGGCCTGCGCCGGCCGGACGCCGATCTTCTCATCCGGCACGCTACGCTCCACCTCGATGACTGCCGAGTTCCCCCATCTCCGGCTGCGTGATCCGGACGCGGAGCTCCTGGCCCTGCCCTGGGAGCTGCCGCTCGAGGCTTGGCCCGCGGACCGCTTGCCCTTCCGGGACATGTCGGTTGGGCCGTCGCGCCACCTCGTCCGATTCCTCGCCCTCGATCGGGGCCTCGTGGCGCTCAAGGAGGAGCCCGCCGGCATCGCGGAGCGTGAGTACGAGATCCTCCGCCACCTCGAGGACGTGGGCTTTCCGGCGGTGATCCCGATGGGTATCTCAGCCGCGCCCGGGCGCGACGCGGCGATCCTCCTGACGCGCTACCTGCCCAACTCCTTCCAGTACCGTCGGCTCCTCTCGCGAGTCCCGCCGGGCCCCGGCTATCTCCGGGACCAGCTCCTCGACGCCATGGCCGGTCTCCTTGTCGAGCTCCACCGGGGCGGCGTCTACTGGGGTGACTGCTCGCTCGCGAACACCTTGTTCAGACGCGACGGCGACAAGGTCCAGGCCTACCTCGTGGACGCCGAGACGAGCGAGCGACACCCCGACCTGTCGGACGGACAACGCGCCTACGACCTCGAGGTCCTGGTCGAGAACGTCGCCTTTGGCCTGGCCGACCTCGCCGCTCTCCAGGATCGCGAGGACCTGTTCGACGAGGCCATCAGGGCGGCTGAAAGCGTGCGCGATCGATATGGCCGGCTGTGGAGCGAGCTGCACGCCGAGATCGAGGTCGGGGCCGATGAACGGTTCGCGATGGCGGCCCGCGTCCGCCGCCTAAACGAGCTTGGTTTCGCGGTTGACGAGATCCAGCTCTTCCCGGGTGACGCCGGGCGTGTCCGCGTGCGCGTCGCTGTCACGAACCGCCGGTTCCACGCCCACAAGCTCGAGCGCCTCACCGGCCTGCGCGCGCTGGAGGGCCAGGCACGCCTTCTGCTGAACGATCTCCGCGAGTACGGGGCCTGGCTTGAGCGGATGGAGCAACGCGCGATCCCACTGGATGGCGCGGCGCCGCGCTGGCAGGCGGAGGTCTTCGAGCCGACGCTCAACCGGCTCGCCTCGATCATCGGGCCCGGCGGCGACGGCGTTCAGGCCTACTGCGACGTGCTCGAGACGAAGTGGCTCCGCTCCGAGAGCGCCCGGCGTGACGTCGGCCTCAACGACGCCATCGAAGCCTATGTCGCCGGCGGCGTGGTCGGACCCGAGATCAGCGGAGCGGCGAGCGCAACGGGATGAGATCGTCTCCAGCCGATCCCGGGGGCGGTCTCCTCGGCGGCGAAATTCTGGGTGACACCCTCGATCAGCTGCGGCGAGCCGTCCAGCCGCGCCGTGAGGTCGGGGGCTGGGCGACGGTCGACCTGGACCGGGCCGAGATCGAGATCTGCGCGGCGCTGACGATCCGTGACGGCGCGCCGCCGTCGGTGAACGCCGGCCTACAGGAACAGCTTCTTGGCGCGCGCTGCCGGTTGCTCGGCGACCCTGCCCGCGGACAGGTTGTCCTGCTTGAACCCAGCACCGAGGGCCGCCTGGCGGCCGGGCTCGCGCGCTTCGGCGAGGGGTCGCTCGCGCTCTATCTCCTTGGGGATGACGACGCACCGGCTCGAGCCCGGCAGGCAGGTCTGACCCTCTCGACCGAGGGGAGTGGTCCCTTCGGGCCCGAGCGCCTCGTAATCACAGGGCCGCGCGACGGGCCCTTCCTGATCCTTGCCGGCCTCGGGAGTTGATCCGGGTCAGGCGAGACCTACCAGCAGCATGGGCGACCCAAGCCGCCCGTCGTAGCGCGGCCGGAACCGATCGACGTTGTACATCGCCTCGACGTCGACACGCCGGGCCGCAACACCAGTCGCGCCCAGGTCCACGTGGGCGTACTTCCCATCGCGGATGGCGACCATGTGTCCGAAGACCTCGCCTTCCACGAGATCCATCGCCACGTTCGCGAACGTCGAGGCGACGATCTGGTCCAGCGCGTCCGGTTGTCCCGAGCGAAGGTCGTAGGTGAGCTCGATGGCGAGCGATTCGAGGCCGGTTCGTGCCGACAGCTCGGCCGCCAGCACCTCGCCGACATTCGCCTTGTGCCGGTGCCCGAAGGCGTCGGCCGGGCCCAATTCGGGGATCTCGGCCCCTTCCCAGATCGCGCCCTCGGCAGTGACGACGATGGCGTACCGGCTCGGCGACAGGCGATGGTCCGCGGCGATCACATCCGCCAGGCGGCCGACGTCGTAGCGGACCTCGGGAATGACGCACCTCGCCGACGTCACGTAGGCGGCGAACAGCGCCGAGAAGCCCGCGTCGCGGCCGAAGATCCGGAAGACGCCGATTCGCTCGTGGCTGCCGAGCGTTGTGCGCTGGCGGTCGATGAGCTCCTTCGCCCTGGTGATGGCCGAGGAGAACCCGATGCAGTACTCGGTTCCGGGGGCGTCATTGTCCATGGTCTTGGGGATCGCGACGAGGGGTACGCCCTTCGCCGCGAGGACCCGGGAAAAGGACAGCGTGTCGTCCCCGCCGATGGTGACCAGGACATCGATCGCAAGTTGCTCGAGGTGCTCCATCACGACACTCGTGAGGTCGAAGCGATCCTCGCCGACCTGCAGGGCGGAGACACGGGCCGCATCGAGCCACGGCGGAAGCGCAGCACGGGGCATCGTGGCCGGGTTCGTCCTCGATGTGTGAAGGATGGTGCCCCCGGTCCGGTCGATCGTCCTTGTGTTCGCACGGTCGAGCCGGCGCAGGTACTCGGGATCGAGCTCCGGGCCCGGACGGACGTGGGTGAGGCCCTCCCAGCCGCGTCGGATGCCAAGAACCTCGGCGCCGTGTTCGGTCGCCCTGTATGTCGCGCTCTTGATGACGGAGTTCAGACCGGGTACGTCCCCACCGCCGGTGAGGATCCCAATTCGCCGTGGTCGCTTCATCGGCCGAATCCTAATCCGCGGAGCCGGGACGTGATGGTTGCGACCGGGGTTCGGTCGGGCCCGCCCTGTCCCGTATCATCCGGGCATGAACTACGAGCTCTTCATGGGCGAGGCCCTGGCGGAGGCGCGTGCCGCCGTCGTGCTGGGCGAGCGGCCCAACGCTGCCGTCGCGGTGATGGACGAGGCGATGGTCGCGCGCGGCCACGATCGGGTGGTCGAGCTCGGGGATCCGACCGCGCACGCCGTGATCGTGACCCTCCGCGAGGCCGCCCGTCGACTTCGAACGCGACGACTCGCGGACCTGACCATCTTCGCGACGATCGAACCCTGCCCCATGTGTGTCGGCGCGATGCTCAGCAGCGATGTCGAGGCCCTCGTCTTCGCGGCACCGAACCGGGAGGATGGGGCCGCTGGTACGATCCTTCAGCTGGCAGATCACGCCGCGCTTTCGCGGCGGCTCAGGATCGTCAGTGGGATCCGCCGCGACGAGGCCGAAGAGCTGCTCGCGGCCGTCGTGACCTCGTAGACACCCTCGCGCCCGGTCGGGCACCCGGGGACCCTCCTGCTATTCTCTCGCGCGGAGAGGTGTCCGAGTGGTTGATGGTGCCGCTCTCGAAAAGCGGTGTGCGAAAGCACCGTGGGTTCGAATCCCACCCTCTCCGCCAGACGCTCTCGCCTCGGACGGGCCATCCCTTCGTTGTCGGGTCCGCGCGCTCGGTCACGCACGTTTGAGTGCGCTCGCTCGCGTGCTCCCCGCCGCCTCGGGCTGACCTCGACCGCGGCAAGAGCGAGACCGTGCCAGCCCCAGGGTCGGCACGGAGCCTCGCGGAGAGGTCGCCTAGTGGACTATGGCGCCGCACTGGAAATGCGGTTCGCGGCAACGCGTCGAGGGTTCGAATCCCTCCCTCTCCGCCACTCCTCGCCAGCCACGACTCATTTCGGCGGGCGTCCGGCGATGACTCCCCCCGCCCCGACTCCCGGGTGCCCTGAAGGCTCGGGGGGCCGTGGCTGCTAGACTGCACGGGCCGTGCTAGGCGGGGAACTAGCGGTGCCCTGAACCTGCAATCCGCTCCAGCAGGGCTGAATTCCATCCCAAGGTCCCCGCGCTCGGAGGCCGCTGGCCCAGGCGACGTTGAGGATCGGGTCCCGCGCAGCGGCGAATCGCGAACCGTGTCAGGTCCGGAAGGAAGCAGCACTCAGCGAACCTCGTCGGGTGCCGCGGAACGGCCTGATCCGAGCCGCCTTCGACGGTGGGCACGGGTGTCGGTCGATCGACGGATGGTGCACGGCAATTGATCCAACTCGACCCCGGCCCACGTGGAGCGTCGTGAGCAAGACCACCTCGATCCAGATCGCGAGTCCGGCGCCTCCCCACCAGGCGATTTACCGTCGCTGGCGCGCCCAGACGTTCGCCCAGATGGTCGGCCAGACCGCCGTGGTCCAGACCCTTCGCAACGCCGTGCGGACGGGCCAGGTCTCCCACGCGATTCTGTTCGTTGGTCCGCGCGGCACCGGCAAGACGTCACTGGCAAGGATCCTGGCCAAGGCGCTCAACTGCACCAACCTCCAGGACGGCGACCCGTGCGATACATGCCCGTCCTGCGTGGCGATTCGGGAAGGCCGAGCGCTCGACCTGGTCGAGATCGACGCCGCCTCAAACCGTGGGATCGATGCCATCCGCGAGCTCCGTGAGCGGATCAACTACGCGCCGGCCGATCTGCGCCGCAAGGTGTACATCCTCGACGAGGCCCACCAGATCACGCGGGACGCCTGGAACGCCCTCCTCAAGTCACTCGAAGAGCCGCCCGAGTTCGTCGTCTTCATGTTCGCCTCCACGCATCCCCAGGATTTCCCGCCGGCCATCTTGTCGCGCCTCCAGCGCTTCGACGTACGACGCCTTACCACCGATGAGATCGAGGGCAAGCTCCGGCGAATCCTGGAGGCCGAGGGACGAGCTGCCGATCCCGCGGCCGTCCGCCTCATCGCCCGACTCGCCGCCGGGGGGATGCGCGACGCCGAATCCATGCTCGACCAGCTATTGGCGTCCGGCGGCGATCAGCTCGACGAGACGACCGTGCGAGACCTCCTCGGCATCGCGCCGGCCGATGCCATCGACGGCTTCGTCACGGCCCTCGTTCTCGGCGACGTATCGTCCGGCGTGGGCATCCTCGACGAGCTCGAGGACCGCGGACGGGACCTCCGGGCCTTCCTCGACAACGTCGTGGAGGTTGTCCGTGCCGGCCTCGTCGGTGCGGACCCGGCAGCACGTACCGGGACCACGGGAGTTCTGGCGGTCGCCGACATCCTGCCGGTGGCCCGCCGGCTCGCTGCCATCGACCCGAGCCGGAGTGGCACCGGGGGTCTGCGCCTGCAGCTGGAGCTTGCCCTGTTTCCGTCCGATCTCGCGCGCGGCGCGGTCGGCAGATCGGCCGCGGCGAGCGTCGTGTCGTCCGTGAGCGCGACCCCGGCACCGGCAACGGCCTCCGCAGCCATGCCCGCCACCCCGCCCCTGCCCGCTCCGGCGGCGAGTGCCACGGCGGCGTCCAGGGGCACACCGGACGACGTCGAGACTCCGTCGCGTGCGCCAGAGTCGAGCGAGTCGAGCGGGTCGCGCGCGCGCTCGCGCGCGAACGCCCGCGTTACCCTTGGACCGCGGCTCGAGACCGCTCAAGCAGCCGAGCCTGTGGACGTGCCGGCTGCCCCACCGGGTGCCGCGGGGACGGATCTCGCGGGGACGGATCTGGCGCTGCTCCGGGAGCGGTGGCCCGACGTAGTCGCCAGGATCAGCGCCCACCCGCCGACCAAGCCGCTGATCACCGTGTGCCGGCCAATCAGCGTCCAGGATGGAATCGTGACGCTTGGGTTTCCGGAGGGTCAGGGGTTTCTGCGGGCAGTCGCCGAGCGACGCCGCAGCGTCCTCGAGGAGGGGATCGCCGCGGTCCTCGGCCGCCCCGTCGGGGTCCGCTGCGTGGCGACGAACCTCGACCTCGCCCCGGATCTCCCCGGGGACCAAGAGGCAGCGTTCGTCCTCGCCGAGGCCCGACGGATCTTCGGTTCCGATGAACCTGGGGCCGCCGACATCAGCTGATCTACGGTGGCCCGCGGCATCGTCGACCACTGCACGGCGATCGAGGTTCCGCCAGACTGCACGACCACCGACATGTACGAACGGAGCACTACGGATGGGTATGGCCAACCTTCAGCGGATGGCGCTGCGGATGCAGCAGGAGATGGCTCGGGTCCAGGATGAGCTGGCCGCGACGGAGGTCGACGGGTCCGCGGGAGGCGGTGTTGTCAAGGCGGTCGTAACGGGCAAACAGGAGCTGCGCTCCGTCACGATCGACCCCTCGGCCGTCGATGCCGACGATGTCGAGATGCTCCAGGACCTCGTCGTGGCCGCGGTCAACGACGCGCTCGAAACATCCCGGCGGCTCGCCGAGCAGAAGATCGGCGCCATCACTGGCGGCCTGGGCAGCGGCCTCGGCGGCCCGCTCGGTCGCTGACGTCAAGGTGGCATCTCCTCTGATCGAGCCCGTGGCTCGCCTCATCGAGGCATTCAGCCGCCTGCCCGGGATCGGCCCGAAGACGGCCCAGCGCCTGACCTTTCATCTCCTGCGTGCGCCGGACGCCGAGGCGCGCGTGCTGGCCGCTGCCCTCGTGGCCGTTCGCGAAGAGGTCACGTTCTGCGAGGTGTGCTTCAACATCAGCGATGCTCCCCTCTGCCCGATCTGCCGCGACGGTGGACGCGACCCTCGCCGCCTGTGCGTGGTCGAGGAGCCGCTCGACGTGATAGCCCTGGAGCGCACCGGCGAGTTCCACGGGCGTTACCACGTCCTGCACGGAGCCATCTCGCCGATCGACGGAATCGGACCCGACCGCCTCCGGATCAGCGAGTTGATCGACCGGGTCGAGGCGGCCGTTACGGACGGGATGCCGTTCTTGGAGGTCATCCTGGCCACGAATCCGACCCTTGAGGGAGAGGCGACTGCGATGTACCTGGGCGAGCGCCTGGATGGCAACGTCGGCAGCATTACGCGGATCGCGCGCGGGATCCCAGTGGGCGGCGATCTCGAGTACGCGGACGAGGTCACCCTCATCCGGGCTCTCCAGGGTCGTCGTGCCATCGGCGAGCGATCCGCGTGAAGGAGCTTGCCGCGGAGATCGGGCTGCGCCTGGCCAAGGCTGCCGCTGCCGCGCTGTTGGGAGTTTTCATCTACCTTCTTGCGACCGGTCCGCTGGGGGCTGATCCGGGCGTGGAACTCGGACTGCTCTCGTGGCTCGCCGCGGCCGCGTTCATCCTCCTCGTGGAGTCCAGCCCCATCTGATCGCGCCTGTGCGGCCGGCCTCCGGAGCACGTTTGACAGCCCGGAGGAGCGACCCCTACCATTCGCCGCCGTTGCCTCCTCGAGAGGCGATATCGGTCCAGTTGCGGACCGATCGGCGAACGCGCTGGGTTTGACGCCCCGGACGTGAGGCCCCATCATTGGGGTTCTGCGCCGGTCGCCGTCGCGCCCCGGGCGCCGCACCTTGACAACTGAAGAGTGGCAGGAAATCCGGAACAAGAAAAACGGATGTGCGAGCGGTCAAACCCTCGGATGAAGTCGCAGCCGCAAGGCTGTGCATCTTTTCGGAGAGTTTGATCCTGGCTCAGGATCAACGCTGGCGGCGTGCATGAGACATGCAAGTCGAACGGACGATCGAGGCTTGCCTTGATCGTTAGTGGCGGACGGCTGAGTAACGCGTAGGTGACCTGCCCCGAAGTGGGGAATAACTGCCCGAAAGGGTGGCTAATACCGCATGCGCCGGTGCGTTCGTTCGCACCAGCAAAGCCGCAAGGCGCTTCGGGAGGGGCCTGCGTCCGATTAGCTCGTTGGTGGGGTAACGGCTCACCAAGGCGACGATCGGTAGGTGGTCTGAGAGGACGATCACCCAGACTGGGACTGAGACACGG
>Ga0334722_10004967_pt1 | contig 13619 bp, 14 predicted proteins | sample C3_bottom_MG_FD_207210 | JGI IMG/M metagenome (GOLD analysis project Ga0334722, IMG submission 207210) | Sediment microbial communities from Yellowstone Lake, YNP, Wyoming, USA - C3_bottom | ecosystem: Environmental > Aquatic > Freshwater > Lake > Sediment | place: USA: Wyoming | collected...
GGACATCCTGGCCCATGCCTACGCCCTCGCGAAGCAACGCGATGGGGCGCCGGGCATGGACGGGGAGACGTTCGAGGCCATCGAGGCAGCGGGGCGGGAGCGGTGGTTGGCCGCGGTGCAGGAGGCCTTGCGGACGGAGACCTACCGCCCGCAGCCCGTGCGACGGGTGAGGATTCCGAAACCCTCCGGCGGGGAACGGCCACTCGGGATTCCGACGATTCGGGACCGTGTGGTCCAGACGGCCGTCCTGCTGATCGTGCAGCCGATCTTCGAGGCAGACATGGAACCCACGGCCTATGGGTACCGACCGGGGCGCACGGCGCGCGAGGCGGTGCAAACCGCACACCGGGCGTTATGTGCCGGACAGACCCAGGTCGTCGATGCGGATGTGTCGCAGTACTTCGACGCGATCCCGCACACGGCCTTGATGCAGGTCCTGGCCCGCCGGATCAGCGACCGGAAATTGCTCCGGCTGCTGAAGCAGTGGCTGAAAGCGCCGGTGGCCGAACAGACGGGGCGCGGAGGATGGCGGTACACGGGCGGCAAGCGCGCGACGCGGGGCATCCCGCAAGGCGGGGTGATCTCGCCGCTGCTCGCGAACCTCTACATGAACCGCTACCTGCGGGCCTTCCGCCACGCCAGGTTGGACCGGCGCTACGGGGCACGGCTCGTGAACGATGCCGATGACTTCGTGGTGTTGTGTCGGCAGGGGGCGGCGGAGGTCCTGGCGCAGACCCGGCAGTGGTTCCAGCAGATGGGGCTGACGTTGAACGAGCAGAAGACGCGCCTGTGCAACGGGCGGCGTGAGTCGTTCACGTTCCTGGGGTATACCTTGGGCCCGATGGTCTATCGCAAAGACGGCCATGGGTATCTCGGGGCAGCCCCCGCCAAGAAGGCGGTGCAACGGATCAAGGGGCGCATCCGACAGATCCTGGGCTCGGGCAATCAGGCACCTTGGGAACCGGTACGAGCCGAACTCAACTCCGTGCTGCGGGGGTGGGCGGCGTACTTCTCCTATGGGACGCGGCTGATGGCGTACCGGGCGGTGGATCAGTATGTCGCGCAGCGGGTGCGGCACTTCTTGCGGCGACGACACCAGGTCCCGACACGCGGGACGCGGCGCTATCCCTCGGAGCGGATCTTCGGGGAGTTGGGGGTGTTCCACCTCCGGCGCTTCCATCTAGGGTCGCCTGTGCATGCTTCGGTGTGACACTCGTCCGAGAGCCGGATGCGGGAAAACCGCACGTCCGGTTCGATGAGCGGATGTGGGAAACTCCTGACCGCTGTAGTTGGTGGTCGATGCGTGCATCGACACCATCGAGAGTGGCTCCAGGTCAGCGCCCATGTTCGACTCTACTGACCGGTGGTGCGCGCCGCCCGGTGGTGTCCTTTGGGGCGCGCACGAGGCCCCCGCATCTCCTTTGAGCCTCGAAATCGGGTGTGTGAGTGGTATGCGGGACGTCTGGTGGCTCACGGTATGCTCCGAGCGGGCGTAGCAGGGACGCTGCAGGCGCACGCTTCCCCTGGAGGTCAATAACCACCACCCGCCGTATTGGGCTTGAGCGTTGCCGGTTAACCCGCACGGGCTCCCACCGCGAGGGCGAGCTGGCCCCACGGCGTACGCCACGGGGCCATCTGTGGCAAGTGCCCTACGCTCCGCCGGACCGAGCGCTCACCCCACACCGCCAGCTTGAGCAGGCGCTCGCGCAACGTCGACACCTGCGCATGGGCACAGGCTGTCCCGGCAGCCCGCCGCCGCAACTCCTGCAAGAGCACGTAGGCCGCAGCCGTCAGGAGCACGCGGAACTGATTGGCCCAGAACCGGGAGCAACTCGTCCGGTCCATCGCCAAGCCGTCGTGCAACTCTTTGAGCCGAGTCTCCATCTCCCCGCGCTGGCAATAGACCGCATAGCCTGTGGCGGGATCCGCCCGCAGATGGGTCACCACAAAACGCGGATTGCATGTCGGGTCGCGCCCCGGCAGCCGCACGACCTCGGCCTTGATGAGCACTCGCCGCCGCCGCGACCACGTCTGGGCGGCATACAGGGTCTCCCCGTAGACGTGCTCGGTGCGGCCGCTGTACTTCGAGCGGCCGTAGGCTTCCCCGAGCAGGCGCCCGGCCCGCTGCTCCAGGCGCGGGTTGCTGGCCAGCCCCCCACATACTCGACGTGCTCGGCCTCCAACAGGTCCAGCCAGTCGTTGCCGGCGAAGCCCCCATCCACCCGGACGCGCAGCGGGGCGCCCGGGAACGCCCGCCGCAAGCGGCGCAGCAGCGCGCGCAGGAGGCCCGCCGCGCCCTGCTTGGCGGGACTGTTGCCCGGTCGCAACACGCTGGCCACCCGGTACGGCTCCGCTTCGTCATGGAAGGTCAGTGTGGCCACCAGCGGCAGATAACACCACGTGGCCTAGAGCATTTTTGATTTAATCATACATGATATCCCGATGATTGGAAGTAGTTGGTACATTCTTCTGGTGAGAAGCGTTGGAGCAATTGGCCGATTTCATTCCAGAGTGCGTCGACACTACGTTTGGCGGCTTTGCGGAGTAGAGTTTTCAGCTTTGAGAACAGTTTTTCAATGGGGTTGAGGTCGGGTGAGTACGGCGGCAGATAGCGCAGTGTTGCGCCTGCGACTTCGATGGCGTCTCTTACCCCTGCGACTTTGTGGCTGCGCAAATTATCCGCAATGACAATGTCTCCAGGCTGCAAGGTGGGGCACAAAAATGTTCGCACATAGACCAGGAATGCCTCACCATCCATGGGGCCATCGAGCACCATTGGGGCGGTGAGATCGTTATAACGCAAACCCGCAATGAAGGTCGTTGTCTTCCAATGCCCGTGCGGCACGCTGGCCACACAGCGTTCGCCTTTGGGGGCGCGTCCACGCGTGCGTGTCATGTTGGTGCTGGCACCCGTTTCATCAAGAAACACCAGCTTCGTGACGTCGAGCGTGGGCTGGCTGTCGATCCATTCACGCCGCGCGGCTTGTACGTCTTCGCGTTCTTGCTCGCTGGCGTGCAGTGTTTTTTTTAAGGCTCAGATTCCACTTATCGAGTTGATGCCATAACGCGGGAACTTGAATGACAACCCCATGCTCCGCCAATCTCTCGCACATCTCGGCAAGTGTCAAATCCGCCTCCGCCTTGATCCATGCCCTGATCTGCGATTCCTTATCTGCTACGCAGGAACGGCGATATCCACCCACTGGGCGGCTGCATCGCTCTCCGCTTAACTCGTAGCGTTCCTTGACCTCGTACACCCAGCGCACACTGACTTCAAAACGTCGCGCAATCTCCGTTGGCCCATCGTGGCGCGCCAGTGCCCTCAATACCCGATCCCGCAAATCTTGTGAATAGGCAGCCATACCCGCCCCTCCGTATAAGGCAGGGGGTAATATAGCACAAAGCATGCGCGATTAAATCAAAAATGCTCTAGTGCCCGTTGAAGAAGGCCAGTTCCTGCTGGCCATGCGTGGGGTCGTCTGTCGGGTCCAGATCGAGCGTGATCCGCTGGGCCCGGCCCTTGAGCCGGCGCCGGTGGTGCGCAATGACGCCATCGGCCAACGGCGCGCCTATCCGGGGCAGCACCCGCGGGCTGGCGGCGTTCTCAAACCGGGACCGCGTCGGTTGCGACGCCAACGGCGCGTCGGTGAGCGGGTCGCGTCCCCCCGCGAGCTGGTGCATCGGATCGTGCGCCAGGCGAGCCGCATCGTTGCCGTCCTCGTGCCCACAGGCTAGCCCGAACACCCGCTGACGCACCAGGTCGCGCACCTCGTGCTGGACCTTGCGGGCCTCCCGGCGATCCGGGAGGCAGGCCGCCAGCCGGTCCGTCAACTGGAGCTGGGCATCCAGGCTCGTGAGTAACACCAGCCCGCCGTCGGTGCTGGCATGCGCCTGGTCGAAGCGAGCCACCATGTGCTTTTGCTGGAAATCGAACGTCAGTTGCGGTATACAGTCTGCCGCCATCGAGGCCCCTCCGATCGTGTGCCGAGAAGTTGGTTTGCACCGCTCCTATAGCACAGTTCGGCGCCTCGATGGCCTATTTTCTCGCCAAAGTCGTGAATAATCCGGGCTAAGCTTTCTCTTTTACGCGCGGTTGACTATAATGGAACATCTGGAGCGATGATTTGATGAGCACGATTCACAAACAGCTTGTGACTGACGAAGAAGGCCGCCCCGTCGGGGTCTTAATTCCCTACGAGGAGTGGCTGCGCATCGAACAGCAGTTGGGAGGCGCAGCTGGAGTCAATGGAATAGAGCAGCTTCGGCGTCATGAAGGCATGATCCGCTTGTCGGAAGACCCGGTAGCCTACCAACGTCGCTTGCGTGATGAGTGGGCATGACGGTGGTCCGCTTTGTTCTCGATACCAATATTATCCTCTATTTCCTCGGTGGTCGTCTCGCCGACCCCTTTCCTGTCTGAGCCTATGCCATCTCGGTAATTTCGGAGCTAGAGCTTCTGGCCTATCCTGGCCTTGTTTCCTCAGAGGAACAGCGCATTCGAGATTTCCTGGCAGACGTTCCTATCACCGACCTGACCCAGTCCGTCAAGCACCATGCCGTGAGTCTTCGGAAACGATTCGGTCTGAAGCTTCCGGATGCCATTGTAGCTGCAACGGCGTTGGCTCTGGAGGCGACCTTGCTGACCAATGATCAACGATTGCTCGCGTTGAGCGACGTCCCCACGCAGACACTTCTTGTGAGACCTCAATCCTGAAATAGCTCCTTTTGGGAGTGGAATCGTGGACCAGGGATCACTGGAGCAAATTCGGCAGATCATCGGTGCGACTACCGAATCGCTTCGGGCGGACATTACCGAGGCCAGGCGACATACCGGTGTTCTGACAGAAGGACTCAGGCATGAACTTCAGCTTGTTGCCGAAGGGTTCCAGATGCATCTCGACCGACGCCATGCCGACGATCGAGTGTATTTAGACGAGCAATTCAGAGAAACCTGCGCGCTTTCGTGACGAACCGTCATGAGTAATGCGGGCTAAGCTGTCCCCCTAGTGCTCTTTACCCCGTACCCCTTCACTCCTCACCGCTGCGAATACCACCGATAGCCTTTTTGTTCGGTAAAGGTCGGTTTCGGGGCCCCGCCTGGTTTTTCAAGTAACAGCACTTTGAAGTCGAGGAGACCGAACCAGGCGGGATCTGCCACGGCGTGATAGTGGCAGCCGTGAAGTTTCGGGAGCATGTCGCCAAGGGCCTGTTGCAACTCCTTCTCCGTATAGGCGCGCACGATGAACGGCTTGTTCATGGCCTGGCAGAACCGCTGAATGGTATAGGCAGCGCCGGTGCAGAGCACTTTGGTGTCCGGTTTGATGGCGAGGAACTGGGGCAGTGAGAGGTAGCGCTCTTGGAAGCCCAGCCAACGGGTAGCTTGGCGCAGGTGGCTGTATTGGACTTCGTACTCCGTGTGGCCTGGTAGCTTGACCGGAGCCGGCCAGCCTTCTTCGATTCCGAATTCAGTGAGAAACGCTCTGCCGCCCGGCTTCAACACTCGCCACAGTTCTGCCACGAATCGAAAGGGTCCGAGGTTGAAGATGACGTTCTCTGGCAGGTCCGTGCCCAGCGGCAGCCGCACGCGTCTGATCCAATCCAACGCTTCCTGATGCTGCGGCGTGGCGCCTTTCCCATCGAGGAGTTCTTCCCTGGTCAATTTCACCGGTGTCATGTCGGCCATGTTTTCGTTGTCAATCACGAGATCGACCGAGTTATCTTTGAAGGGCAGCCATTCGCCATTGGCGCGGTTGCCGATGCCGCCCCAGCCGCCGGCCTTGGCGCGGGTGACTTGCAGCTTGAGGAAAGGCTGGGTGATGTCGAGGGAAACGTACCGGATGGTCTGCTTTTGAAACGGCAAAAGTTCCTTGCCCAACTCACGAGCGAGGTATCCGAGTCCGCCGCCCACTTCCACGATGACGTGGGGCATGGGCGTGAACCAGCCGAGCTTCCGCAATTGCCGCATGAGCAGCCGGCCATAGGTCAAGCCGTTGAGCGTGTCATTCGGTTCCCGGAAGAGATGTGAGACGGTGGTTTCGATCAGGTCGAAGTGGCCGTCGTCTTCACCGCTGTCGGTCAGTTCGTGGTGATGAAAATCTTCAAGATGCGTTTCCCCCTCGAACCCTTCCTGTCCTGACCAGCCTTCCCGAATTTGTTGGAGGAGCAGATCCCACTTGGCCTTGTGGCGGTGGCCGCCCGGGGGCTCTGTGCCGTAGTAACAGAGGGAGTAGGTGGGCAGGGCCCAATGTTCCAAATGCCACTGTCCTGGCTGTCCGTCCGGTCCACAGACCCGCGTCCCGTATTTTTCCACCAGCGCCCCGACTGTCGCGTGGCCGTTCATCGCCTGTAACATCTCTAGGCCGGTGCGGTTCAGTCGCACGACTGGCAAGTTGTCATCGAGAGGGGCCAACCACGATTCATCTTCGTTGTGCTGATAGGCGACGAGATCGGGGATGTGCCAGGCCAGGAGGCTGAGCGTCTCTCCGGTTAGGCGGAGCGGTTCGTGAGCGGCGACAGCTGGCTTCATGATCGACGTGACCTGTTCTGTTAGCACGGAGTATTCATGAATGCCGTCTCGAGGCGTTCGAGACCGAAGCCCGCCGGGGCTTCTCGCACGTAAGGCCGCCGGAGGCGCACTGGCAATCCGTCGAGGAGGCCGAACGAGAAAAGCCCCGCTGTGCGAGAGGATCGGACGCCGTAGCAGGTATTCATAAATAGTCCGGGTTAGAGCGCGCCGCAGCCTACACGACGGACTGGGATTCTCGCAAGGCCTGAAGAGAGGTGAAGTGTCGTTTGTGACGCGTTGGCGAGACAAGCAAAACGTGCGCGACAGGCGCGACTCGAAAAGATGAAACATCCGACCCGTCCCGCTTTTCTCGCATGTCCCGCATGTCGCGCGCGAATAACGAGATACGCCCATCGACGGGCTCAGGGCGTCCCGAGACCTGTCGAGGGACGCTTCACGAGTGTTGAGAGGGGGGAAGTAGTGTCAACCTGGCAAGATCCTTGGGTTTGCCCTTGACGTTGTGGCCTGTTTGGAGGATTCTCCCATCAATTGGAATTCACACCAGAGAGACGACATGGTAGCCCCACAATTATCTAACTCTCTGCCCGTACGGTTGCCGGTCTATTTGCGCTCACAGTGATGGACATGGCAGGGTCGGGCAGGTGAGAAGAGCCACTTTTCCGCCAACCTGTGAGAGGTTGTAGGGGGTGAGTTGCAAGATCCTATGGGTTATGCTAGATGGAGACCACGTCAGACATCCAATGGATGAGAGAGGAGAAAATCGATGGCGAAAAACAAGAAGCGGCCGGCGAAGAAGAAAGCTGCGAAGGCGAAGGCTAAAGCCAAAGGAAGGCCTGCAGCGAAGAAGGCAGCCAAGAAACCGACTACAAGGAAAGCTACCAAGAAGGTAGCCAAGAAACCAGCTACAAGGAAGGCTTCCAAGAAGACTGCCAAAAAGACTGCCAAGACGCACTCTACTGCGGCACCCAAGGCGGTTCAGAAGAAACCGGTGGTGATGAAAGTTCCAGCCGTTTCGTCCAAACCAGCGGCCCCAGCCCTCGACAAAAAATCCGTGAAGCCGTTCGTGGATGAAGAGCCCCAGAAGTCCTTGTTATCGCAGCCGTTGGGGTCGCCGATGCTGAAAGATTCCGATCTCGACGAGGAGCTAGGCGATGATGATGTGGATATTGCTGTTGAGGCCGATGAAGATGTGGAGGAAGAGCTCTCACTAGAGGCGGAAGATGAAGACGCCGATTTTCCTGAAAAACGAGAAGGCCTGTTAGACGACGCAGACGATTACCCCACGCACTGACACTCGCCTGGGATGCCTATTCTGGACGACTCGGTCGAGTCGTCCGGCTGGATGACGCTGTGAGTCTGTCCGAGGATCACGGCGTCCGTTCCATATGTGTATCATCCTCCCGCTGAATCCTCCGCGATGAATTTCCAATGAGTCATTTTTTGTTCGTGGCCGGGGCCTTGCGAGAACGCACCTCCGAGGAAAGTGCCGAGCTGCAACTCGGGCACGGCCTCTGGGGACTCTGCACTGGGCTGATCCGGACTAATCTGCAAGCCTATCTCGATGCGGAGTCCCGTGGGCTTGTGTATGTGCTGAAGGCCGGGCTCTGTGCCGAGTTTCAGATCGTGTCGTCTGTGTTAGACTTCTCCACGTTGGATGCGTTCCTCAGTGACGAGCTGAGAACTGAGGCCAGATTTGGCTTTGTGCAAATCGGCAGGGTGCGTCGGTTGGCCTGCTCGTCCACTGCGAGTCAGGTGTTGTTGCTCAGCGTGTTGCAGATTGCCGATCAAGCCGAACTCACTCGACGATTGAGGTTGGGCATGCATCGATTGACGCAAGTGGAATATGACGCAATTATGCAGGGAGCCATGGGAGAGGTGGAGTAGCAGGATGCTCAAAAAGGCTGTTCAGCAAGGCCGCAGCGAGCGAAGAGGCGAAGGCGCACGCTTCGGTACATTGAGCTTCTGAGCGAAGCGAGAACGCCGCTGGCGGACTTTTTCAGCATCCTGCTAGATTCGTTGGCCTGTCATCAGCTGGTATGCCTCGTCGATTGTATCGACTTCCTTTACCGTCACATTGAGCTGAAATCCCAGTTCGTTCAGGTTCCACCGCGTGTCATGAATCTGCCCACGTGGAACCAACACGGTGCGATAGCCTTCTCGTGCGGCGGCACGAATCTTATCCGGGATGCTGCCCACCGGGCCGATCTGTCCTTCCGGTTCAAGGGTTCCGGTCAGGGCAATGCCTCGCTGAATGTGCTCCCCCTTGAACATGGCGATGAACCCCACGGCCATAGCTGCGCCGGCGCTTGGTCCGTCACTGCCTGTGGGTTGATAGGCTACCCCTTGCACTGAGACGGTCCCGCTATGCTGGACCGAGGGCGTGCGTTCGACAGCATAGGCAAAGGCCTGAGCCATGGAACCCAAATGATCCTTTCCCAGTCGCACGCCGGCGAGGAGCCATTGTAATTGAACGGGATTCGGTTCCGGTTTCTTGTCCCACCACATCATCAGGATTTCAAACACGCCGAGATTGTTTTGGCGAATGGCCGCCAGGACAGGGAGTTCAATAATACTGTCCGCCGAGACCGAGACCGGGATTCCACAAAGGAGGGTGGCGATCAATGTACAGGTGGCGGCAAGGTGGCGTGGCATCGTGGGGCTCCCAAGCAGGATGCTGAAGGAAGGTTAAGGCTCAGGTTCAGGCTGAGATAAAGAAAGTCTGATTTTCGCTCAACCTTAACCTCGACCTCAGCCTACGCTTCCACTTTAAAATTTTTTGAGCATCCAGATGAAGATAGTGTTAGTCGGTGATACGTCCGCTCGCGAAAGTGTAACAAATCCTGGTGGGCAGTACAGCGAATTGGCGGTCCTTGCCTTGCGTTGTGCCATGGCACCCCGTATAACAAGCGGGGAAAAAGCTCTGTGGGCACGCCGGAATTTCACCGGCCTGCACGTCTGGGATAGCAGGAGTACACCATGCAGGATACTCAAAAAGGCCGTCCAACGAGCCGTGAAACGGTTCGGAGGGAGAGCAGTCGGCAATCCATCGTTTCATGTTTCACATCTACGGTTTCATGGTTCCTGGGAGCGACCTTTTCAGCATTCTGATAAGGGCGTGCATAATGAATCGGATGTGTGCATGGATTATGGTAGGAGGGTTGGCTATTCTTTGGCCGTCGCTAGGTGCCGCTGCATCGAATTGTCAGGTGGAAACGCCTGCTTCAGCGCCGGGAATGGCGTTGACGCTTCATCTGGGCGCCGACTGCACGGAGCAAGAGCGAGAGGCGCGAGCGGTGGATGCTATGCAACTACTGCAGGCATTCAGGGAAGGGACGGGGATCGATCTTTCAGGGGTGGTCATTCGCGGCGATCTGTCTCTGGATACGTTACCCGTGAGTCCGTTGCCGTCCGAGCTTGAAGGGATGAAGGAGCTGCAGGGACGCGAGGTACGCGTGATTTCCGGCGCCATGATGATCGTCAATTCGGTGGTGCGCGGAGCGATCAGGCACGGATCGACACAAGGACTGCTGGTGGTGAAGGGGCCTGCAACATTCAGCGGGACCAGGTTTGAACAGCTGGTGGATCTCTCACGGGCCGTGTTCATTCAGCCGGTGACGTTGTCAGGCGCGGTGTTCTTGCGGGAGAGCTATTTTGTGCAGGGCCGGTTTCTGCGCGACGTGTTTGCTGAGAAAACGGCGTTTGGCCCGCATGCGAGATTTCACCGATCTGTCTTTCAGGGGCCAGTCACATTTCAGCAGTCGGGGTTCAACGGGCTGGCGGAGTTTTTGGAGGTGGTCTTCGAAAAGGATGTCAGTCTGTCGCGCGCCCATTTCAAGTTGGGCACAGGGTTTTCCGGGAGCCGATTTCTAGGCCTGGCGGATTTCTCTGAAGCATCGTTCGATCGCGAGGCGTTTTTTACCTTCACTCTGTTCGACGGGGACGCGGACTTTCGCCGGGCCACGTTCCGATCGACGGCGGATTTTTCCGATGCGTCGTTCAAAGGACGAGACGACTTATCCAAAGCTTTGTTCGAAAAAGGTCCACAGTTTACCAGGGCGACGCGAGCAGTGACCGGACAGGCCACCCTGGGGCTCGAAAATCAGACAGTACAGTATACGATCATCCTCTCCCTTCTGGTATTCAGCGCCCTAGCGATCGTTTACCTGATTCGGTGGCGGTGACGAGGAGGCCTTCCCCTCGCTCACCACTACTAATAGATGGGGGCTTGCTCCCCTCCCCCAAGTCTGGTATAAGTCCGCTTGTGGATAACCACTTCGATGCCACAGAACAAACCGAACTGCCCTATCAGGTTCGCATCGAGAACTTTGAAGGGCCCCTTGATCTCTTGCTCCATCTCATTAAGAAGAGCGAGATCAACATCTACGACATTCCCATCCATCTGATTGCTCAGCAATACCTCACCTATATTGAGGCGATGGAAGGCCTGAATCTAACTGTCGCGGGGGAATTTCTCGTGATGGCGGCGACCTTGCTCCAGATTAAATCCAAAATGCTGCTTCCCGCCGATGAGACGGCCGTTGATGAGGAAGACGGGCCCGATCCCCGTGAAGAATTGGTGCGGCGGCTGCTCGAATACAAACAGTTCAAAGACGCTGCTCGTCAGTTGGACGAACATGAGCGGTTGTGGCGGGAGATATACAGTCGTGAACAGAGCCCGGCGGTTGATTTGGAATCGGATGAGGCGCTGCTGGACAATGTCAGCCTATTCGATTTAGTGGATGTGTTGCAGGGAATCCTCGATCGCAATCCCGGCAAGACGCTCATGGAGATTTCGCCCGACAACTTGACGGTTCGGGAGCGGATGAACGCGATTTTGGAAATGTTGGAGGGGCAGGAGTCGGTGAATTTTGTCGAACTCTTCGAGCCGTCCTGCCATCGTCTTGTCATCATTGTCACATTTTTAGCGTTGCTGGAACTCATGCGGCTTCGAACGGCTCGGGTATTCCAGGCAGAACACTTTGGACCGATTCTCGTGTCGCGCAGCTTCTCACTCGTACCAGACCCGGCAGAATTGGATGATGCTGAATGGAGGAGAGCATGAGCTTAACTGTGGAACAAGAAACAGACGACATGGCTCTGGCAAAGACAACCTCGGTTATTGAGGACAACGGGGTGTCAGACGATGCGGCGAAAGATGCCGGCGTCGAGGAGGCGAACAGCCAGACGGAGGCCATCGACGCGCGGGAACTCAAAGCCATTCTCGAAGCCATCTTGTTCGTGTCGCCCGAACCGGTGCCGGTCGCTCGGCTGCTGTCTATCTTGGGGACGGTTTCAAAAGCCAAAGTGGTTCAGGCACTGGGGATTCTCACGCACGATTTAGATCAGGATGGGCGAGGTATTCAGCTCGTGCAGATCGCAGGCGGGTATCGGCTGGTGACGAAGCAGGAGTATGGGCCCTGGTTGAAACGGATGGATAAAGCCAAGGCGGCGCAAAAGCTCTCTCGCTCCGCGCTCGAATCCCTCGCCATTATTGCCTACAAACAGCCGCTCGTGCGGTCTGAGATCGAAGAGATTCGTGGCGTCGAAACGTCCGGTGTCCTGCGCACATTGTGTGAGCGCAAACTGGTGCGGATCGTAGGGCGAAAAGACGTGCCGGGTCGGCCGATCATGTATGGGACAACCAAGTTCTTCCTCGAGCATTTCGGGTTACAAGATTTAAGCCAACTCCCGCCGTTGCGTGAATTCAAAGAACTCGGCGAGTCCGAGCAGGCCCTCCTGCCGATCGAAGAAGAGTCACTGGAGGTAGCCGAGACCTCAGAGACGCCCCACTCCGGAGAATTCCCTGTCCCGAGTGATCGTGCGGAAGGTGAGGCTGTGGTGGCCTTCGAGGCCGGAGAACGGGTCAATGCTTGACTGTGACTTTGTGAAAGCGATTGGCTGCTAGGGTGTCAGGCGCGTTGTGTCGAGCGCTCGTTAAATCTTGGAGATTCGCGACGGTGACACAGGGAATCGGATCGCCACCATTTGTAGCAGCTCATTGGCAGCACGCCGCAACAAATAGACCGCTGTCTGGTACGCATCACGGTGGGAGCGCTCAAGCGCCTGGGATCGAATTGCATCTTCCCTGACGAGTCGCCTTTGAACCCACCCCACGCACGGGTCTTCAGGATCAGCACACGAGAAACACCTTCGGCGTCCTAAGCGCCACACACGGGCGACCTCCCACCTTAGTGCAGGATCGTCGTGCTGTATCCATCGTGTACGAGCCGAGCGATCTTCAGAAGTCGGCGGCCTGAGCCAGTTGTTGTGTGTTTCGTTCATCGAACCAAACAAACGAAATAAACCAAAGAAACCAGATGAACCAGGTCCCCGTCACGCGCCGCGAAACGGTTACGGACACCGTTATCTTTTCAGAATGTTTCTGTTTTTCTCCGCACCATCCCTGTGGTCGGCTCCAGTGCTGGTTAGGCTGTGTCTTTATGGCGTGAGAGACGCGCGGGCAAGCTTCCAACCAGTGCCCCTGCTGACGAACAAAGCACTCCGACCACCGCTGCAATGATGAACTCGAACGGCCACAGATTATGTGAGGTGGGATCTTTCGCAGTATCAACAGCGACCCGTGCGAGTATCGGAGCGGGCACGGCACCACCTACAGTAAGAATCACAGTCAGCAGGCGGGCTTTACCAAATGCGCGGGCTGCAGCGGCTAGAACACCAACCACAAGCAGACCCGTACCATACAAGGTGCTCGGCAGCGAGACCTTTGCGTAGGGGATCTGCCAATAGGGAAAACCCACGGCAAAGAAGCTGCTCACGAAGGCGGCGACCAGCCAGTACGCTGTCTTAAGCTGCATTTTCTTTCGCACGCTTGTTTCCAAAAAATGCGCCGATCCGCGCCGTCAAAATTGATGGCACGGAGAGCACACCAAACACCACCAGGCCAAGCGGCAAGAGATTACCTGGCCCTTGGGTGAACAGCATCCAGGAAAACTGGCCAATAAGAGGAGCGACCCCCCATCGCCACGGCCTACCCGGCTCAACAAAGCCAATCGCGGCAGATACTACACAGACTACCGGAGTACCAATGAGGAAATACCACTGGGAGTCCCACGCCTCTATCCTGCCGGAGACC
>Ga0334722_10004969_pt1 | contig 13616 bp, 12 predicted proteins | sample C3_bottom_MG_FD_207210 | JGI IMG/M metagenome (GOLD analysis project Ga0334722, IMG submission 207210) | Sediment microbial communities from Yellowstone Lake, YNP, Wyoming, USA - C3_bottom | ecosystem: Environmental > Aquatic > Freshwater > Lake > Sediment | place: USA: Wyoming | collected...
ACAGGTTGCACAAAGTGAGTTCGAACTCCACGTTCGAACTGCTGGTGTGCGGGCGTGCGTCATCGCCGAAAATGGCGAAGCGTATGTTGAGCGCGTACTTGTTGGCGCTGATCTCCGGAATGAATTCGGAGCTCTGCGGCAATCGTATGCCGACCATCTGCACCACGCGGCCGCCGAGCATCTGCTGAAACAGCCCCTGCTGCGCGACGATCTTGGAGGGCTTGCCGCTTTCGCGCAGCAGCCGCAGCACGATGGCCGAAGCGTCGCGGACCGGGTACAGCGGATTGATCCAGCCGTGCAGGTCGAAGGCGCGCGAACCGGCGTCGCGATGCAGCCAGTAGTGATACGAAGGCAAGTCGAATTCGCACACGCCGCCGGGTATGCCGGTGCGCTGCTTGATCGACATCAGCCATTCGTTCTCGCGCAGGTACTGGCCGATCTTGCCGGTCATATTGAACAGCGCCGCGCTGGCCTGTTCGATTTCGGCGATGACCTCGTTCAGGACCTCTTCCGAAATTTCCGGGTTGTTGCGGAACGACAGCAGGACCTGCTTTTGCCGTTCCAGCTCCTGCAACAAGTCCGACTTCAGGTCGGCGCGGCTCGCGACTTCGAGAATCTCGAACAGGGTGAGCAGCGCGGCGTGGTGGTCGAGCGCATCCTGGCGGGCGAGAAAATAGCGCGCACGATCGAACAGATCCTCCAGGCGCAATAGCGTGCGGATGCGCTCATTGAAGGGATACTCGTAAGTGATCACTATCGCGCCAGGTGCCTAGAGCAAATATTTCACGGATTCTGAACGATTCGTCAGCAATTTACAACTTCATCCGCCAGAGTTCATCCATTCGATGCGGCCAAGCGAAGATAGCGTGCGTGCAGCGCCTCGACCTGGGGGCGCAGCTGCGGCAGGCCCTGGCTGTTGTCGATCACGTCGTCGGCGGCGGCGAGGCGCGCTGCACGCGAGACCTGGTTGGCCATGATGGCGCGCACTTGCGCGGCGGCCAGCCCGCTGCGGGCCGCGACGCGCTCAAGCTGCGCCTCCTCCGGGCAGTCGACCACCAGAATGCGCTGGCAGCGCCGCCGGTAATCGCCCGATTCGATCAGCAGCGGCACCATCAGGATGACATAGGGGCTGCGTGCGGCCTGGACCAGTTCGCTCGTGCGCGCGCGTATCATCGGATGCAGTATCGCCTCGAGCTGCTGCTTTTTCGCCGCATCGGCGAACACCAGGGCGCGCATGCGCGCGCGATCGAGCGCGCCCTCTGCAGTGAGGTATTCCGCGCCGAACGCAGTTCGGATCGGATCGATCGCCGCGCCGCCCGGAACGGTCAGTGCATGCGCGATGGCATCGGTGTCGACGACCGTCGCGCCCAGCGCTTCGAATATCTGCGCCGCGGCGCTTTTGCCGCTGCCGATGCCGCCGGTGAGGCCTACGATGTACGTCATGTTCAGGCGCGCCTAGAGCAGCTTCATATAGGCGTAAGTCAGCGGTTTGCCCCAGAACAGCGCGACCGCACCGGCCACGGCAAGGTAAGGTCCGAAGGGAATCGGGACATTGCGTCCGCGCTTGGCGAACAGCATGAGCGCTATGCCGATTACCGCGCCGACAAACGAAGAGGCGAGCACGACGAACGGCAGCATCTGCCATCCGAGCCAAGCGCCCACCGCTGCGAGCAGCTTGAAGTCGCCGAATCCCATGCCTTCCTTGCCTGTGGCGAACTTGAAGCCCCAGTACACGCACCACAGCGACAGATAACCGGCCACGGCCCCGATCAGCGCCGATGCCAGGTCGGTGTAGGTGCCGGCCAGATTGAACAGCAGGCCGGCCCAGACCAGCGGCAGCGTGATCGAATCCGGCAGCAGCTGCGTGTCGAAATCGATGAACGAGAGCGCGATCATGCACCACAGAAACAGCATCGCCGCCAAGGCCGCGGGGCCGAAGCCGAAGTGCCAGGCCGCATACGCGCTGCCTAAGCCGCTCAGGGCTTCGATCAGCGGGTAGCGCGGACTGATGCGCGCGCCGCAGGCCGAGCACTTGCCCCGCAGCACGATATAGCTCGCCAGCGGAATATTTTCCAGGGCCGAGATCGGGTGCGCGCAGGCTGGGCAGCGCGAACGCGGCAGCGCCAGGTTGAATGCTTCCTGCGGCGGCAGCTCTTCGCCGCGCAATTCGGCGCACTGCTGCTGCCAGTCGCGCTCCATGATTTTTGGCAGCCGATAGATGACGACATTCAGGAACGAGCCGACCATGAGGCCGATGACGAGCGCGAACCAGGGAAATACGGCGGGATGGGTCAGCGACCCCAGAAAGGTCATTCCCCTAGACGGCGCCGCCGAGCTTGAAAATCGGCAGATACATCGCGATCACCATGCCCCCGATCAGGGATCCCAGCACCACCATGATGATAGGCTCCATCAGGCTGGAGAGCGCCTCCACTGCGTCGTCCACTTCGGCTTCGAAGAAGTCGGCGACCTTGGACAGCATGCCGTCGAGCGCGCCGGACTCCTCGCCGATCTGCACCATCTGGATCACCATGCTCGGGAACACGGCCGCGTCGGTCATGGCCACGGTCAGGCTGGAGCCGGTGCTGACCGCCTGCTGGATCTTCTTGGTCGCCACCAGGTAGACGTAGTTGCCGGAAGCGCCCCCCACCGAATCCAGCGCCTCGACCAGCGGCACGCCGGCGGCAAACATGGTCGATAGGGTCCGCGTCCAGCGCGCGATGACCGAGATGCGGATCATATGGCCGAATACCGGCGCCTTGAGCAACAGCTTGTCCATGAAGATCTGCACCGCGAGCGAACGCTTCCACGAATACATGAAACCGTAGACGCTGCCGAAGATTAGCGGAAAGATGATGTACCAGTACTTCACGAAGGCGTCGGATATCGCCATCACGAACAGGGTCGGGGCGGGCAGGTCGGCGCCGAAGCTGGTGAACACCTGTTTGAACGCGGGAATGACGAAGATCATGATCACCGCGGTGATGATGAAAGCGACCGCGATAATGGCCACAGGGTAGAACAGGGCGGACTTGATCTTGGACTTGATCGCCTGCGTCTTCTCCTTGTAGGTCGCAAGGCGGTCGAGCAAGGATTCCAGAATACCCGCCTGCTCTCCGGCACCGACGAGGTTACAGAACAAGGGGTCGAAATAGAGCGGGTACTTGCGGAACGCCTGGGTCAGGCTGGACCCGGTTTCGACTTCGGTCTTGATCGACAGCAGCAGCCTTGATACGGCCGGATTGCTATGGCCCTTGCCGACGATGTCGAAGGACTGCAGCAGCGGCACGCCCGCTTTCATCATGGTCGCAAGCTGGCGCGTGAACAGCGTGACGTCCTTTTCCGTGACGGTGCCGCCGCCTCCGGCTTTTTGCTTCTTGACCTTGGTTACCAGGATGCCCTGGCGGCGCAATGTGGCGTTGACTACGGCTTCGCCCTGTGCGCGCAGCTCGCCCTTGACGACCTTGCCCTGCTTGTCCTTCCCCTCCCAGTTGAAGGTGAAGTCCTTGATCTTGTCTTTTCCCGCTGCGGCTGTTGCCATATTCTTCTCCCGCCCACCCTGCTCGTCTTATTACCTACGCATTCATGATGCACTGCCCGACGCTTTTTGTAAAGCCTGAGAATGTCGATCTAATCTATTGAAGGCAATAATCTTTTGATGAAATGTCCGAAAGCGTGTTTGGTTCCTTGACGGCCTGCGGCCGGTTCAGGATTCTTCCGCCGCGTCGAGGGCCTCCGCCTGAGGTTTGAACAGGCGCACGGTTTTCACGACGCGGTCCTGCGTCTGCACGATTTCCATAGGCACGCCCGCGATCTTCAGGCTTACACCGGCTTCCGGAATGTCCTGGAAGTGTTCGACGATCAGCCCGTTCAGCGTCTTCGGTCCATCGAGGGGCAGGGCCAGGCCCAGCTTACGATTGAGCTCGCGCAAGGGACTCACGCCTTCGACCAGCGCGCTGTCGTTCTCATCCCAGGCGCGGATGATGGTGACCGAAGGCGAGTTGGTGGTGAACTCGCCGATGATTTCCTCGATGATGTCTTCCAATGTCATCAGTCCCTGCAGCTCGCCGTATTCGTCCACCACCAGCGCAAAACGCTGGCGGTTCTCCTGAAAATATTGCAGTTGCGCGAACAAGGGCGTGCTCGCGGGAATGAAATAGGGTTCGGTCAGCAGCTCGGCCAGCTCCTCGCGCACCAGGTCGCCTTCGCGCAGCAGTGCCAGCACCTTGCGCAGGTGCAAGATGCCGGCGATATTGCCGAGCTCGGTGCGGTAGACCAGGAGGCGCGTGTGATAGCTGGTGGCGAGCTGCTCGGTGATGCGATCGAGCGGCGCCTCCAGATCGATGGCTTCGATCTGCGCGCGCGGGGTCATAACATCTTCAACGGTGATGCGTTCGAGATCGAACAAATTCACCAGGATACTGCGGTGCTTTTTCGGGATGTAATGGGCCGCCTCGAGCACCAGCGAACGCAGTTCCTCGCTCGACAGGCGCTGCGGCTCGCTGCCCGCCGGCGGTTTGATGCGCAGCATCGCGAGCAGCGCGGAAACGAACAGATTGACGAACCACACCACCGGGCTCAGCAGTTTCAGCAGGGGGACCAGCACGAACGCGGCCATGGGCGCGATGCGTTCGGCGTAGGCGGCGCCGATGACCTTCGGGGTGATCTCCGCGAACACCAGGATGAGGAAGGTGACCGCCAGCGTGCCCATGCCGAGCGCGAACTTGTCGTCGCCGAAGAATTGTATGGTGATCAGTCCGACCAGCGTCGCGGCGGCGGCGTTGACCAGGTTGTTGCCCAGAAGGATCACGCCGAGCAGGCGGTCGGTGCGTGCGAGCAGCTCCTGCGCCAGCGCCGCGCCGCGGTGGCCGAGCTTGGCCAGGTGCTTCAGCCGATAGCGGTTCAGCGCCATCATGCTGGTCTCGGCGATCGAGAAAAAACCGGAGATGATCAACAGGACAACCAGCGCCAGCAACTGCGCCGATAAGGGAATGTCGTCCATATGAGGTGTGCCGCCCTAAGGCTGTTGAAAAGTGCTTCCAGGTGCTACCGTTTGCGTGTTGTGCCGCGTTCCCTCAAAGGAAAGCGTTTCGGCAGTTTCTGATCTGGGGGAAGAGGGGCGCGCCCCCCTTTTCGCCCTGCTAGACCTTTCCGAGGATGACTTCGAGCACGAACATGCTGCCGACGTAGGCGAGCAGCAGCGTGACAAAACCGGTGAGCGTCCAGCGCAGCGCCGTGCGTCCGCGCCAGCCCCAGCCATAGCGGCCGACCAGGAGCGCGGCGAAAATGAACCAGGACAGGATGCCGAACACGGTCTTGTGATTGAAGCGCACCGCCTTGCCGAACAATTCCTCGGAAAAGAAGAAACCGGTGCCCAGGGTCAAGGTCAGCAGCAGGAAACCCAGAGTGAGAATCCGAAACAGCAGCGTTTCCAGCGTCATCAGCGGCGGCAGCGAGGCCCAGGGTCCCGCGAGCGATCCGCCGCTGGCCCCGGCGCGCTTGCCGGAGTGCAGGCGCCGCTCCAGCACGGTCATCAGGGTGGCGTGCAGCGCCGCGATGGTGAACAGGCTGTAGGCGAGCATGGCGACGAAGAGATGGATGCGGAAGACGAAGGTTTGCGTATAGGCCGGGGTTTCCGGTCCGGTGAAAAATGCCGGCAGCAGCGCGCACAGCGCGGCCAGCGGCAGCACCAGCGCCTGCATCCCTTTCACGTCGTAGACCAGGCTTTCCGCCCAATAAATCAGCACGGTCAGCCACAGCATCACCGACAGGGCCTGGGAAAAACCGAAGCGCAGGTCGGCCGCGACGAACAGTTCCACATAGAGCAGGTAGGAATGCAGCGCGAACGGCGCGAGTATGGCGACGCGCTCCCAGAACGCGATGCCGCTGCCCGCCTGCTCGCTTGCGGCCTCGGCGCCGGCGCTCCAGCGCGTGCGCCAGAAATGCCAACCGAGCGCAGCGTACAGTAGCGAGGTGAGCGCATAGGGTAAAATGCCAGCCATGCCCAAATTTTACACTACAGAATGCTAGATAACCTGACCAACCGCTTGTCCAGGGTGATCAAGACCCTGCGCGGCGAAGCGCGGCTGACCGAATCCAACGTCGCCGACGCGCTGCGCGAGGTGCGCATGGCCTTGCTCGAGGCCGATGTTGCCCTGCCGGTGGTGAAGGATTTCATCGCCGCCGTGAAGCAAAAGGCGATGGGTGAAGCGGTGATCGGCAGCCTCACCCCCGGCCAAGCCCTGGTGGGCGTGGTGCAGCGCGAACTCGCCGCCCTGATGGGCGGCGAAAACGCGGCGCTCAATCTCGCCGTCACCCCGCCCGCGGTGATCTTGATGGCCGGCCTGCAGGGCTCGGGCAAGACCACCACCAGCGGCAAGCTGGCGAAATTCCTGGCCGAGCAGAAGAAGAAGCCGCTGCTCGCGAGTTGCGACGTCTACCGCCCGGCTGCAATCGAGCAGTTGCGCACCGTTGCGCGCCAACTGGATATCGATTTTTTCGAGTCGGCGCCGGGGCAAAAGCCGGTGGAGATCGCGCTGGCAGCGCTCGATTACGCGAAGAAGCACTATAACGACGTGCTCATTGTGGACACCGCCGGCCGGCTCGCGATCGACGCGGCGATGATGCAGGAGATTGCGCAACTGCATGCCGCGCTCAACCCGGCCGAAACCCTCTTCATCGTCGACGCGATGCAGGGCCAGGACGCGGTGAATGTAGCCAAGGCGTTCAGCGACGCGCTGCCGCTCACCGGCGTGGTGCTGACGAAACTCGATGGCGATGCGCGCGGCGGCGCGGCACTGTCGGTGCGCCAGGTCACCGGCAAGCCGATCAAGTTCGCCGGCGTGGGCGAAAAGCTCGCCGCGCTGGAAGCCTTCCATCCGGAGCGCATGGCCGCGCGCATACTCGGCATGGGCGACGTGATGTCGCTGGTCGAGGAGGCGAGAAAGAGCGTCGATGTCGAGGAGGCGCAGAAGCTCGCCGACAAGATGAAGCGCGGCAAAGGCTTCGACCTGGAGGACTTCAAGCAGCAGATCGCGCAGATGCGAAAAATGGGCGGGCTGTCCTCGATGATAGACAAGCTGCCGGCGCAGTTGGCGCAGGCGGCGCAGGCGCAGTCGGCCGACATGGGCGAGAAACAGATGCGCCGCATCGAGGGCATCATCAATTCCATGACGCGGCAGGAGCGCGCGCATCCGGAACTGATGAAGGCCACGCGCAAGCGGCGCGTCGCCGCCGGCGCCGGCGTGCAAGTGCAGGACGTCAATCGCCTGCTGCATCAGTTCGAGCAGATGCAGAAAATGATGAAGCAGATGCAGAAGGGCGGCATGGCGAAAATGATGCGCGGGATGAAGGGCATGATACCGGGGATGCGCTAGGGGCATCGCTGCCTCCGATTTTGAGTTAGGTCCGACCCAGCTCTGTTCTTGCTTTCTTCCATAACACTGTTTTCCATACGGATGCGCTTTTCATCCATCTGGAAAACAGGGTTGGCGCGCAGGGCGCGCAATCTAAGCTCGGCGAAATTGATTGATGCTTGGAGCCGTTGCCGCAGTGCTTGGATAAAACCTTTGCGCGCGGCCTGATCACCACCCTGACTAATACCCGATTGCCGCCCCATCGCTTCTCGGGTCGGAACCGCCCCAGCGAGTGCCGGTGACCGGATCGATCGTGATGCCGTGCGCATGCCCGGCAAGCTCGTTCCAAGCGCCCCAGCGGTTCAGCACATGGCCTCTGCGCTCGAGTTCTTTCAGCGTCGCTGCCGGGTAGCGGCCCTCGACGTTGAGCAGGTCGCGCGGTTCGCCCAGGGCGAAACGGCCGGAGAGCCAGCGCGGCGATTCAATCGCCTGCTGTACGTTCAGGCCGAAGTCGATCATGGCGACATAGGCCTGGAGCTGGATCTGCGGCTGGCCGTCGGCGCCCATGCAGCCGAACACCTGCCACAGTTTGTCGTCTTTGAAGGCGAGCGAGGCGATCAGCGTGTGCAGCGGCCGCTTGCCCGGCGCGAGCTTGTTCGGATGCGCCGGGTCGAGCGAGAAATAGGCGCTGCGGTTCTGCAGCACGATGCCGCTCTTGCCCGCGACGACGCAGGAACCGAACACGCCGTAGAGGCTGTGAATCAGCGAGGCCGCGTTGCCCTCGGCATCCACGGCGCAAATGTAGACGGTATCGCCGGCGAGGCTGCCGTAGGAGGGCACCTTGTCCCAGGGCAGGGCGCGCGCCGGATCGATCAGCGCGCGCCGCTCGTCGGCATAGGCGCGCGACAGCAGGCGCTCGACCGGAATTTCGGCGAAAGCGGGATCGGCGATCCAGCGGTCGCGGTCGTGGTAGGCGAGCTGCTTCGCCTGCACCAGGAAGTGCACGTGGTCCGCACCGAGGTAGTCCATCTGCGCAATATCGTAGGGCTGGATCAGGTTCAGCATCTGCAGCACCGAAATGCCCTGGGTCGGCGGCGGCGTCTGGTACAGCCTGACGCCGCGATAGTCGGTGGCGATCGGCTCGCGCCATTGCGCGCGCTGCGCGCGAAAATCCGCCTCGGTGAAGAAGCCGCCATTCGCGCGCGCGTAGCGCGCGAGCTCCTGCGCGATCTCGCCTTCGTAATACGCCTCGCGCCCGCCTGCGCCCAGCGCGTCGATGCTGCGGGCGAGGTCCGCATTGACCAGAGTCTGTCCCGGACGCGGAGCCTTGCCGCCCTTGAGAAATATGACGGCGGCTTCCCGGTTCTGCGCCAGTTCCGGCGCGGTGGAAGCGATCCAGTTGGCGAGGCGTTCGGTCACCGGGAAGCCTTCGCGCGCGTACCCGGCGGCGGCCGCCAGATTGCGCGCAAGCGGCAGGCGCCCGTGCGCCGCATGGGCCTCGCACCAACTCGCCACGGCGCCCGGCACCGTTAGCGTCGCCGGCAGGATGCCGCGGAACGGAATTTCTTCCATGCCGCGCGCGCGAAAGGTCTCGATGGATGCGCTGGCCGCGGCGCAGCCGGCGCCGTCGAGGTAGCGCACGCGGTTCTGCTTCGCATCGTAGATCAGCCAGAACGCGTCCCCGCCCAGGCCCGTCATATGCGGATAGATGACGCTCAAGGCGGCGCTCGCCGCAATGGCCGCGTCCACCGCGGAACCCCCGGCCTTGAGTATCTCGACCCCAGCTTCGGAGGCGAGCGCGTGCGGACAGGAAACCATGCCGCGCGGCGCCAGTGTCGGCGGCCGGCCGGTGTGCATTTCGATCATGGTGATTTCTTTCTGGTGCGATAAAGGGTCGTATGGAAACACAATTGCGCGCACAATGGAACAAGGCCGGCATCCGCCGCTGCGCTGCGCCTGTCGGGGCGCCCGGGCGCGAACCGAACTATTCGCGCGTGTAGCCGCCGGATAGAGGTATTTCATTGAAAGCGCGGAAAAATCCGCCGCCGCAAGCCAGATCGCACTCCTACAAAACCCTTGCCAATGGGTACCGAATCGTCGTAGAATCGCGCTCTTTTTCGAGTTTCGGGACAACAACATGGTTGTGATTCGCCTCGCCCGCGGTGGCGCACATAAACGCCCTTTCTACAACATGGTCGTGGCGGACTCGCGCCGTGCCGCCGGCGGCAAGTTCATCGAGCGCGTAGGCTTCTACGATCCGAAGGCGCCCGAAGGCCGCGAGAATCTGCGCGTTGCCATGGACCGCCTGAGCTTCTGGCAGGGCAAGGGCGCGCAGCTCTCGCCGACGGTAGCAAGGCTGGTCAAGCAGTTTGGCAAGAAAGTCGCTGGAACTGTCGCACCTGCAGCCTGAACACCTGATCGCGATGGGGCGCATCGTCGCCCCCTACGGTCTCAAGGGCTGGGTCAGGATAGAGCCCTACAGCGCGGTTCCGGATAGTCTAAGCGCCTATTCCTCGTGGTGGGTAGGCAGGAACGGCGACTGGCGCGAACTGAAAGTTGTCCAGAGCGTATTGCAGCATGGAGCCAGCCTGGTGGCGCGCTTGGAGGGCTGCGTCGAGCGGGATGCGGCGCTGGCACTGAAAGGCAGTGAAGTTGCGGTCGAGCGCAGGGCGCTGCCGCAGAGCGCGAAAGACGAGTTTTACTGGGTCGACCTGGTCGGCCTGAAAGTGGTGAATGCGAAGGACGAGCAGCTCGGAGCGGTTGCCGAACTGTTCGAGAACGGCGCGCATCCGGTGATGCGCATCGTCGATGGCGAAACCGAACGCCTGCTGCCTTTCATCGAGCAGGTGGTGCGCCAAGTGGAGTTGGCCGAAGGCCGGATCCGTGTGGAGTGGGAGCTGGACTGGTGATCCACTTCGATTGCGTGACGCTGTTTCCGCAGATGTTCGCGGCGCTGACCGAATCGGGCATCACCAGCCGCGCGCTGAAGGCAGCGCGCTACAGTTTGGAGTTGTGGAATCCGCGCGACTTCACCAGCGACAACTACCGCACGGTGGACGACCGGCCGTACGGCGGCGGGCCCGGCATGGTGATGCTGGCCGAGCCGCTTGAACAGGCGATAGGCGCGGCCAAAGCGCGGGTCGCCGGCAGTGGGCGCAAGGTGATATACCTTTCGCCGCAGGGCAGAAAGCTCGATCACGACAAGGTGATGGAGTTGGCAAGAGGGCCCGGCGCAGTATTGCTGTGCGGGCGCTACGAGAGCGTGGACGAGAGGTTGCTGCGGCGCGAAGTCGACGAGGAAATATCAATCGGCGACTACGTGCTCTCCGGCGGAGAATTGGCGGCGATGGTATTGATCGACGCCGTGGTGCGGCAGTTGCCCGGCGTGCTGGGCGACGAGGATTCGGCGGCGCAGGACTCGTTCGTGGACGGGCTGCTGGATTGTCCGCATTACACCCGGCCCGAGGAGTATGCGGGCGAGCGTGTGCCGCCGGTGCTGCTGTCCGGCAACCACGCGGAGATTGAACGCTGGCGCCTGAAGCAGGCGCTGGGCAGGACCTGGCAGAGACGGCCGGATTTGTTGGAAAAGCGCGCGCTGAGCGCGGCAGAAGCGAAATTGCTTGAGGAATTCAAGCGGGAAGAGAACAAGTAGGGGTTGCTGCAAACTGCGGCAGTTCCTGATGATACTAGGAGCCGAGTCATGAATCTGATAGATAAACTGGAAAACGAAGAGATCGCCCGCCTGGGCAAGACCGTCCCCGTGTTCGCCCCTGGCGACACCGTGATCGTCAACGTCAACGTGGTCGAAGGCGAGCGCAAGCGCGTGCAGGCCTACGAAGGCGTGGTCATCGCCAAGCGCAACCGCGGCCTCAATTCCTCCTTCATCGTGCGCAAGATTTCCGCGGGCGAAGGGGTGGAGCGCACGTTCCAGACCTATTCGCCCCTGATCGCCTCGGTCGAGGTAAAGCGCAAAGGCGATGTGCGCCGCGCCAAGCTCTACTACCTGCGCGACCGTTCGGGCAAGTCGGCGCGCATTCGCGAGAAGCTCACCAAGCGTGTGGTGGTGGTGCCGGAAACCGGCGTGGCGGAGACGGCTGCCGAGGCCGCTGCCGAATAGATCTGTATCTCTGCATCAAAGCAAAACGGGACGCTGCGGCGTCCCGTTTTGCTTTGTGGCGTGCGTAGGCCCGACCCGCGTCGCACCCTAGCCCGCGCACATCTGTTGCAGCAGGCGCTCCATAAAGGACTCGCACAGCGCCAGCTGTTGCAGGCTCACGTACTCGTCCGGCTTGTGCGCCTGTGCGATTGATCCCGGGCCGCAGATGATGGCGGGGATGCCGGCTTGCTGGAACAATCCCCCCTCGGTGACATAGGCCACTTTCGCGGTGGATGGATTGCGCGACAGCGCCTGGGCGAGGCGGGTGATTTCGTCTTTTTCGCCCGTGCTCAGGCCCGGGCTGCCGGTCCTGGGTTCGATGCTGACGCTGGTGCCCGGATCGGTCCGGTGCATCTCCGGCAGGATCACGCGCTCGGCATAATCTCTGATTTCGCGCTCGAGCGCATCCGGATCGGCGCCGGGCAGGCAGCGAAACTCGAACTGGAAAGTGCACTCGCTCGGCACGATATTGCTCGCGGTGCCGCCCGAGATCACCCCGGTCTGCATGGTGGTGAAGGGCACGTCGAAACCGTAATCGCGCGCCTCGCACGCCTGCAGGCGCTCGGCCATGTGGCGGATGTAGGTGATGATCTTGGCGGCGTATTCAATCGCGTTCACACCCTGCGGCGTGAGCGCTGAATGGGCCTCCTTGCCGCGTACGCAGCAGCTGTAGCCGCGCCTGCCCTTGTGCGCGATGACCGGCTGCATGCCGGTCGGTTCGCCGATGATCGCGCCCGCGGGGCGGATGTCGTTGCGCGCCAGATCCTCGAGCAGGCCGCGTGCGCCGATGCAGCCCACTTCTTCGTCATAGGAGAGGGCGAAATGTATCGGTGCCCTGAGATCCGCAGCGGCAAAGCGCGGCGCCATTGCCAGGGCCACGGCAAGATAGCTCTTCATGTCGCAGGCGCCGCGGCCGTAGAGCTTGTCGCCTTTCAGCGTCGCCTTGAACGGATCGCTGCTCCAGTGCTGGCCATCCACCGGCACCACGTCGGTGTGGCCGGAGAGCACGATGCCGGGTTTGTTTCCCTTTTGCACCGTGGCGAACAGATTGGCTTTCTTGCCGCTGGCGTCATAGGTGAGTCGCGACCCTATGCCGTAGGTCTTGAGGTAATCCCGCGTCCACTCGATCAGGCCGAGGTTGGATTCGCGGCTAGTGGTGTCGAAGCCGATGAGACGCTCGATCATGGCGAAGGTTTCGGGCTTGATCGGCGGCGCTGTCGTTTGGTTCATATCGCTGCTCGGTTCATGGTCAGGCTAGGTCATTCAGATGGCAGGCGGAGAAATGCAGCGGTGCAATCTCGCGCAAATGAGGTTGTTCCATTTTACACCGCGGCATTGCGTGCGGGCAGCGCGGATGAAAATGGCAGCCTGGAGGCGGGGCCAGAGGCGAGGGAATTTCACCTTTGATCGAAACGAAGCGCTTGCGGCGCAAGTCCAGGCGCGGCACTTCGGCCAGCAGCGCCTGAGTGTAGGGATGGTTGGTTCTGGCGAATATCTCCGCCGTGGGCGCGGCCTCGACCACGCGCCCCAGGTACATGATCATCACCCGGTCCGACAGGTGCTGCACGACGCCGAGGTCGTGGCTGATGAACAGATAGGTGAGCTTGAACTCCTGGCGCAGCTGCATGAACAGATTCAGCACCTGCGCCTGGATCGAAACATCGAGGGCCGCCACGGCCTCGTCGCAGACCAGGAACTCCGGCTTCACCGCCAAGGCCCGGGCGATGCCGATGCGCGCGCGCTGGCCGCCGGAGAACTGGTGCGGAAAGCGGCGCAGGAGCGCAGCGTCCAGGCCGACGCGCGCGAGCACTTGTGCCACATACTCGGTCTTCTCATGCTTCCCGATCAAGCCATGCACCAGCGGCGCTTCGCCGACGATGTCGGCCACACGCATGCGCGGATTGAGCGCGGCGTAAGGGTCCTGGAAAATCATCTGAATCTTGAGCTGGATCGCGCGCTGTTTTGCGGCCGGCAGTTGCCCGATTTCTTCGCCGCGCCAAAGGCGCGCCCCTGCGGAAGGTGCCAGCAAGCCGACGACCAGGCGCGCCAGGGTCGACTTGCCGCAGCCGGATTCGCCCACCAGGCCCACGACCTCGCCCGTCTGC
>Ga0334722_10004970_pt1 | contig 13616 bp, 3 predicted proteins | sample C3_bottom_MG_FD_207210 | JGI IMG/M metagenome (GOLD analysis project Ga0334722, IMG submission 207210) | Sediment microbial communities from Yellowstone Lake, YNP, Wyoming, USA - C3_bottom | ecosystem: Environmental > Aquatic > Freshwater > Lake > Sediment | place: USA: Wyoming | collected...
TGTGCGAAGCTCCGCGGTCTCCTTGGTCGTGATATTGCCGTTGGCGTCGTAGGTGTACTTGGTCAGGCCCGTGTCGAGGTTGTCGATGGACAGTCTCCGGCCGAGCAGATCGTATTCTATGGATGTGAGGTTGTTCTTTGCATCCGTTACCGTTGTTATTTCACCAAGGATGTTGTAAGCATATTTGGTCGTGATGTAATCTCCGGACTTATATTCCTGAACTGCCAGTATCTTTTCATGTGCGTTTTGATAACTGATCTTGATGCCTCTGCCTGTCCGGGGATTGCTCAATTTGGTATTCGGGTCGTAGACGGTTGTCTTGAACATCATGCCGCCGCCTTGCGGCGGCACACTGAACCCGTACTCGGTGGTGGTTATGGCGCCGTCGGGCGTGGTTATCCCAGTGGTACGGTCGAGGGTATCGTAGGCAAAGATAGTCTGGTTCCTCGGCGTCAGTTCTTCATAAGCACCCAGGGATGCTTTTCCGGGAACTGGCTGTCCCTGCTTGACCACTCTGCCGAGTGAGTCAAACTCCACAGCGCCGGAGACAATGACGCCTGGCGTTCCTTTGATCTCCGCGTCTTTCCTGGTCTGGATGATACGCTTCATGCCGTCGGCGAAGGTTGCGGTACCGATTGTGTCAGACGTGCAACCCTTGGAGGTATCAGCCCGGTTCAGCGTGACTGCCGACGCGGGAGACGAAAGGTAATTTGCGAGTTCGGAGTCCGAAGCCGCTGAAGCATCGAAGACCGGGGCAGTGTAGGTGAAGGCTATGGTTGGCGGACAAATAATGCCGCCTGACGTGCTGTTGATGGCGTTCGGCCCATAGATCGCGGTCATTCTGCCGAAATCGTCATAGGTGTTCTTCTGGTAGTTGCCGTTAATGTCTTTGCTCCAGGTTGCCTGACCAAAGCGAGGATCATACGCCGCGCTTGAGGCGTAGCCGAAGGAGTCGGTGATAGCGACCACATAGGTCTGTACCTCGTCATCGTACACATAATTGAGCGCATAACCGTCTGTTTTGGCGTTATACTTGGGATCTCCCGGCGGAGCAATGATCCCGGTCAGGTTGCCGTTGTCCGGGTCGTAAGTCATGTTCCAGGTCACGTTCTTACCGCTCTGAACAAGCATGGAGAGGGTTTTGAGATTTCCGGTGCCATTTTCATAAAAAGCGGACCTGCTTCGGTAGATCCTGCCGGCACCGTCTTTTACATCGATGCTCGTGGGCTTGTTCACGATATAGAGCGACTCGTTCGATTTATCGTAGCGGATCGAGGCGACGACGTCATTGCCCGTGCCATCGGCGTGGTCCACGTATTCGAGGACGTTGCCGTGCTCATCGTAGGACGTGTATTCCTGGCTTGTGGTCTTGGCTAGCGTTTGATTCTGCACATCGTAAAACTTAGATACGGTGGCCTTAAGATAGGGGAACTGGGACCCGGCCACTGCCTCGGGCCGGAGGCCATAATCGTGCAGGTTTGCGACGTAGATATTTCCTGTCGCATCGCCCTGCCTCGTCTCTGAGGCGAGAAGCAGGCCTTTTCTGTAATAGTCCTGGTTGTCGTAGGTCTGGGCCACGGTTAGAATATCGCTGCCGCTGCCGCGTGTCTCGGCAACTGTCCTGAAGCCGAAGAACTCCCGTTCCTGCCGGTTGTAATATCCCGAGCCGTAGGAATAGGACGTTTCATAGACGTGCTGCCCCGCTGAATTTTTCATGCCGTCTTTCAGCGTTACATGAGAAAGCACCCACCGGCTGTGCTGCATATCCACAAGCTGCTTCGGGTCGGAGTAGTCCACCTTATTGCCTACCCGGTCGTATTTCATCTCGAACATGCCGCCCTGCGGCCGTTTCACGGACTTGAGCAGGTTGGCTTTGCCCGAGAGGTTGCGTTTTACTTCTATGTCGTAGTAGGTGTTCGCCTTCATAATATGGTCCGGCAACCCGTCGCCGTCGATATCGGTGAAATCGATCTGGGACTTGACATGGGTGTTCGTCCTGGCAGCGTCCTTTCCCTTGATGCGGAACATAACAATTTTCCATGGGCGTTTACGATTGAACATCGGGAGGACGCCGTTCGCAAACCAGCCATGAGTATCGCTCTCGGTGGTCGTGTTCGTAAGGGTATCGTTCTGGAACATGATCTCGTCCAGAAATTCGCTGGTACCGGCCATCTCCGCACCGCCTAGGACGCCGCTCCAGATCTGCAGTTCTCCTCTTCGCTGCGGCGGAGCAGTCAGCCAGGGGCGGATCGGCCAATATTCTTCTTCGCCGAAGGATCCGCCCTGGTTTATCCGCACTGCGATGTAATCGTCTTCGGACTTCTTCGAGACCATGTCCAACAATCCATCTCCGTTGATATCGACCATGTCCCGTTCGCTCTTCTGGACAGCAAGGCTTAGTCCGCGCGATGTGCCTATATAGCCCATCAGATCAAGGCCCAGATTTATCGAAAGCGTTCTGGTTGCGGAATCCCGGATCTTGGTTTCTCCCGGGAGATACCACTGTTCCTCGGTGCCGAATCGGTTGCCGAGATTCAGTCGGACCGTAATCGCCGACACACTTTCAAGCGCGAGGAGCGCCGGATTGCCCTGGTAAACGAGGTCAGGAAGTCCGTCGCCGTTGACGTCGAGCAATTCAGACTTAGTGCTCGATCTTCCCCGAACATACCCAGCCGATAGCGAAATGTATTTCAGGATACTGGAACCGCCGCTTCCGCTTGAGCCTGAAGAGGTGGAAAGGCTCTTTGCGGCAGAGCTGATCGCGTTTACTGTCGCTCCGACGCTCAAATTATAGCCTATGTTGTCGTTGTAGTTTGTTCTGAACCTGCCCGGTCCTGTACCTTCTGACTTAAGACCGGTCTTGCCGTCACTGAGAACGACCCGGTCCGGCGTCACAAGATCAGGGTAGCCGTCGCCGTTCATGTCCATCAGCTCGACCTGCGTGTCGGTATTCCCATGGCTCCGGTTTTTACCGCCGATCATGAAAGATCCGCTGACGTTCTGATTGGTGCCGGTGCTATGGCGCAGGACCCCGCCCTGTGCGCAGGAACCTGCCATAGAACCTCCCAGCCGCGACGAGCTAACGCCACCTGCTGCGATGAACGAACGGTCTTCCATTGAGGTCCAGACAGGCCGTCCTTCGGAATTGACGGTACCGCCGGGCGCCGGGACCATCCTGGTGAAATCCTCGACCGCAGTGCTGGTGGTATCGTCAGGATCAGGAACCTTTATTTTGGACTGGTCCCACGTGTTATTACCGTTCCATTCGCCGTAATGCCACTGCCTGAATCCGCCGCCGAACGGCTCTTTGTCCTCGTCGGGATCTTCATAGTAGTACTGCACACCGGGAGAGAAAATATATTCCAGTCCTTTGAGAGAGCAGGCTGTATTGCCATCCGTATCTACTGTACAAGTCTCCGGCCAGCATCCGTTCTGACCGGTGATAGGATCCGGGCCGCAGTATTCTGTATAGTGCACCTCCGGGCTCCAGGAAACAGCATTATTGAGCGGCTCTTCCGACTGTATCTCGAAGAAAAGCTGGTCCCCCCTGGAGACGCTCATGCTGGTAACATTGTGAGAATATAATTCCGGGTCGGAACCCGGAAAACCATAGGAACCTCCCGCTGGCACGGCCTGTTTCCACAGGGCTCTGTTGACGCCAATGATCCGGGCAATGAAGGAACCGGTTGCGGCAGACCTGTTCACCGTCCCAGAGATGTCGATTGTTCCGTCATAGGGCGCTACCCATGTCGTAGTGCCTGCTTGCGGGACCATGAGTGCGACAGGGTAATTGACGATCGGCGCGAACCGATAGACGTAATTGCCCAAGTTATCCTTTTCGTAAGGATCGGCCACGGCCGTCATTGAGCAGGTATAGCTCGACCAGTCCTCGGACAGTTCGCACGTCTCCAACTGGGTAAAAACCGCATCAGCTGTAAAACTGACCCGTGCGGGATCGACGGCGCCGCCATCCGATTCGACCATGAACAAGAATCGCTCGCCTGCTGTTGTTGTGACCGACTCGGACAGGTCGATCGTTTGTTCTTCATTGGCTGCTAAGGTATAGGACTTTAACGTACTGTCCCAGACATCGTACTCGGGGTTCGTGCTCCGTTTAATGGTTATACGGACATCATCGGCTGTCGTGCGTTTGGCTATCCTTCCGGTCAGCGTGAACGTGCCAGTATGCTGAGCGCCCCACATGATCGCGGCTTTATCGGCAAGGGAGAAATCCGATGCCCCCGAGTAGGCATACATCGGCCGCCCGTTTGCGTCTTTCAGCGTTTGAAGCTCTGAACCGCTCCTGCCGCCCGAAGCAGTATAGGTTATCGCGGGATCGAAGACAATTTCATCATTCTCGCCGTTGTCGATCGAATTCAGCCTGAAATAAATCCGCTCGCCCTTCTGAATGCCTGAAAGGATACTCGTGCCGGACGCGCTGCTTACCAGCTCTCCGAGCGGATGAGCGGTATAGTCATCGGCCGCAATGGTCAGCTTGCCGAGCTCAGCGTTCTCACGATACACGTAGAGGGTGAGGCCGTCGCCGTCCGGATTCGTGATCTGCGTTGCCTCTTCGCGCTTCTTTTTCCAGATTGTTCCTCCTAGTGCGATATCACCGGCGAAGGGAGCGACCCACTTGCTGACGGGGTCAACGAGGTGAAGATGCTCTTTTCGGTACTCTTCAATATTACCCAGGTCTACGCTCGAAGAATAGGCCCAGTTGTCCACCTTGACGAATTCGTTCTTGCCATCCACGTTAATATGATTGAAAAAAGCGCTCGTGCCGTCTGCAACATCAATCAGTCCGTCGCCGTTCAGATCGCTCATGGTCGCACAGGATTTGCTGGCGGTTATCGCCAAATCTTCGGTGTGGGAACCGTAACCGAGATAGTTGGCTTTACCCGATGTATCCGTCCTGCGCATCTCCCTTTCGATCGCAGGCAGTCCCGCCACCCCTGAGGGCTGAAACGTGGGCCTTCCGCCGGGACCGCCGAGATTCAGATAGACCGCGCCGCTGTCAAAAAGCATATCCGGCAATCCGTCGCCGTTCACATCCACGAATTTCGAGGTCGTCTGGCTGTCGGACTCCGAAAAGCCCGTCAGTCTTCCGCCTGAATAGGAGCGCTGCGGCACGAATGATTGCCCCTCATAGAAGTTCCGATTGTGACTTTCTTCTTTTGACCTGGTCAACACTCCCGAATTGGACGTGCTCCACTTGTCGCTTTCCGTGAACGACTTGTAGATGCCGTCCTTGCCCGTTTGGTAATAATCGAAAGAATGGCTGTTGAACTCCGCGCCGTTCGTCCCTTTGACCGTGACCTTCGACAGCAGGCTCTTGGAAAAATCGCCAGTAACGTAATCGAACTTATAGCTTCTTATGGTGTCGTTTTTGAATTTGACCACGACACTGTCCAGCCTGAACCGCTCCGCGGTCTTGAACCCGGACTTTCCCCCGACGGTCAAGTCCTTCCTGCTTCCGTTGTCGCGGACGAATTGCACCGAATATTTCGAGCCTGTATTCGTCCTCTCGTTGTCAGTATAGTTTATGCTGTCGAGATAGGCATAGACCCAGTTTTCCCCTCCGAGGGCATTCTGGGGAGGATTGCCCGGGTCAGACAGAGCATCCAGATACTGCTGCTGCGTATCCGTGTAATAGGTATAGACCGTGACGTTCCCGTTCGTGTCCACGACCTTTTCGAGGAACCATTGGAAGACGTTTCCCGTGGCGTAATCCGCAAGCCTGGATTGAGCGGTCAGCCCGTAGAAATATTTTACGCCGGACTTGTCCGTAACTTCCCAGGAGTAATTGTCCGGTTTGTCCCCTTTTCTGAGGATCTTCAGGAAGTCGCCTTCCACTCGCTTATAAAACCTGAGATCTGCCTGCCGATCTATCTGAGGGTCGTCAAAGAGCTTGAACACCGGCGCAAGCGACTGACCGGCGAGCAGATAGCTCTCGGTCTCCTTGTCAGGATTATAGGTCGGTACTCCCCACCTGGTGTCAACCTGGATGCTCGGAACCGGGAGGTCCCAGCCCAGCCCCATCCAGCCGTTTGCATTGCCGCTGGAGTACGTCATCCGCAAATCAGGCGTATACGCACCCCGGCCCCTGGGTATCTCGATGGGGTAGGCGAGATTCGCCGATCCGGTGTTGTTCGCCTTGGGCGACTCGATAAGATCGATGTTCGCGCTTGGGTCCGCGGCTTTGATGTCCTTGATAGAGTTCGGATTAAATGACAGTGCCTGAGGATGCTCGGGCACCACCAGGGTCGAATTGATGATGTCCGTGAAGTGGTCGCTCTCGGACGTGACCTGCGAGACCGCCCCATCTACCTTCACGCGTCCCAGTTTCTGCCACCGGAGCAGCGACTCGTCATAGAAGTGCATATTCACTTCATCGTCCTTCTGGCCGGCGGCGAAGAGCTGCTTCGAGTACCCAAAGGAGATCTTGATCGGTTTTTTGAACTTCATGCCGTGCGGCAGGAACCGGTAGCCGGCGGCCGGATAGGTGACGTCGATCATGCCGGGGTTGAGCCTGGCCAGATCCGCTTCTGTCAGCGGGATGATCGTGATCTCCGTTTCGACGTCCACGGCGCCCTCGGGAATATCGAGCGTCACGCCCTTGTACTGGATCTTTTTCGCCTGGCCCGGGGCGACCTTCTCGGAGAACTTGTCACGGGTAGTGGACCCTGTATCTTTCGAATCATTGCTGTTCGTGGGAGCTGTATTAAGAACGTTCTTATTCAGAATCACGGTACGGGCAAAGCTCTTTCCGTCAGGATATAACGCGGAGATAGCGGCCTCCCATGCGTCATTGTCCTTCTGGGAGGCAAACCGGGTCTCGTCCTTCGAGAGCGAAAGAGCAACCGCGCCGTCAGGCTTTGAGGCGCTATTTCCCTCGACTGCCACCTGGACAGCACCTGAGCCGTTGTTCGCGGGGTCGATAAACCCCTGGAGGAAGGCCGTCCTGCCGAAGAACTCACCGGCAAGAGGATACGTCAATACAAGCCCTCTTGACGGCTTAATTCCTGTCGGACTCCCGATAAGCCTTACCTCGCTTACACCGCCCACGGTAGCGCTCTGGCGCCTCCGGTCCGACGGCACCTCGAAGGCAAGCCGCAATGACTCGGCAGTGACCTTGGCAGGGACTGCGATATCGTTCCATCCGTCATGGAGCGTGGCGAGGTCGAGAATTCCTCCGGAGGCGAAACTCTTCCATTGGCTACCCTGGAGGTACTGGATAGTTAGTTTTCCTGCCGGCAAGCCTGATGCGGACCAAAGATTGAGCTTTATCGTTTCAGGCTGCACAGACCGGTCGGTCTTAATGTCCAGAGTATTGATAGAAGAAAGCTCGAAATAGGTGTTCGTGTCGCCGTCGCAGGCGGCTGCAGGACCGTGTGTAAGGTCTCTCGAGGTCCCTTCAAGCGCACTGATATTGTTCCATCCGTTCTCGAGCTCAGCGAGGACTTTAAAATCACTGATCGTATATGATGCAGGCTCTCTTCCCACGACCTGGTTTCTGAATTCCACCGCATTGGCGCCCTTTAGCAGCCATGCAGGGTTGATTTCTTCCACATGTGACGTCCATACAGGCTCCTCGGATGAAATCGGCACAAAACCGCCTGACCAGGAAAGCCCATTGATCCGCTTTTCGGGCGAAACAGGATAGACTGCGTTATAGGAATCGTAAACAAGATAAGCGCGCTTTACAAGCCGGGGATCAGTGTTGAGGGTGAAATTTATCGTATAAGAGTTGCTGTCAGCAGGCACGTCAATCGTTTGAGGCGCCCCGACAAGGTCGATAATATGTGCAGGTCTTGGATATGAAATAAGGACGTTTTTGGCATCTGCCGGCGTCTTGATGCCTTTCAGGGAGAGGCCCGGCTCGCCCGGGTCGCTTCCCCATATCTCGATCTCTTTGATACCTCCTGCATTCCCGCTGGAAGCGGAAAATTCGAACATGAGCTTGCTGGTTTTGATCGCTGAAGAAGGTCTGAAGGTATTCCATGCAGCGGCTTGAGTACAGAGGGTGATGGTTTGCAATCCGGGAACTGGAACCCAGGAGCCGGTGCTGCCGTCGTAAACAGTCAAGTCGTATGCAGCAGGCCCGTAAACTTTTATAGATGTAATATCGCTTGCCAGGGGGAGGTTCACCATGATCCGGGACGGCAAGGTTATGGGGGTGTATGCGGTCGCCGTATCCCCGTCGAGGAGCGTCCAGGCTTCGCTGTCCTCGACCCACGCGCCGGAAGAGTCGGATCCGACACTCGCCGCGTTGAGTTTCACGACAGCCGGGGTCGTCTGCCCCCCGGATACGTACGCTCCTGCAAGGGCTGCGGCGGTAACTATCACTGCAAGTCCGAGCGCTTTAAGCTTGCCGTATTTTTTCAAGATCGGTTGCATGGCCCCTCCCGGACAACTGCGAAAATAATCGGTTTCATTGTTTACATGCTTACGATGGAACATGATCGTTGCGCCTCCTGTCACCCTATATATGGTAAGCAGGAAGCACAATAGAATAAATTCTGTTTATGGCGTCACCTGAATATTATCGATGTACCAGCCATCACCCACCGTGCTTGAATCCGTTATCAAACGAAACCGCACCATGACCTGGTTGAATGTTTTATATGCGCTCAGATCGACAGTCTCCTGTGCGAAGGTAGAAGGCACGGAAAAATTATATATATATTTAACGATCGACCAGCTTGTGCCGTTGTTCGAACTGACCTGAACTACCGCGATATCTCCGTTGTTGGCGAATGAACCACGATGATAGAAGCTCAATGTCGGCAAGGTTGAGCTGGTAAGATCAATTGCAGCAGACGTCAGAGAAGTGTCAGCGCTGTTGCTGTAATTTCCGGCCGGTGAATCAGTAACTGAATAGCTGCCGTTGGAAGCTGATGAGTTGGTAACCCCCCAGTTCCCGGTTGCTGTCCAGCCTTGAAGAGTATTGTCGTCGAAGTTGGAGGTAAGGAGAGGCGCTCCCGCAGCGGTGATTGTCGCGGATGACACGGTCGAAGCCGGTCCTTCCGCACATACGTTCACGCCGGTAACGATATAATAATAGGTCGTGGCGGTGAGGCCGGTGTGAATATACGTGGTGGTAGTAAATCCTTCCGGGATTCCGGCGATCTTGGTACCTGTTGTGGTAGTGACGTCTGAAGACAGAGACCAGTAAATATTGTATGAGGTCGGAAGGGTTCCCGTGGCAATCGAATTCCAGGTGACCTTTGCCTTCCCTCCCCCGCCCGTAACGATAAGTCCTGAAGGCGCGCTGGTGGGAGCGGCTGGAAGTACAGACGGCGCAGTTACATTCAGGGCATACGTTCCTGCAACACCGTCATACTCTGAAACATCGAGATAATAAGTCGTGTTCGGAGTAAGCGACGGAGTTGTGCAGCTTTCCGTTCCGGCGGTATAAAGGCTGTCGCACCAGTCAAGAAGGTCGGTCGTGGTATAGGTCGACTTTGAAAAAAGCCACCATCCGAGATCAGATTGCGTGTTGGTCAGGCTGACTGAATATGCTCCTCCGCAGGCATCGGTTGTAAAGGAGTAGTAGGAGTCGCCGGCGACTGCTACGGACCCGTTGTGGCTTACCGTCGTGTCGACGACACCCAACGCGACCGGGTTCGAAGTTGTTCCTTCCCCGGAACCGCCGCCTGGAGGCTTAGAACCACCACCGCCTCCGCCACATGACGTAAGAACTGATACGACAGCCAATAACATTATCAATTTCAAACAGAACGATTTCATGATAGTTCCTCCTCAAAGAAGAATTTTCACTGCATTGATGCATGTTTTTTAAGGCGTCAAAAACGGCACCACATACCCATAATAGTTCTCGGACATATCAGCTCTCGCAGGCGTCGTTCCCGGAGGAGAGACAGACGTCATGTCCACTTCATGGGCGGTCACATAGATATCACACTGGAGACCTGCCGGAAGAGTGCTTCCGCTCTTGACAATCGTAGCGCTGTTCGTTTTCACCCAGCCGCTCCAGACCTCGGTGTAATCGTACTGGTTCGCCGCATTGTTCCAGATATCGGCCCAGATGCTCAGATAGTATGACTTAGCCACGGCAACGGCGTTCCAGGTCACGCTAATATCGTCGTTGCCCAGCTTTGAAGCTGCGAGGTTCACAGGAAGTGCGAGTGCCGGAGTAATGCTCGATAGCGTGAAATTTACGGTCTTGGAGGCGCTCCCGTACGTGGCCGTGACAGTATAGGTCCCAATAACCGGCTCGACATCGTAGTACCAATAAGCGTAATGCTGCTCGCCAGCGGGGTAGAGGTAATCCAGGACCTGGCCGTTCGGGTCAGTGACCCGGATGTTCCAGTCGCCGGAAGGAGCCGCGTTTGGATTCGGCGTTCCGTAGAGAAGGGAGGTCCAGATCGCCAGGCCGTAGATCGGCGTGTTTCCGGGCCCGCGGTACCCATAATCAAGGACCCCGCCGGCCGCGTTCAGGCTGTAGCTGTTCGATGTCTGGTCTCCTCCTACAGGAAAAGAGAAAACGTATTCCGATACGTTCGTCATGCCGGGAAGAGCCGGGGAAGCTGAGCGGCTTGCGTCGAGACCCAGGAGCTCCGCGGAATAAGCCCTGACCAAAACAAGGTAGTCGCCGTTTGCCAGGGCGCCGAGGTTGACGGAATTTGTAGTGATGCAGCCGAACACCGATGTCCCTCCGCCCGGAGGAAAGACTTCATAGGTATACGATTTTGCCCCTGTGACGGAAGGCCAGTTGAGAGTGATGTCGCCGCCGTTCGAACCGGTGTAAGGAGCCGGCCGGGCGAGCGAATTCGCACCGGATACGGTGAAGTCGTAGTGGATGGTGACCGAGCCGTTGAAGTTTGTGGCCGTCGCACGGTAGGACCCCGAAAGAGGATTGAATGCAGACCACTCCCAGAGCGCGAAACTGCCGGGACGACCGTCCTGGTACTCGATGGTAAGCGGTGCGCTCGCTGAAATACCGGGACCGGTGATCTCGATGGTCCAGGGGAGCGATGGACCCCATCCCTGGCTGTCCCGAAGCGTGATGAGAACGACAAAACCCTTCGTGTCGGAACCATCATTTAGTGTTCCGCCCGAGGCCTCAAGGGTGTAGCCATCGCCGGTGTTTGCCCCGGATCCTGCGGGGCCCTTATTTCCACCGCCGCAACCGAATAAGACGGCCGCTATTAAGAAGGTAATGAGCGTGATCAGGATGTGCGCGAATGCTGAGTGCGCTGAAGCATGAGGGAACAGCTTGCCGGCCATGATGCCTCCGTTCGAAAGCGTGACGAGATTGGGAGAAAAAAAGTCAATGCAACTTGCGGCATGATACCTGCTGCCTAAAAACAATTCCGTGAAGCAGCACTCACCATCTCGTCCACGGAGTACCCTAGCCTATGGGAGACGTTTATAGCGAATCATGAAGAAGTTTTATGCCGTGCAATAATACTTTAGCTATAGAATGAACGCAATACCCTGACCAGGGTATTTCCAGGGCAGTCGCTGAACAATGTGACCATTTGAGTAATTAGGTGCACGATATTCTGCAAAATCTATTCCTAAAGTATTATATTTTTACTTCAATGAGTTGCAGGAATGGAGTTACCTTTATTCATGCGCGTTTTTTGCGTTTCGGATAAACACTCAGCATTTTCGCTCAACCCGCATTTTTTTGTTTCTCGGCGATCTTAGCGTTATGTCTGCCCTTGAGGGAAAAACTAGGACAGACTCACCGATGCAAGTTGAGTATGGCAGTATTGTAAAAAACTCATTGCCAGAGAGGAGTGCGGTACGTTCTGAGCTTACTACTACGACTCCGAATCGACCATGCCAGTGCGTCCCCTATATTGTCAAAATATACCTCGAACGCATCGCCGATCATGCAACCAACATCGCCGAAATGGTGGTTTATATGGTGCAGGGCAAAGTGATCCGCCATACGGCATGCGAGGCGATGCGCGAACAGACGAAGAAGTAAATGCTCAGCCGCCCCCCTGCCCTTATCCGAGAGGCGCAGCGCGCGCCTTTTTCAGATAGGCCCGTGTGAGGAAAGATATAATCTATTTGACAAAAAGCATGACAGACTGTAAACTCGACCATTCTTCACTGACGAAGAATCGGTCCTTCGACATGAGGGATAGTTCCTCTTCAGCCGGGGCAGGGAGACCCTTCCACCCCGATACCTACGTCGAAGCTGCTCCCATACTATCTAACCATGCATTCAGTTGACAACGAGACAGGCCGCATCGAGGTCCGCGACCTCATCATCCTTTTCCTGACCATCGGCATTCTCTTCGGCATCATGCTCGGGAACCGGCCTCTCTCGGTGCCGGACGAAGGGCGCTACGTCGAGATCTCCCGCGAAATGGCCGCAACCGGCGACTACATCACTCCCCGCCTGAACAACGTCAAATATTTCGAAAAACCTGCACTGTTCTACTGGCTCGAAAGTTACTCCGTGAAGCTCTTCGGCGTCAGGGAGTTCACGCTCCGCATCTGGCCCGCGCTGTTCGCGCTGTTCGGCTGCCTTACGGTCTACCTTGCAGGAACCATGCTGTACGGACGGCGTGCAGGCCTGCTCGCCGCAGCAGTGCTTGCCACAAACGTTCTGTACTACGCCCTGAGCCAGACAATCATCCTGGACATGCCGGTCTCCGTCTTTCTCACTGCCGCGCTCCTGTCGTTCATCCTGGGGACGCGCGAGGAGGGCCTGAGACGCCGGCTTTTCATGCTGGGCTTCTTTGCCTGTGCTGCGCTGGCGACCCTCACCAAGGGCCTGATCGGCATCGTGATCCCCGGCATGGTGATCGGCGCATGGATCGTTCTCCTGAACGAGTGGCGCGTGCTCAGGACCATGTACCTTTTCTCCGGCACGCTGCTGTTCCTGGCCATTGCCGTTCCCTGGCATGTCCTGGCAGGCAGGGCGAACCCTGAGTTCTACCAGTTCTATTTCATCCACGAGCATTTCCAGCGCTATTTGACCAAGGTTCATCACCGCTATAAGCCTGTCTGGTTTTTCATCCCTATTCTGCTGCTCGGGTTCTTCCCCTGGTCGGCATTCTTGCTCCAGGCCGTGAAAGACAGCCTCCCCTCGTGGCGCGACCGCAAACAGCACCGGGAAACCGTCTTTCTTCTGCTCTGGGCCGGGCTCGTATTCCTTTTTTTCTCGGCATCGAGTTCGAAGCTGATCCCCTATATTCTTCCTGTATTTCCCCCGCTGGCGATCCTGCTCGGACGCTATCTGGCAAAAGGATGGGACCATCATGGCTTACGGGGAATAGAGCTGGCATATGACATCCTGGCGCTGCTTGCTCTTGCTCTTACCATCGGACTGTTCATCGTGCCGAACTTCAGGCCCGAACTCGACCTGCAGGAGCTGCGGACTCATCGTCTTGTCATCATTTGCGTGCTGCTTGGAGGTACCCTGCTTCTCTGGCGGATGCAAAAACGTTTCGGTCTTCGCGGAGGATTGCTGTCGCTGATCGCCATTGCCTCGCTGTTTCTTGTGGCCGTAAGCAGTGCCATGCCCTACCTTGACACCCGTTCCATAAAAACCCTGGCTGGTGAGCTCAAGCCGCGGCTTCAGCCGGGCGACGAGGTCGTGAGCTACAATACGTATTACCAGGACC
>Ga0334722_10004971_pt1 | contig 13615 bp, 14 predicted proteins | sample C3_bottom_MG_FD_207210 | JGI IMG/M metagenome (GOLD analysis project Ga0334722, IMG submission 207210) | Sediment microbial communities from Yellowstone Lake, YNP, Wyoming, USA - C3_bottom | ecosystem: Environmental > Aquatic > Freshwater > Lake > Sediment | place: USA: Wyoming | collected...
CACGCTTTAGCGTGCCTGCCTACCGGTAGGCAGGCTAAAAACAGCCTAAAGGCTGTGCTCCGAGTGAGCAGTTACTACTTTTTCTATTTCTTAATTCGATTTCCTTATACTTTAATTTGTCATCGTTGTAGTAACTTTCAAGAATCTTTATTATTACATCGTCATGGTTATTTGCAATCCAGAGCAGGGTAGATCTTGAATTACTATGAGTATTATAGAAAACCTTATCGTCAAATTTTCTATCTCTGCCCAAGAAAGCAGAAAATGCTCTTTTTATATCGTCAGGCATCACAAAGTGTACCTCAATTTCTTTGTTATGCTTCTTCGCTTTTCCAATTTTAATTCTGCCGCCTTCTTGGCTCGAAAATGTACTATCAAAGATAATGGCATTTTCATCAACTAGATATGTGTGCAAGTACTCGGTTTTTCCCGAAGCGCTTCCTCCGGCAAGAAAAATAACTTTGCCAATCTCCTGACTTTTTACTGCTTTGCTAAATTCTGCGTCCGCCATTTTTGCTGACTTTATATGAAACTCAGATGCTCTCTGTGGAGAATATCCTTCAATCTTTTCTTTAAAATCATCAATTGAAATAATATGGGGAAGCATTTCTTTATTCTAACATATTTCTTATTGTAAAAATCGGTTTCATAAAAATTTCGTTTCAGACTAAAATCAGGTATTTATAATTAAAAATGCTTTATTGGTACCCGCGGAAGGAATCGAACCTTCGACCCTAGCGTTAGGAGTGCTATGCTCTAATCCACTGAGCTACGCGGGCTCTTCACAATGTTCAGAGTGAACTTCTTCACTTCATTCAGAGTGAACTTCTTCATTATCTTATCAAAAATCGCGATTATTTGCGAGGGTGATTATGTTATCGCTTCCATCCTTTACTTAAATTCAGCCATATGCTAAGGTTATGGAGCCATTTTGGCAAAGAAGGTGGTGAAAAATATAATGAGAAAGCCAGATTACCCTCATCATCAGCCGGGCGAAGGAGATCCACCTTGGATTGACATAGACCTTTGTTCGATTGGTGGTTGGTTCAGTCAAGAGTTCCCAGGCGGAGCGAACGCCACGGCCTTCGGTGGGTACATCAAGATCGCAACTGATCCAAGCGACATCGCGATAGATGGCCTGATCGTTGACTCCTACGGGCCCGCGGAGATCAGAGGTGAAATGACCGACACAACCTTAACTTTCTTGAAGCAGTACTATGACGGCCATCACGGCGCTATAGTAAGACCCATCCAGTACAAATTCGAGAAGAAAGAGGACGGCAAATGGCATGGAAGTTATGATGTTCCTGGGTATCCGATGCCCGCAGATACGCGTGCTGTTTGCCATGTCTCCCCCGCGATCGAAAATGCATTTGGCATCATGACGGGTAAACCCCGTGGCTTCTAACCCACGCACCCGAACGCTAGAACGACACCGACAAATCGAACTGAGACCTGTGTTGCTATATTTTGCGACACAGGTCTAACTTTTTTATTCCCATATCTCATTCGTTATGTCAAAAAGGTAGATATGTTCTTTGCAAATTATGATAAAAAAGTAGCGACCGCTAGAATTTTATCATAATTCAATCGGCAGTTATTTAAAATCCCTCTTTCAAGGGATTTTAAATTTAGACCTTATTTCTTAGGACTTGCTACTTACTACTTACTACTTACGCCTAACATTTATTTAACTTGATTCCGCAAACTTCGGCTTGGTTTGAAACGAGGCATCTTTGAGGCGGCAATTTTTATTGCGTCGCCAGTTCGAGGGTTAACACCAGCTCTGGCTTTTCTTTTGCCAACATCGAAAGTGCCGAATCCAGTTAAAGTAATTTTTTCGCCTTTGGTAATTTTTTTAACAATTAGATCAAGTAGAGTTGAAACGCCGACTTCGGCTTCTCTTCTTGAAAGACCAGTTTCTCTTGCGACTTCGTTGATCAATTCACTTTTGTTCATTTGTACTCCTTTTTAACTATTAGCCTTAAATATCTTATTAATCCTTTTAATTGATACTGCTTTTTTAGTCTCTATATCAATTTCAATTTCTACCGCATTAAATAAACTATCTCCTGATGCTACTTTATGGGATATTGGCAACGCTGTCAAGAACTTTTCAATAATTATCTCTTTTTTAACACCTAAAACGGAAATTTCCGGTCCGCACATTCCTATATCGGATATATATGCCGTACCGTTTTCCAGAATATGTTCATCTGCCGTTTGGACATGTGTATGCGTGCCAACCAATGCTGAAATTTTTCCATCTAAATAGTACCCGAGTGCAATTTTTTCACTGGTTGCTTCGGCATGAAAATCGATAATAATAATTGAGTCTTTATAATCATCGGCGATATTTTTTCCCATTACGAATGGATCGTCGATCTCATCCTTCATAAAAACTCTGCCCTGTAAGTTTACAAGGATGAGCTTTGTGCCTTTAATAGAAATTTCAACAAATCCCCTACCGGGCGCAGAGTTGGGATAATTGGCAGGACGAAGGACTTTGATCTTCGGATCATTTAAATACTCCACAAACTCATCGTAGGACCAAATATGGTTACCGGAAGTGAAATAGTCGATGCCAAAAGCCTCTGTTTCTAGATACTTCTCGATTGTGATACCTCTGCCAGAAGAAAGATTCTCGGCATTGGCAAAAACTAGGTCATATTTTTGGCGATTCTCCGCCAAAAACTCCCGAACTGATCTTCTACCAGGTCGGCCAACGATATCACCAATGAATAAAATTTTTATTACGCTTTGCTTCATAAAATTTTTACAAATCCCAAGATACAAGATACAATAACCAGAAAAATCTCAATGATCAATTACTCAATATTCAAATGTTTGTATATTTTTAATTTGAAATTTTGAGCTTGTTTGTTACTTGTTACTTGTCCCTTGTTACTTGCTAAATGAATTTGCTATGCAAATTTATTTAGCATATTCGATTGCCTTTGTTTCTCTAATTACATATATTTTAACTTGACCAGGATATTGAACTTCTTCCTCGACTTTCTTTGCGATTTCTTTTGATAGTTTTTCTGCCTGCAAATCGTCAACTTCTTCAGGGTTAACGAAAATTCTGACTTCGCGTCCAGCCTGAATAGCATAAGATTTTTCAATACCAGGAAATGAATTGGCCACGCGCTCCAACTCCTCAAGTCGTTTGATGTGAAGATCAAGAGACTCGCGTCTTGCTCCAGGTCTGGCAGATGAAATTGCGTCTGCAACTTGAATAATTGCCGCTTCAACTGATTCAATTGGGACATCCTCGTGGTGAGCTTCGATAGCGTGGATTAATTCTTTTGGAAGCTTAAATTTTCGAGCAATATCGGCCGAAATAACCGCATGCGAGCCCGGAACTTCGTGGTCAACCGCTTTGCCCAAATCATGTAAAAGTCCTGCTTTTTTCACTAGTGATGTGTCGGCGCCCACTTCGACAGAAATTAAAGCTCCGATTCTAGCTACTTCAATAGCATGCTGAAGCTGATTCTGTCCAAAAGAAGTTCTATATTTTAGCCTGCCCAAAATTTTGATAATTTCTGGTGGCATGCCGGCAACGCCAACATCATATGCAGCCTCTTCGCCAGACTTTTTAATGTCGGCTGAAACTATTTTTTTAGCTTTTTCAAATGCTTCTTCAATACGAGCAGGATTGATTCTACCATCGGCCACAAGTTCTGAAAGGGTTACTTTAGCAACCTGTCTTCGGATTGGGTCAAAAGTTGAAATTACAACTGCCTCTGGCGTGTCATCGATTATAAGATCAACACCAGTTAGTTTTTCAAAGGATTGGATATTTCTTCCCTCGCGACCAATTATTCGGCCTTTCATCTCATCCGTTGGAATATCGATGGTAGAAATAGTTGATTCGGAAGCAGTTTCAGCTGCGATTCTCTGCATCGCTGTTACAATCACTTTCGTGGCCTCTTTCTCTGCCCCATCTTTTACATACAAATCGACTTCTTTAATCTTCTTAACCAACTCTGCCTTGCCCTCTTTTTCAACCAAGTCGAGTAAGACTTTTTTAGCATCTTCTTTGGTCATTTTGGCGATTCGCTCTAGGCTATCTTCCTGCTTCTTTCTCAAGTCACGAAGAAGCTGTTTTGTTTCTTCGATCTGTCTTTCTTTGCTATGAAGCTGTTTCTGATTTTTGTCTAGCTCATCATATCTATTGTCCAGGCTACCCTCTCGACGACGCAAATCTGATTCGATTTTCTCCAAATGTCGTTCTTTGTCTACCATATCTCTTTTTGCATTTTCTTTTTCTTTAAGTGCTTCGTCTCGTGCCGAAAGCAACATCTCTTTCTCTTTTGTCTTGGCTTCATCAATAATTTTGTCTGCTTTTTCTTTTGCTTTCGCAATCTTTTTCCCCGACAGCACATTAAAAAACACAAATGCCAAAATACCACCGACAAACAAGCCGGCGATGGCAGCAAGAATAGTATTAACCATAAGATCCTTTCAAGTCCTACTGGCGAAAAGCCAAATCAATCAAAAAATGGATTGAGAATGTCCCCTTACGCAAGTTGTCCAGTTTTTCTTTCCATAAGATTGATATATAGGAAGTATTTTTAAAATAATAAGCTAATTAAAATATACTCTAATTCGTATTTTTTTGCAATAAAAAAATATTGACAGAATTCTTCCAATAAAATAAGATAGATGTATTACAATGTAATACAGGAGATTGTTATGACCGAAAGAACTGTTATTAGCTTGTCCGTTTCAAAAACGGAAAACCAGCTAATCAACAAAATCATGAAAGAAGAAGGTAAAACTCGAAGCGAGATCGTTCGTAATGCTCTTAAGCAATATCAATTTAAGCGCAACTTATTGATAATGCAAAAGATTGGCGTCAAGACTGCCGTTAAAATGGGAATTGAAAGCTATGACGATATCGAGCGAACCGCCGGATAAAATTCTTCGAGTTGTGCTAGACGCAAACATTTATATCGCTGCATTTTTAAAACCCGGATTGGCTGATCAGATTTTAGAGAGAGCAAGTAGTGGTGAATTGTTGATAATTACGTCATCCAACATACTCAAAGAGATGAAAGCAAAGCTAACTGAAAAATTCCATTTTCCAGTGAAAGAAGTGGACAATTTTATTGGTGAAATTAAACTGATTGCAACCATTGTCAAACCAAAAAAACATTTACAAATTATAAAAGATGACCCAGCCGACAACAAAATATTGGAAGTGGCAGTTGAGGGAAATGCCGATCTTGTTGTTACAATGGACAAACATCTGCTCAAATTAAAAAAAATACAAAACATCCCAATAATGCACCTGCGAACATTGACATGGTTGCTTCCGAAGGACTAATTTAATATCTAAAATAAAAAAATCACCAACACGAAGTTGATGATTTTTTTGGTAGCCTCAAGGGGAATCGAACCCCTGTTACCACATTGAAAGCGTGGTGTCCTAACCACTAGACGATGAGGCCGTATGGTGGATCTGGAGCGAATCGAACGCTCAACCAATGGATTAAGAGTCCACTGCTCTACCATTGAGCTACAGATCCAAATGTCCACCAATAAGTACGGGGGAAATCTACCTCGGCCATAGGTCGATCAGCCTCTGGCTGAAATTGTCCCGACACCCCGATTAAACGGGGGTACGGGATCCCGACCGAAGCGTCGGGAAGCTACCGATCCAAGCCCATGACATCCTTTATATTTTATATCAAATTTTTATCTTTTTGACAAGATAGGACGAACGGCTCATAGGGTGAGCCGTTGACAATTTGGTTCCAAAACGAAAAATCTTTGTCTACCAAAAAATTAAGTGCGCATTATACGGGGCAAGCTGTGGCAACAGGGGTTCGATTCCCCTTGAGGCCACCATAGTGAAAATTACGGGTTTAGTCCTGTATTTTTTTGTTGATACCTAAATTGTTCTTGGAACACTTTTGTGTAACCATAAGTTTTTTAATAGTTAATGCAAGTCAAGGGACATTCTAATTTTCTAAAGGTGTTTGTTGGCTGGCTTTTCAGTAGATATTCGTTAATTAGGCTATGAAACAGTGTACTATTGTGATATTTTGATATTAACAAAACCATTATTCTGCCAGATAACGGTTTTGAACTCGCTAGGATGGAGGAAACCCAATTGAGAAATCGATTGCTTTCGGTCATGTTAGTAGTGATCCTTGCCTTAGTGTTCTGGTTCTTTCGTATACCAGAACCTCAAACCAGAGTCGTTGATCTTCGGGGTAGGCCTGTCAGTGGAGCCGAGGTGAGTATCTATGCCCCCGACAGCAAAGGCAGCCAGTTCAACCTCATCGCCACAACCCGTTCGCGTGATGGCTTTGTGAAGTTTGATCTGCCCAGGACTTATTTCCTGCAGGTGCTAAAGGATGGCCTTGCTCAAGACCCTCAAACTATGGCATTAGGATGTAAGAAGATTGTCATGGCTCCGGAAGGAAGAATCACAGGCACCATCAGGATGGCGAATGGAAGGCCGTTCGCGAACTGCAATATATTCGCACAAGGAACGAATAACGCAGGCTTTGGTGGGGCCAGAACGGACAAGAATGGCAGATATATGCTAAGATGCCTTTGGCCTTTTGCAGCCACACCGGATGATACTATCTCTGGTAGGATGTCATCCTCCGCTAAGTACAATGTGATGTTGGGCGGAGGGCGACACAAACTGCTCGCTCAAGCCGTGACTGTAACGGTTTGTCAGAGCAAAACTGCCTCTGCTCCAATTCTGATCGCCAAGAAGGGTGTTCTGATACGCGGTAAAGTACTGGGGCCAAGTGGACGCTTCGGTAGAAATAGGAAACCACTATCAGGCGTACAAGTCGCAGTCTATGGTCCGATGAGACCAATGACCAGTGCCGCTTGTATGAGTACTACAACACAAAGCGATGGCGCATACCAGATTGAGGTATTGCCGGGTCGAATTCATGTCTACTATCAAGGGGGTTACCTAGATTACGCGACTGGGGGACCGGGAACATACCAGGATGTTGAGGTGACCCAAAAAGGTCTAGGTGATGTAGACTTCTTGTTGCTTCGATAAACTCAAGCACACGAGTTGGGTGAAATCGAACAATCTCATGAGACTCTCGCTACGGCCGGGGGTCTCTCTTCTTGCCATAATTATAATTGTTAAGGTTCAAGAATTCGGGCGGGTTTTTTTCCTCGGCCTGACGACTGTAAAATGTTCGAGCTTGAACGAAAACGCACCACCAATGAAATATGCTGGAAATAGAATCTCTTATCGTCAAAATCGTATTCCTGTGGGGAGCGTCCCCGAAATTTTTTGATTCTCTTGCTACAGCATCGACCCTTAAGCTCAAATCTATAGATCTGACTTAGCATATTGAGCTCTCTTTCTCTTCCATTCCGACCATAAATTGGTTCAACCAATCGAGCAAGTGTTCAATGGGAAGTGCATTGAGGCTACCAAAAAAATCGTGATATTATTATCGCGATTTTTTTATTGATGAATTCTTGAATGAACAATACCCTAGACGCTTCCCGATTCAAGTCTGGCATAATAATTATAACTTTCAAAATATTTAAGCCATGCATTCTTGTCAAAAATTGAATCGGCACGGTCAATATACCAACCAACAAGAAATTCCCTCATTCGAAGTATTTCTCCTAGTCTTGAACAATTTTTATTGTCCAGCACTGTTAAATCAATTAATTCAAGTGCTCTTTCAAAGGCCAGCTCCGAGTGTTTTTGATTGTCTTTTTCTGTCCAGTTAATCATTCTTGAGACCTCACTCCCAATATTTGCCATTTGATAAGATACGCTTTTTGAAAACCATTTTTGGATATCTAGGTTTTTATGATAATAGAGATTCATTTTACGATTAAATCCCCAACTATTTTTAATATTTTTTTCCTAATTTTAATATCATTAACCCCTCTTGAGCGATTGTTTTGTGACGGGCGCAAATTTATCATAGAATCGAACTCCACAAAATCTTCCTCCCCATAGAACTCGGGATAGAGATTTATCCCCCACAAGCATTTTTGTTTTGAATTATTTTCTAGCAAAAAAGCTTCCTCGTCAGCATGCATTTCGGCATCAACGACAATAATTTTTTTCTCAATATCGACAACTGCTTTGACTAAATTGCCGAACATTTTTTCGGACATTGTTATTAGCTCTTTGTTTGAAATTTTATTTTTATCATCGACTATTTTCATATTTTCAGAATAACATAATAGAAACGATTTATAAAATTTTCTTTTATGTGATAAGTCACTGTTGACTTCGTGTTGGTGATTTTTTTATTTGCCAAGTTCAATATTTAATATGTATGATAATTACAGATGAAAACAATTTCTAAAAATAAAGGGTATCATACCCCGGGGCAAGCCCCGGACCCTGTCTCGATAAATCGAGACATATTGCGTGGCAAGCCACGCGGTATTTCACCTTTTTTACGCACTGAATTCTTTACTAAGTTATCTTGTAATAAAAACAATTCTATTTCTTGGCAATTTTTAATCGTTGATAAAGACGAGGATTTTGCCGATAGATCCAATATGACAAAAATACTTCCGAGTCATCGAGGCGATATTAAAGTATTGGATAACAATAAATCGGCCTTGATAAAAACCGATGGTCTTTTAACTAATAAAGATATTTCGATATTTCTAAAGACGGCTGATTGCATTCCAGCAATTCTTTATTGGCCAGAGAGCAATTGGTTCGGCCTTGTTCACATGGGATATGACGGTTTGCTTCTAGGACTTCCAAAGAAACTGATGCAAAAGATTAAAAAACTAAATTTATCCACAAACGAGGTAGAAATCATATTCGGCCCATCGATTTGTGAAAAATGTTACGATCATGATGGTATTAAAAGAAGAGTTAAATGGTCTGTCTTGCGTTTGATCTATCCGAAATACGCCAAAAAGAACCAAAGAGAATACACTTTCGATCTCAATGGTGCGTATATAGACCAATTTACAAAATTAGGCATAAAAACAAATCAGATTAATGCATCTGAAAGGTTATGCACAAATTGCAACCTACATCTGTCACGACATCATAAAGAAAAATCTGATGCATTAATTACTATCGTAAAAAGATAATATTCAACTCCCAAAAAATCGTCCGCTATGTGTGGACTATTTTTTAGTCCAATATATTCAGATGTGCAAATAAATTTTTATGGTATATACTTTCAATATCAACTTCCAAGGGGGTCAGAGATGAAGAAGCGGATATTTAGGTCGATGTTCTTGATCCTTCTTTTTGCCCTCTTGAGGGCAGAGGCGAGCATGCAACGAGGATATCCACAGTCGAAATACTGTCTGGATATCGAAGTTCGATCCGGTAGTACCGGTCAACCTAGATCGGTTATTGCAGAAAAGTATCCGAGCAAGATGGAAGTGTTCACCAACGGTTCTTTCTTTCGGAAATCAACTTATGCCAGAAAGCATAGGCGTAAGGCGACTGGTTGGGGAGCTATTGGATTCCACGTCTATAATAGTAAGGAGGACACAAACACTCCTTCTGGACACAGACGCGCAGTCTTTGTTCAGTCGACTATAGTCAAGATTGGTTACTGGAAGCAGATTAAGGATAGTCTTCCCAAGGTGATCAACCTTTCAACTAACGAGTTCGAGCCCTATGTTCTTTGCGCCATAGAGGGCAACCTCATTATGAAGAATGGACGGTTTGAGTTCAACAATCAGGGATTTTCCTATCATGATCGACACACTCCTCATCGCCGACCGATCGTAGCAATCAAGGCCGATCAGCTTCTGTATCTCGGATACATGTACGGCTCAAGTAAACAAATCTTCCGCCAGCTCAAGAGGGCTGGTTTCCTCGACGCAATCGCGCTTGATAGCGGTTCGTCGACAGCACCTAGTGCTCCCGTTTTCGATATTGTCGGTATCGTGAGCAAGAAATCGACACGATATCTAAAGTTCGAGACAGAGCTCAATCATCGGAGTAACTGGACACGGCTACTCAAACCAAGAAAGAATAATAAGCCGGCGCAACCAGCGCCATTTGGGGATATCATATTCCCGATCAGGACTCCCACGTTAAGCGGGAGTCTTGTTTTTTGGGTAACAAAAAAACAGACAATATTTATCTGTTTTTTATGGTCGGGGTGGTCGGACTCGAACCGACGACCCCCGCGTCCCAAACGCGGTGCTCTAGCCAACTGAGCCACACCCCGACACGCTAAATATTCTACCAAATATCGAGTTTAAAATCAATCAAAACTTGACAAACATTTTTATGATTGGTATTTTATATGTACCCCCACCCTAGGTAATGGTAATTAATATTTAAAAAGGAAACTGATGAAATCGAATGAAAAAACTCTGATCAATTTAAAAAAGGCTCGAAGCCTAACGGATAAAATTATTGAAATGATCGAAAACGGCGATTATTGCATTGACATAATGCAACAGAATTTAGCCGTTATTGGACTTTTAAAATCTGCTCACCAGATGCTGATGGAAGGCCATTTGCATTCGTGTTTTGCAAAGGCAATGAATACAAACAATGAAAAAAGAAAACAAGAAATGATTGAGGAAATTTTGAAAGTTTCAAAATTAGCTAATAAATAGTAAATTATAGGAGGCAAGGTAATTATGAATAATGATAAAAATCTTCCTGATTGTTGTAAGCCCAAACAAGCCCAGGGAAATCGCAAAGGATTCTTGTGGGGCATTTTATATGGGATAATCCCCCATACTTTCTGTATTTTGTTTGTTTTGTTCTCTATTATTGGTGCTACTAGCGGAGCGGTCTTTCTGAAAAAATTTGTTTTTGTTCCTCATCTTTTTCAATATTTACTTTTGCTCTCTTTTACTTTTGCCACTCTTTCGGCAGCTTTTTATTTAAAAAGAAACGGCCTTTTGTCATTGGCTGGAGTTAAAAGAAAATGGAAATATTTGACCATTCTGTATTCAACTACTATGATAATTAATTTACTTTTTGTTTATTGGATATTGCCAGCAGTAGCAAATATCAATCAACCAAAAGAAACTCCTGTAGCAAGTGTTCAAGTTGCGCCGACAACACCAAATGAAAATAATCCTCAAATTATTAGAATGGACCAAGTCGGAGGTGGTTACAAGCCAAATTCATTTACAATCAAAAAGGGCATTCCCGTTAAATGGATTATCACTTCTAAAAGTCAGTCCTGCGCTGCTAGCATTTATTCTGAAAAATTAGGGATAAGCCATGACCTAAATCCGGGTGAAAATGTAATCGAATTTACAGCTACAGAAACAGGGAAAATATCATTTTCCTGTTATATGGGAATGTACTCGGGCTATTTTAATGTTATTCCATAGAAAGGAACCTTATGTCTAAAAAAATATCAATTTCTATATCCGGTATGCACTGCACTTCTTGTGCTGGAATTATAGAACGAGCCGTCAAAAAAGTTTCTGGGGTTAAAGAGGCCAATGTGAGCTTTGCGACAGAAAAAGCCATAATTACATATGACGAGAAAAAGCTATCTCCAGAAAAATTAATAAGTGTAGTACAAAAAGCAGGTTATGAAGCTAAAGAATTGGGCGATACCGAATCAGAAGCAGCTAAAAAAACTGATGAACTAAAAATGATAAGAAATAGATTTTATTTTAGTTTGATTCTTTCTCTACCGATGCTTTATTTTATGTTGCTTGATTTTATTAAATGGTTGCCTGGTGGAAACACTTTACCACCATATTCCGGCATAATTTCTTTGGTTTTAACCATTCCAGTCCAATTTATCATCGGCGCTGGTTTTTACAAAGGGATGTGGTCCAGCCTCAAGATGAAGACATTCAATATGGACTCGCTAATTGCAATTGGTACTTCCGTTGCCTTCTTCTATAGTTTGATAAATTTCATACTTTATGTGATACAGAAAAATTCTATTATTGGGCTTGATGGAATGAAAATTCCAGATTTATATTTTGAAACAGCCGCTTTCCTGATTACTTTTGTCGTTCTCGGTAAATGGCTTGAGGCGAAAGCCAAGGGTAAAACTTCTGATGCTATCAAGAAGCTCATGGGTCTTCAGGCAAAAACTGCTCGCGTTATTCGAAACGGGAAAACACTTGATATTCCAATTGATGAAGTCGTTCATGGTGATATTGTTTTGGTTCGTCCTGGAGAAAAAATTCCAGTTGACGGGAAAATTACCAAGGGTTCTTCCGCAGTTGATGAATCAATGGTAACGGGGGAGAGCCTGCCTGTTGAAAAGAATGTGGGGGATAGTGTCGTTGGCTCAACTATAAATAAAACCGGCAGTTTTGAATTTGAAGCAACTCGTGTTGGATCAGAGACAACGCTTGCCCAGATAATCCGCTTAATAGAAGAAGCCCAAGGCTCAAAAGCCCCAATACAGGCTTTTGCCGACAGAATTTCGGCATATTTTGTTCCCACGGTTATTGGGCTGGCTATTTTGACTTTTGTTATTTGGTATTTGACATTTGGAGAAAGCTTGGCGTTCTCGCTAATGGCCTTTACCGCCGTTATTGTGATTGCGTGTCCCTGTGCTCTTGGTTTAGCTACTCCAACAGCCATTATGGTTGGCACTGGCAAAGCGGCTGAATATGGCATTTTAATCAAAGGAGGCGAACCGCTTGAGGCGGCCGAAAAAATCAATGCAATTGTTTTTGACAAGACTGGAACACTAACAAAAGGTATGCCAGAAGTTGGTAAGATTATTCCAAATCCCGCTTATACCTTTTCGGAGGAAAAAATTCTGAAAGTCGCTTCAAGAGTTTCCTCAAATTCGAATCATCCACTTTCAGAAGCAATTGTCCGATTTGCAGAGAAACAAAAGATTAAGATTAAAAGATTTGGATCTTTTAAAGAAATCCCTGGCAAAGGGGTCACTGCTGTTTGCGACGAGCATAATGCTAGAATTGGTGTAGGAAATAAAAAACTGTTACAGGAACTTAAAATTGATATTAATTGGGCTAATAGTATTCTAAACGATAGTGAGACAGGATCAGGGACAGTACTTTTTGTTGTCCACCATGACGATGTTATTGGAGCAATTACTGTAGCCGATGAAATAAAACCCGAATCAAAAAGTGTTGTTGAAACGCTCAAAAAAATGGGCATTGAGGTTTGGATGATTACCGGCGACAATGAAAAAACTGCTAAAGTTATTGCTAAAGAAGTGGGAATTTTAAATATTCTGGCCGAGGTTCTCCCGGGAGATAAGGCCACAGAGGTAAAGAAACTTCAAGACCAAGGCAAAATAGTTGCAATGGTGGGAGATGGTATAAACGATGCGCCAGCTTTGGCACAAGCAAACTTGGGTATAGCTATGGGGAGTGGAACCGATGTGGCAATGGAAGCGGGAGGGATCGTTATCATTAAAAACGATTTGCGAGACGTGGTTAAGGCAATTGAACTTTCGAAAGAAACAATGGGCAAAATCCGTCAGAATATGTTTTTTGCACTTTTTTACAATGTAATTGGTATTCCAATAGCCGCTAGAGTTTTTATTGGAATTGGTTTGGTTTTAAAACCAGAATTGGCTGGATTGGCAATGGCCTTCTCATCTATTTCAGTTGTGACAAATTCACTACTCTTGAAATATTTTAGACCAAACAAAAAAAATTATTTATCTCTTATAGCGCCAATTTTTATGGTCGCCCT
>Ga0334722_10004972_pt1 | contig 13614 bp, 9 predicted proteins | sample C3_bottom_MG_FD_207210 | JGI IMG/M metagenome (GOLD analysis project Ga0334722, IMG submission 207210) | Sediment microbial communities from Yellowstone Lake, YNP, Wyoming, USA - C3_bottom | ecosystem: Environmental > Aquatic > Freshwater > Lake > Sediment | place: USA: Wyoming | collected...
ACGCGCTGGATCAATATTCCGCGTGTGATCGGAAAATATTTTTTTAACCCTCTCACAGATAACAGGGGAATTTTCTCGGTCAATCCAGCCTCCCGGTTTTTACATCCACCCAGCAGGCAGCCATGTGCGCTTCTCCCACATTGACCAACCTGGGATTCTCCACTTTGCATCGCTCGATCGCATATCCACAGCGCGGCATGAACGGGCACCCGGCTGGCATGTGGATGCAGTCTGGTGGTGACCCCGGAATGATCTCCAGGCGTTCATAACGCCGGCTGTCCACGCGCGGAAGTGATTTTAAGAGGGACAGAGTATAAGGATGGACGGGGTTCTCGAATATATTAAAAACATCCGCTTCCTCGACGATGTAACCGGCATACATAACGATCACCCGGTCAGCGATCTCAGCGACCACACCCAGGTCATGGGTAATCCAGATGACGGACATGCCTACCTTGGTTTGCAGGTTCTTGGTTAATTCCACGATCTGGGCCTGGATGGTCACATCCAGGGCAGTCGTCGGCTCATCGGCGATCAAAATGCTGGGATTGCAGGAAAGCGCCATGGCGATCATGACACGTTGACGCATGCCCCCCGAAAATTGATGCGGAAAATCGTTGAATCGCTCTTTCGATTGGGGGATCCCGACCAGATCGAGCAGCTCGATCGTCCTGTTGAATGCTTCCTTATTATTCATGTGCTTGTGAACAATTAAAGCTTCGCTGATCTGTTTTCCAATGGTCAATACCGGGTTTAATGAAGTCATCGGATCCTGGAAAACCATGGCTATCTTTTGACCGCGAAGATCCTGCATGGAGGTTTTATCCAGCTTGAGCAGGTCATTCCCCTCAAAGAGGATCTCTCCACTGGTGATCTTGCCGGGTGGTTCCGCGATCAGGCGCATGACGGAAAGTACGGTGACACTCTTCCCGCAGCCGCTTTCGCCAACGATCCCCAATGTTTTCCCTTCCTCGACCACAAATGACACACCGTTGACCGCATGAACGACACCTTCCAACGTATTGAACTGGACCTTAAGATCTTTGACTTCAAGCAACGCATCCACGTTTTGCTCCTACTCTGCCTGGGTCAGGGCGCGTGGATCGAGTGCATCGCGCAAACCATCACCGATAAAATTGATGGAAAGGACTGTCAAAACGATCAGTCCGCCCGGAAAGATCCACAACCAGGGAGCTGTTTCAATATAATTATAGGCACCATTCAGCATATTCCCCCAGGTTGCCGTGGGTGGCATCACTCCCACTCCCAGGAAACTGACATAAGCCTCGCTGATGATGGCATTGGCAACACTCAAGGTGGCACTCACGATGATGGGCGCCATGGTATTGGGAAGAATGTGTTCGAATATGATGGACAGGTTGTTGGTTCCCGTGCAGCGGGCTGCGGTGACGAATTCCTGCTCGCGCAGGGACAGGAAATTTGCCCGCACCACGCGTGCCAATCCCATCCAGCTGGTTAATCCGATCACGGCGATGATCACAATCACACTGCCGCTGAATTCCCTGCCAAACAGATGGATCGGTTGGATCTTATCCGACAACATTTTCCCAAGGACCAGAAGCAGGGGGATCTGCGGAATATTGAGCATCGCCTCGGTAAAACGCATCAAAATGCTGTCCAGCACCCCGCCATAATAGCCGGCTATGGCGCCGATCAACACGCCTACGATCACTTCCAGGACCATGGCGATCAGACCGATCAGGAGGGAGATTTGCCCTCCGTAGATCGTCCGCGCCAGGATATCCCTACCGACCGCATCTGTCCCAAAATAATGGATGGAGGAAGGGCTGGTTAAACGTATCGAGGAGTCCGTGACCAATGAATAGTCTTCCGATTTGAAAAAAGTCCCCCCGACTGCGTAAAAGACCAGCAAGATCAGGATGAACACCCCGGCAACTGCCAGTTTATGTCGCTTGAACCGTAAAAAGACAAGTTGCCCGAGCAACAAAGGAGGTTTTTCGATCTCGGGAATGGCTGGTGCATCGGTTTGCGTCAAATTTTGCTCCATTTTCAAATACCCGCCCTAGTTGTAGCGGATGCGCGGGTCAAGCCAGCCATAGACAATATCCGTCAGCAACTGGCAAATGACCACAGCCAACGAGATCAACATCAGGATGCCCATCACCACAGGCGTATCGAAGCGTGTCAGATGATCGATGAACAACCTTCCCATGCCCGGCCAGCCGAAGATCGTCTCGGTGATGACCGCGCCTCCCAAAAGGAAAGGAATATCAATACCCACCAATGTTACAAAAGGGATGGCGGCATTTTTCAAGGCATGCCCAAACAAGACCATCCGCTCGGATAATCCTTTTGCATAAGCGGTGCGGATATAGTCCTGGCTGATCACTTCCAGCATTTGTGAGCGAACAAAGCGGCTGTAGCCTGAGATGCTCACCACAGACATGCTGAATATGGGCAAAACCATATGGATCAACACTTGCTCGGTGGTCTTGCCGATCTTGGGATCGAACATTCCCACGGTCGGTAAATAGGGCAGTCCCCATTTTCTAAAATTGACTGCAAATATATACATGGATGCCAGGGCAATGAAGAATATGGGCATGGAGTAGCCGATGAATGAACCGGCTGTGATGACCTGGTCGGTCAGAGAATATTGCCGCAAAGCGGATATGATGCCCACCAACAAAGAAGATAATAAAATAATGATTTCTGCCGGGATCATTAAAATTAATGTATTCGGTAACCTTTCCCGGATCAATTCCAGGGCTGATTTTCCCCGATCGACCAGAGAGTCACCAAAATCACCCCTAAGAACACCCTTTCTGGATCCAAAAGTATCCGGAATGCCGTCTTTATTGGTGTCTATTTTTACCCAGTCATTTCCAACCAACCAGTATATGTATTGGATATAAATGGGCTGATCCAATCCCATGATGCGCGCAAGGCGTTCCCTGTCTTCCGGTCGAGTCACGTGTTTTCCGCCCATGGACGCCAGCGGGTCGCCACTGCTTTGCAAAAGAATAAAAATTAAAATACTGATAATCAATAATAACGGGATCGCCTGTAATAGACGCCTGATTATGTATCTACCCATTACGAGTCTCCGGGATTAAATTTCCTGGCTGGGACACAGGGATACGCCCCAGCCAGGAACTGTACTACAAGAGATTAATTAATTTACTTGGTCACATCCCATTCCGAAATGTTATAGAATGGGGTAACTCCTGAGAACTTGGCACCGGTAATGCGTGGGTTGACGATCCAGACATCACCATCTTCCCAGATCCCCAGATAAAGCACATTATCATGCATGTATTTGGAGATCTGCCAGAAAATCTTCTGGCGGGCAACCGGGTCAACCGTGGCAAGTTGTTGCTTGAAGAGCTCATCCAGGGTTTTGTCACATCCAAAGTAGTTAAACCCGGTGGGGTTGTCTTTGGTTGGGATCTGGTCGCAATACCAATAGGAGGAATCCGGATCCGGAAAAGCGGGGACATCCGACCACTGCATGATGTCGAGAATACCAGTGGCTGCAGGTCCATTCTCCGTGAAGCTGGCGAACAAGATATCGCTGTTATAACTGAAGGTCTTCAGTTCGATACCAATTGCTTTCATCTGTTGTTGAGCCAGCGCCTGGTAATCTGTCCGTTCCGTTTTATCGGTGTTTCCCTGGGTAATGGTCAACCGTTTGCCCTGGGCATCTTCTCGGTAACCGTCACCGTTAATATCCTTGTAACCGCTCGACTCCAACAGAGCCTTGGCGGCTTCCGGGTCGTACTTCCAGGGTGTGATCGATGGATCTACATAGGATGGCAGGGCATCCCAGAATGTTTCAGTGACTTTTACAACTTTAAGTCTGAGATCCGTATTGGATTGGCGATCCAATCCCATGGCGATCGCCTTGCGGACATTCAGATCCCTGATTCCGGGTGAAGCCATATCACGGAAATTAAAGAACCAGCCTTCGTTGTAACCGGAAGGTTCTGTGACAACACTCAAACCCGCCTCGCGGAATTTTGGAATATCGCTGTAGGGTGGCCAGAAACAAACATCGGCATCGCCAGCCAGGCAGGCGGCTGTCTGGGCGGCATCATCCGGAACGAATTGGAAGACGATCGCATCCAGCTTGGGAGCAGTTCCCCAAAAATTGGGGTTCTTGTCAAAGCGCAGGTAGCTGCCCGATTCCCACTTGGTGAAGTTGAAAGGTCCACATCCGACGGTTGGAGCCCTGTTCCACTCCGCTGCATCAATGGTTCCCTTGGAATCGAACACTGGTTGCAGGATGTGTTTTGGCATGAGGGTTCCCTGCCAGAGGGTGGACATCCACGGAGTGAATATTTCAGCAAAGGTCAGAACCACAGTGGTTGCATCTGGAGCTGAAATTTTGAATTTATCGTACGGGTAGGTAGAATCCACGGCATTCTTGGGATTCGTGATCATATCATGAGTGAAAACAAAGTCCGCGGATGTGATCGGGGTTCCATCCGACCATTTGATATCACTGCGTAATTTCATGGTTACAACCAGACCATCGGCTGAGATCGTTGGAAGTTCAGTCAACAGGTTGGGTTGTGGCACATTGGCTTGATCATAATTCCATGCCCAGCAACCATACAGGTCGGTTAGTACGGACATATACCACATGGACGAATAGGAACGATTCAATGTATTTGGTTCCTGTGTCCAGGCAATGGTAACTATTTTTTCTGCTGCCGGTGCCTTGGTTGGAGCTACTGTAGCGGCTCCCCCTCCACCGCAAGCGGTGAGGATAAAGCTGGCAATGATGATCATGACGAACAAATTAATAATGGATCTCTTACTCAACATGACATTCTCCTCTCTTCGCTATTAAGATCGAAATACTTAAAAATAAAATGGGTCTGTACTTACCAATCACTCTTATAGATCGACCTCCTTCCAATCCTCGAATTTATATTCCTTATTATGACACATTTTTAATATTTAACGCTACACCCATTTATCGATTCAAAGTTCGAATAAAACCTTCACCACGCGCCAGCAACTCATCATGGTCTTCCAGTGGTTGCGCATCTGCAATTAATTGCAGGGTTTTTTCCAGCAGGTATTTTTCGGCTTTGGGATGCCCCATGTCCTGCCATTTTTCCAGGCTTAAATGAGGAAAAATCGGACTTTCAAAATATGCGTTCCTGAAATTCTTGCGCGTGGTTTTGGAAGAAAGGAAATTTCCTCCAGGACCTACCGCGACGATCTCCTCCAATCCCACCGAAGTGTCGTCCAGGGTGAACCCGTCTGCAAAACGCCTGGCTTGCAGGATCACATCGTTGGCATAGACCACGCTGGCAGGTGAAAATGCCTTGGAACCCAGCGATCCTCCCACGAATGGAGCCAGGCCGCTCTTCCCCAGGCAGGCACTGATATGATTCAGCCACATCAGGCCGGATGCCGGGAGGTCCATTCCCCATCCAAGTCCCGATCCGGAAGTTCCTGCATGCGGGAGGTTGTAAAAAGCCATCATCTCGGCACAGGCGGCATTCAATAAAATGGTGATGGGATCATAAAAATCGATCATGACTTTCATATCAAAAAACGCCGGCAGGCTGCCCAGGATGATCCCCGCCCCGGGTTTGACCAGTTGACTGAGCACCAATCCGGACAACAATTCTGCATTTAATAGCGCCAGGTTGCCCGCCGGTGTGATCGGTGAGGTGGTGCCTGCCATGCTGTAGTTGGAAAAAATGACGGGCAGACCGCGTTCCATGGCGTCCAGCATCTTGTCCCCGGTATCCTGGTTGATCACCAGGGGAGTGACGGGATTGAAATAAGGCACAACACAAGGTTTTTCTGCCAGGTCACCGAACAGGGTTTCCAGGAGATCCAAAACCGGTACGAACTGGCGAGGATCAGAGATCAGCAAAACCAAAGGCTTCCTCGTATTGGCTGCCATCTCGAGCGTTCCCAAAAGATCCTCTTTACCCGCGGGTGCATCTCTTAATACTCCAATGGTTGAAACCAGGTCAAAGGCATCCAGAGTCTCACCCAGGCGGGTCCCGATACCCATGTGCTGCCTGGTGAAGGGTCTCACCTGGTCGGTGCCGGGCTCCTGGTAAAAAAGGTTGGTGCAGCCCACCCCAAATCGGGTGGAGTCCCGGCCCAAACAAAAAGACCTCTCACCTGTGCGTTTGTAAATATCTATGCTGTGGGGAGCTGTCTTGATCGCCCATTCAACCAATTCCGGCATTATTCGGATATGATCTCCATCGACTTTGACTCCATCCGCCCGGGCAAAGAAATTTAGGGCGCGGCTCGAATCCACCCGTATGCCGACATCGCAAAGGATCTTCAGAGAATAGGCATGCACTTGCTGGATCTGTTCTTCGGTTAATACGGTCATCACCGGTCGAACGATGGAAGGATTATCCAAGAGCCCCATCCCTTAAATAACTGAGAGCAGCCTCCACCAGGATGGCGGTACCGATCGGCAAGGCGCCTTCATCGATGTCGAAGTGCGGATTATGCCCGACCCGTTCATCTCCGGTTATTTGCGCCCCAAGGGAGAACATGGCACCTGGGGCAAGTGCAGAAAATCGCCCAAAATCTTCCGCCCCCAGTCCCTTATCCATCGGGAAGATTTTTTCGGCACCGATCAGGCGGGCAGCAGCGGTTGCGATCAATTTGACCGCCCGGGGATCATTGAACATGGGGGGATCTCCGATCTCAAATCGCAGTTCGTACTCACCACCCAATGTCCGTGCCAGTTCAAAGGCGCGCCGGATCTCTTCATGCAGTTCCTTGTGGACTTTCTCTTCCGTATAGCGTAAGGTCCCGGTGAGATCGACGTGCTCCGGGATGACGTTCTCGGTGTGCCCTCCGTGCAATGATCCTATGCTGACCACCGCAGGCAAAGTTGGATCCACCCGGCGGGACACAATTCCATTTAAAGCCATGATCACATGGCTGCAGATATAAAAAGGATCGATGGTCTTATGCGGGGAAGCGCCATGCCCGCCTTTTCCGATGATCTTTCCGAACCAGGAATCCACCCCACCCGACCCGGGACCCGCTTCGACCTGGATCTGACCCGTGGGTACGACCGGGGAGACATGCAGGGCGATCACCATGTCCACTCCCAGCATGGCACCGTCATCGATCATGCGCGGTGCCCCGCTGACGCCTTCCTCATCCGCCACCTCCTCGGATGGCTGGAACAGCAGGCGGACTGTTCCTGGAAATTCTTCCTTCACCAGCAACTGCGCAACACCCAGCAGCATGGCGGTATGCGAGTCGTGCCCGCAGGCATGCATGATGCCCGGGGTTTGGGAAGCATAAACGACCTCGTTCTTTTCCTGCAGAGGCAGCGCGTCCATGTCTGCCCGGATGGCGATCATCGGCTTGCCGCTGCCGATATCCGCCACCACGCCGGTACGACCCACCCCTTGCTTAAAATTCACCCCCAGATGCTTGAGGGTTTCGGCAACTATTCCTGATGTACGCACTTCGCAGAAACCCAACTCGGGGTGCATGTGGAAATCCCTGCGCCAGGCGATAAGTTGATCGTGGATTTCTTTTGCTTTTTCGAGATTGTTTTTTTCCATTATTCCTGTCCCTTCACCAATTCTTTTCCGGCAGCTGCCATGATCGCATCCAATTCTTTTTCCTGGTTGGGTTCCAACCCGGGTACCAGGTGTTCTTTGATGATTCGTTCTGCTTCCGCCTGGGCATGCTCCGCCATGCCTTTGCGGTCATTATCATTCCAGGTCTCCCAGGTTCCCCGCTCTGCCAGTCTGGTCATTAATATTTCACCTTCTTTCAGGTATTTTGTGGTATGCCTCTGCCCGAGGAAATTATGCGAGCCGTCCATGACCCTGCCAATGACTTCGACAGCCAGCGAATCCTCATTCACATTGAATCCACGGCGGGCACGCAGAATATTGGCAGCGAATTCATTATCGATGACCATTTGAGCGAACGAGCTCATGATCCCGGCTTCCATCTCCCCGATGCCGGAAAGTTCGTCCGCTCCAGCCAGGGCGGGAATGATGGCATTCAGTGCCCGTTCAAATCCATTCTGAATGTCCAATGTATGGGCATTGGTGGAAAAGCCATATACATTGACCGGCAACCCGTAGCGGTGACCGATCTGCACGGTTCCGGCGGATGCCAGACCCAGCTCCAGGCCTCCCCACACGGATATCCCGGTGCGGGGTTCCATCATCGCCAGCCGACCGCAATAGATGACCGGTAACCCAGGGTTGACCAGTTGCACCAGCACGATAGTGGAAAGCACTTCTGCGTTCTGTTGGGCGATCGCCCCGGCGATCGAAAAAGGCGCCGTGGTACCCATGGTCGGGCAGGGTAAAGAACCAAAGGTAATACCGAGGCGGGCGATTTCCATGATCGCCCGGGCTTCATGGTCCGGTATGTTTAACGGGCTGACCGGGGAGACGCTCAAAGTCAGCATTTCCTTAGCAGGTCCGAGTACTTCCGCCATTTTTACCGCGTAGAACGCCTCTGCCGCAAACTGGACGCCGGGTCCCTGCAACGGCTTGGTGGTATGGGGGATGGCATGCCGGTACATCGCCAGGGACATCAGCCCGCCCGGTACATCCTGGGGTGTAAAAAAAGGTGTGATGGTATTACAGTTCTTGAGGGCATCCAGCAGCCGGGTGGCATCCTTTAAGTCCTGCAGGCTGGCATAACGGTGCTCCCCTGTGCCAAAATCGAATATATCCCTGGCTCCCCCCAGGTTGTGAAAATTCAGGCTTCCATCTCCCAGGGTTTTCACCTGCCCGCCTCTGCCGCGCACCGTGACCTTTGGCGGGCACTTCGCCAGGCATTTCTCCACCAACTCTGCGGGAAACAGCACCCGGTTACCTTTCACTATCGCACCAGCCTCCGTCAAGATCGTCAATGCCGGTGCGTAGGTCAGGACGACCCCCACTTCACTCAAGATCCGCAAGGTGGCTTGATGGATCCCATCCAAATCCCCTTTATCCAGAAAACCTAAATTGAACATTATTCCTCCTTGTTATCCACCAGGCAAAACAACCGGACTACCCAGGACCATACTCAGGAAATTCATGCAGCGCGTGAAAGAATCAATGATATTCCCGATCTTCAAGAACACATGCCCTTCATCGGGATACACCCATAATTCACTTTTCTTTCCCAATTCTTCCAATTTCTCGTGGGCTGCGATGGCATCACTTGCCGGACAGCGCACATCATTGGCTCCACAGATGAATTGAACGGGAGCCTGGATCCGATCCAGGAAGAAGAACGGAGACCGTTCCACCCACAGGTCATGATTTTCAACCGGATCCCCATAATTCTCGAGGTTCCAATTTTGCAGGTCATGGCGGGCGTCCTTGTGCGAGGTGAACAAGTTCAAAACCGGGACGATGGCAACCCCCCCGGCCCACAGCCCGGGATGTTGGGTCATGCAGGTCATGGTCAAATAGCCGCCATGGCTGCGCCCTGTCACCGCCAACCGGGCTGGGTCAACCAGTTTTTCCCGGATCAGGAATTGCGCCCCGGCAACCACATCCTCACTATCCATCCTGCCCATCTCAAACCTGCTGACTATCTGCCATGCCCGCCCATAACCGATGGAGCCGCGGTAATTGGGAGCCAGGACCGTCCACCCGCGGCTTGCCATATAGGACATGAAGGGATTCCAACTGATCTGGTACAACCAGTCCGGACCTCCATGGATATTCACCACCCCGGCACCGGGTTTGCTGTTCTTGCCTCCTGCAGTTGATCGATATAATAAAGCCGGTATTTCCACTCCATCCAACCCGGGATAGGTGACCTCCTCCGGCATGACAAATGGAAAGTCCCTTAACGCTTCCGGCTTTGAATCGGTCAATTGCGTGAATTTGCGGGTTTCCAGCGAGAATGTCCACAGGTCCGGCGGCATGTGATGGTTCTCGAAGACCACAACGATGTGCTTCCCGTCCGGTGAGAAGATCGGGATGGTGTGCAAGCCCTGGTCAACAGCAAAACTGAATGGTTTATCATCCGACCGGTCATGAAGCACCAGCCTGCGGTTGCCGCCTTCCCATTGGATGTAAGTCCATCGACTTCCATCCGGCGACCAGACCGGTCTGGTCTTTTCAGTATCGCCTTTCGTCAACCAGCGCATGTTTTTGCTTTTCAGGTTGAGGATGCCGATATTATAAAATCCGGAGGGATTGCTGCTGAATGCCAGCTCTGCTCCATCCGGGGACCAGGCCGGGTTCTTGGCGTTCAGTTGTTTTGAGCCCTCCGAAAGCCAGGTTTCTTCCGAATTTTCCATATTTACGATGACAATGCTGGAATCCAAGCCATCCGTTTCCACCACAACCGCCAGGCGGTCACCGGCTGGAGACCAGCGCACATCCCAGGCAGGTTGTTTGAAATCGATCACCCGCTGCAGCGGACCTCCATCCACCGGCAGGAGGTTGACAGGATAGGTATCCTTAAAAATGGAGAGAAAAACGATTTCCTTGCCGTCCGGAGACCAGGAATAGTTGGTATTCAAGGCAAAGACCTGTGATCCGGTCAGATCTTGGGTGGTGTTTGCGGGCAGGTCTATTATACAGATATGGAAATTCTCGCTCCCGTCCAGGTCCAGAGCAAAGGAAAGGTGCAGACCATCCGGGGAGTATTTCGGCGCAAACTTTCCCCCGCTCCCGCTGGTGCGCAGGACAGGCTTGCCGGATCCATCCATCGGCATTTCATATATCTCCCAATTTCCGCTGGTATTCCAGGAAAAAGCGATCCTGCCTCCATCCGGTGAGATATCGAAGCCATACTCAGGATCTATAAAAGGTGTTCGCAAAAGAAGTTCGAGATCATTCATATTCATAAAGAGAAATAAAGGCTCCCCAAAAAAGCACAGGGTATGTTCTTTTGGAAAGCCTTATCCCACCAATTTGCGAGCGATCGTCTCACGCTCGATCAGCCAAACCTACAATTCCGGGAGATGATCCATTCCGGCGTTACTGGCCAATTTTTCGACCATGGACTGCAGTTCTTTTTTCAGGGACGCATCCATGGCAGGTTGTTGATATTCCTTCAATAATTGGGTGGTGCGGTCTTTGGCACGGGCGAAGGTGTCCTTTGAACCGGCAGCCTGCCAGCCGCGGATCGAATCCCGGTCGATGACCGCCGAAGGAAGGTACTGTTCCAGCGGGAAAAGTTCGCGGGTGACCTTCTGTTTCAAGAAATCTCCCTTGAAATTGATCCCTTCGAACAGGGCGGTTGCCAGGGTTTCGGTCTGCACCTGCATGCCAGCCAGCAGACGCTTTGCCATGGCGATGCCTTCGGCATCCACCACCAGTTTTTCCGCGCTCTGGCAGGCCAGGAAATCAAGCATGCCCGCCCCGGAGATCATATTGATCCCCGCCAGCGCGCCGATGATGGCAGTGATCCCGCTTTCCATGCCCGCCTGGGCATCCACCAGCTTGCCATCACTGGCACATAAATAAGTGTGTGTTGGCAGTCCGAGGGATTTACCCACCTGGGCGTAGGAAGCATCGATCATGGCTGTCTCGATGGCGCCCATGGGTGTCGTGCCTTTGCGCATATCAAAGATGGCTGGTGCACCACCCCACACAATGGGAGACCCGGCTTTGGCCAATTGATGAATGGTGATGCCGCTGAGACATTCGGCGGCGTGCTGGGTGACGGAGCCAAGCAGGGTGACCGGGGCAGCCGCACCAGCCAGGGGCATGGAGACCATTTCAGCCGGGACGCCAGCCCGGGCCAGTTCGATCAGGTTCTGGGAGCCAAACTCGCTCCAGATCAATGGCGGCGAAGGGCAGACGTCAAAGACTGCCTGCGGTTTATCAGCAAGGGCAGACCGGCTGCCCGCAAAGATCGTGAGCATGTCGATCATGGATTGCAGGGTCTTGATCGAGAACGAACCGGTCACGATTGGTTTGGTTGAGAATAATAAGACCACATACAACCGGTAGAGATCGCCGACTGCCTTGGGGATTTCATTGCAGACCACCGCCGTGGATTGGGCATCATACTGCGGCAGCATCTCGGTCACTTTTACCAGCCTGGCAAGGTCGGCCGCGTAGGAGGGCTTGTGCTCCAGGGTATCCGGATCCAGGACATGCACACCGGATGAACCGGGATCAAAATGCACCGAATCCCCCCCAAAGAACACTTTGGGATCTCCATTACGGTCATACAGGCTGAAGGTGTGTGGGGTGGTCTCCAGGGCTTTGCGGACCACCATTTCGGGTATGCGCACGATGTCGGAGTTGGCATCCACTTGTGCCCCGGCAGCAGCCAGCAGGGCACGCGCCTCTGCGGACTGAACCTTGATGCCCGGTTTGATCATTAATTGAAAGGCTTCATCGAGGATGCGATCGATCAAACCCTGGGTGAGTAATTCCATTTTGGGTTGCATGTTAATTTGGCTTCTCTTCCGCAGCGATCATTCTTGCCAGTTCCGCAGACAGTTTGGCGTCCAGTGGATCCGGTTGGTGTGTGGCGAGGATATGGCGGGCTTTTTCAAGCGCCCAATCCCGGGCGTCATCCTTCTTCTCTTCCCAGACATTATAGGGACGGCGATCCATGAACTGGGGCAGGAACAGCTCGCGCATATGTTTTAAGGTATGCTTTTGTGCCAGGAAGTTCCCCCCGGGGCCAACCGCGGCAATGGTATCCAAAGCCAGGGTCTCGTCGTCCACCACAATGCCCTGCATGGTCTTGTGGATGATGGAAAAGATCTCGGCATCCATCATCATCTGGGCATAGGACCAGATGCGGCTGCCGTGCAGAAAACCCACTCCCAGCAGCATATCCGACATGGACACGCACGCCATGAAAGTGGATAAGCTGTTCTCGACGCCAGCCTGCCAGTTGGATTCCTTGGCACCCGTGGCAAAGGATCCCATCGACAACGGGATATCATAAAAATCAGATAATACGTTCGTGGCAGCGCCAAACAGGAAGTCCTCCGGACCACCACCCGTATAGGCGCCATTGCGCAGATCCGAGGCGGTTTGGGCGGCGGCATAGAAAACAGGCGCGCCTGGGTGAGCCAGTTGCAGCAAAGCCGTGGCAGAGATCACTTCTGCATTGCCGACCGCCAGTGTTCCCGCCATGGTGGCGGGACCGGTGGTCAGGGCAGCCGACATGGTCATGAAACCGGTCGGGATGCCCGCTTCTGCAGCAAGAAGGGCGGCATCCAGGCTGCCACCGTCATGCCCGAGCGGAGGCGCGGTGCATTGCATGAGTGAAAGCACCGGTCTCTTGCGCAGGGCTTCTTTTCCGCCTGCGATCAGGGAGGCCATCTCAATGGCGATGCGCGCTTCCCGCTCGTTGTAGATACTCTCGGTCTGCAAGTGCTTGGTGGAGTTCTCCCAGATGGCTTTGATCTCGTGCAGCCCGCGCGTTTCCACGGGGGTGTCCTGGGCGGAGAGTGCCACCCAGTGAAAGCCGACTTCCTCCATGGCATCCGCCACGCGGGCGACATCCCCGACATCCTGCAGCTTGGATATCCGCCGTTCCCCGCTGTGGATATCGATGATCTCGACCCCGCAGCCATCCGTGCCCACGAAGACGTGGTTGCCATCCAGGGGCAGGTCTTGCTGTGGATCGCGGGCGCACAGATCGTACTTTGGAGGAGCTTTCTTTAATGCGGCT
>Ga0334722_10004973_pt1 | contig 13614 bp, 8 predicted proteins | sample C3_bottom_MG_FD_207210 | JGI IMG/M metagenome (GOLD analysis project Ga0334722, IMG submission 207210) | Sediment microbial communities from Yellowstone Lake, YNP, Wyoming, USA - C3_bottom | ecosystem: Environmental > Aquatic > Freshwater > Lake > Sediment | place: USA: Wyoming | collected...
TCCCGTTTCAGTATCTTCCTGCCTGTAATACCTGGCTGTAGCCGGCATATAATTATAAGGATGATAAAGAGTATGGTAAATGACATCTACTCCGAACTGGGTATATAGCTGTCCATGAGTCTTCTCAAAACTGAACATGTGTTCAATATATGCTGCTGCACGTATTGTAGCCACCGGAAGATCTAGAACATCAGTATTACTGCTTTTCTGAACTATGATGTCAGGTACAAAATGAAATTTCCATACTCTGAAATCCTTCCGGAGTGAAAGTGCCAGTACAGTCAGCCTGGAGGTATCCTGTGAAGGCATAGCAAGGGTGTCAAAATCCATGTAATTATTGATAATTGCATAGTTTAATCTGAGATCTGCTTTTCTTGCAGGATAAGAAATTCTTGTACCAACTTCCATTCTTGACTCTTTTGCAGGATCCATTTCCCACCTGAAGTGGTTGCTGCCCCATTGAGTATACCAGAAGGATGGTGTTCTTTTACTGATCGCACCCGTAACAAGCCATTCCAGTCTGCCCTTTTTGAGATCAAAAATCTTCGACAATTCACCATTCAGATTAATATCTCCCTGTCTGTACCTGTCAAAATAGTATTCTCCGTCTACCATCCATCTGAACTTATTGCCAATCTGATTTGAAAATCGTCCGACCAGAACGTTATTTCCTCTGAACCAGTCAGCTGTATCAGCAGAAAGTGGCTTCTGACCAGGAATTATCTGACTGAACCAGAAGCACTCATTCCTGAATCCGAACCCGCCTCCGAGTCTTACACTTTTCGATTCAGCACTGCTGAAATCAACCCGGAAGGTGTTTTTAATGACTTTATCAGAAAGTGAATCTAAAGTGGCTGTGTTATTTATATAAATTGAATCATAGAAACCCGATTTGGGAGAAGCATCGGAATACATTCTTCTCGTATAATCAAGCTGGAATATATGCGAGAATGTACCTGTAAACGGAACCGGTTCCGGTTTCACTTTTGGAACAGTATCATTATCAGGCTGTGCTCCTATAAATGTATACCTCTGTACCACAAGAAAATTCCTGTTTCTCAGAAAGCTTTTGGCATCATTCAGGGTTCCCAGGTTAACTGGTATATCGCGGGTGTTGGCAATCTTAATATCAAGTTCATCCTTATTGGTAATTCCACCATTTTCCTGACCAAAGATGCCGTTCAGTCCCATAGAAAAATATAGTTTATATCTTGATCTGGTGTAAGATGTATAGAATGTAAATGTCTTGTCTTCAGATCGCTGAGCAGTGTATTGCCCCAGACTGAAAACTATATCATAAATAAGCCCGAAATTAAGAAACCTGTTTATGTTTTGAGAATGCTTTATCCTGAAAGTCTGCTCGGCAGTCTCCTTCTCTCCTGACATAGTCCACTTTAGTTCGGTAAAAGGAACCTGCAAATTCATGAACAGTGCATTCTCTGATGAATGCATGAAATGGTAAAGATTCGAATACAGAAACTTGTCAGGGTCGTTGATCCTGTCAAAGAAATTCAAAGAATAATATGGAAGGCCATAGTTCCCGAGGTATGCGTTTACCGGTGAGTATATATCTGTCACCCTGTAACGGTTAAATAAAGTGAAAGTAGTATCAAATTCGATTGGTACCTCTTCCGAAAAATCTTTTGAGAGATTCCATTGTTTGATAATCCTTGGTTTAGGAGCTTTTGCAGAATCCAGTTTCATCTGTTCAGCTTTCTTCTGTGCTTCAATGGCAGCTTTTCTCTGGGCAATTATCCATGAAGGTACAACTAATCCCCTCTTTTCAGGAACCAGTCTGAATGAATCAGTTGGTGGTTCATTCGGCGCCACATAAGTCAGAAATGCACTGGCATCCTGCTTTCTCAGTACTTTAATGTAAACCTTTACAGAATCTTTTTTCTGTACTCCTTTAACGGGTTTCTTTATCAGACCCTGTTTCCGTGAAATCACATTCACAGGTATGGGCCCTGCTTTCTGAGGAGGAACTTTTGGTGCAAACCGAACTTCATCAGGAGGATAAACAATCCGGGGTTTCTTAATGGTCTGGCCGGGAATCCTGAAGAGCTGAATATATACTTTGGTTGTATCAAGCTTCCTTGGTTCTTTCCCGGCAGCTTTGATAAATCCCTGTTTGTCCGTAACTATCTTTACCTGATTAACCTTTACTGCACCAGGAGGAACCTTTGGAGAAAATTTAACAGAATCAGGTATCTGAATTTCTTTTGGTTTTCCTTTTACAACAACTGATTTCTGTACATTCTTCAATCCGGCTTTCACCGAATCCTGTTTCTGGATGGCCTTGCCGGAAAGCTTTAAGGAGTCCTGTTTCTGGGCATTTAATCCTGAAAAGAAGAATAACAGCAATAGTATTGTAAGATACCTTGACATAAGTCGCAAATATATGGAATTAGGAGAAATTAATCCGCATATATTTGCGAAGAGGAGATTTATACCATCAGCCTAGTCAACATTATCATTAAGGTAAGCGTTATTTTCCCTTAAAACAGGTTCATCATCTTCTCCTGAAGTAAGAGTGAACTTCGATAATTTGCTTTCACCTGCGCTGTCACCTTTTCCCAGCGACATATTTCTTCTGACATAGGCCGGTACATCTTCAAAAGTATCTATGTTATCTTTCATCGTTTTGTTGGAAAGACCCTCTTTCTGAAGGAGCTTCTGCATATGCTTCACCTTTTTCAGTGTTGTTTCAGGCTTCTCTCCCTCATCATCATCGTCAGAAACTTTATGCTTCCGCATTTCATTCAGGTGTTCGTTCCGCTCAAGACTGAAATCGATGGTGCCCTGTGACTCCTCATCAAAATCGTTTACAACTGATTTTTTCCCGCGTTCATGTACTGAAAAGACATCCCTGGTAGTTTCAGGGATAATACCTTTTGGAATGGTACTTGTGTTTGGGAAAAGTTCAACCTTTTGTTTCAGTTCTTTCCTTTTGTATGGCTGGAAAATACTGTTCGATTCAAATCCTGTGGCAATTACTGTTACACTTATTTCCTCATTTAAACTTTCATCCTTCGATAATCCTCTTATTATTAAAGCGTCATCGGAGGCAACCTCATACATATAATCAGTTATTTCACCCAGCTCATCCATTGTTATTTCATGTTCTCCGCTTCCCGAAGAGATATTAATGAGTATACTGCTTGCACCTGTTATATCATTCGAATTTAGAAGAGGTGAGGCAAGTGCATTCTCTATTGCCTTTGTTGCCCTGCTTTCTCCGGAAGCCTTGCCCATCCCCATGATAGCTACACCCGAATTTTTCATCACAGTCTCAACATCAGCAAAATCGACGTTTATATAACCGGTGACAGTAATTATTTCAGCAATACCTTTAACGGCCGTGGTGAGAATATCATCAGCTTTGGCAAATGCTGTTGATACTGGCTGATTGCCATAAATCTCCCTGAGTTTTTCGTTGTTTATGACGAGCAGGGAGTCAACATGGTCCTTGAGTTCGGTTACACCGTCTATTGCCTGCATGATACGTACTTTACCCTCTGACTTGAATGGTATAGTAACAACAGCGATGGTAAGCAATCCTGCTTCCTTACATGCTTTGGCAATTACAGGTGTTGCCCCGGTTCCTGTTCCTCCACCCATACCTGTAGTTATGAAAACCATTTTTGTATTTCCCGAGAGAGCATCCATGACATCATCGATATTTTCAATGGCGGCCTGTCGTCCTATTTCTGGTTTGGAGCCTGCCCCCCTTCCTTCGGTAAGCGATTCACCTATCTGAACCTTTATAGGAACCTGACTTTTGGTAAGCGCCTGATGGTCAGTATTGCAAACCACAAAATTAACATCCCGGATGCCTTTCTCGAACATGTGATTGACAGCATTATTGCCGCCGCCGCCAATTCCAAGAACCTTTATTATCGAGGACCTTTCCACAGGCAGATCAAAGTTCATTATATCGTCTGACATATTGTTCGAATTTAATTTTGTTATAAACAGAAAACAGTTATACAATTACTTAATAGACTGATCCTCAACCTCGAACATCCTGGATAGATATCCTTTGATCTTTTCTATTGTTGGAATCTTATCCTCTTCCTGATAATTCTCTTCAAAGGGTTCAGACTCCACAGCATTTGCATCCTTAACCTCTTCAACGGGTTGAGGTTTATTTTTATTTGGAGCTATGTATTCACCCTTTTCTGAGGCATCGAAAGTTTTCTTGTAAGTATCAAGAAACTCGAAGCCTCTCATTATCAAACCAACTGCCGTAGCATACATTGGCTGGTTTATCTCATTTTTGGCCGAACCTGCAAGATGTTCGTTCGGATATCCTATTCTCACATCCATAGCTGTTTTGAACTTCGTCAGCTGAGGCAGATGTTTCAGCATTGCGCCACCACCGGTTATTACGACGCCTGCAGCAAGCTTATCAGCATAACCCGAATTCTGAATTTCGAAATTCACCGCATCGATGATCTCTTCCATCCTCGACTGGATTATGTATGCAAGGCTCTTGAAGGATATCTCCTTAGGCTCCCTGCCGCTAATACCCGGTATAGAAACAACTTTATCCTCCGGTGCGATATCTCCCAGAGCGCTTCCATACTGGATCTTGAGCTGCTCAGCATGTCTCTGTAATATTGCACAGCCCTCCTTGATATCTTTAGTAACGACATTTCCTCCAAAAGGAATTACTGCAGTATGCCGGATGATATTATCATAATAAACTGCCACATCTGTAGTACCACCTCCGATATCGACCAACACAACACCGGCTTCTTTTTCATCATCTGTCAAAACAGCATCGGATGAAGCCAGTGGTTCGAGTATCATATCCTTTACACTGAGACTCGCTTTTCTTATACATTTCTCAATATTCTTTGCTGCTGCAACCTGGCCGATCACAATATGGAAATTTGCTTCAAGACGTCTGCCGCACATGCCTATCGGATTTTTTACTCCGGCTTCATTGTCCACTATAAAGTTCTGAGGCAAAACATGAATTATCTCTTCACCTATATCAATATGTATCTTATACATATCATCTATAAGCCTGAAAACCTCTTCCTTCTTGATCTCATCCTCGTAATTATCGCGGATGATATATCCGCGGTTTTTCATGCTTTTGATATGCTGGCCTGCGATCCCCACGAATACCTCTGAAAACATGATTCCCGATATCTTCTGAACATCTTCAACAGTTTTCTGAATAGCCGATACGGTCTCTTCAATATTCTGCACCACACCTCTTTTTACTCCCGTAGAAAGAGCTTTGCTGAGTCCGAGAATTTCAATTTTGCCATTCTCGTTTTTCTTACCGACAATCGCCACTATTTTAGTGGTTCCGATGTCGATGGCTGCTACAAACTGGTCCTTTTTGCTCATAACTTATAATGGTTGTTTCTGTTTATCTTCTTTTACACACTATCTGATCTTTATATTCAAGATTTATTAACGAATATTTGTTCCAGCCCACCTCAGGCAGGACTTTTTCATAAAAAGTCTGGAGGTTTCTCAGTTTACCCTCATAATTTTCAGCCGTTCCGAGATGAATGATATGATTTCCCACCCTTGGAATCAGATCGATCTGATCATCTTTATCAACAAATATCTGATCGATCTGCGCCGACCAGAAATTGTCGTCATTTATATAATCAACCAGGTAATAGATATCTCTTAATATTGTTTTTTTAATGCTTGTATCGAATATGCTCACCCCATTAAGCATTGCCTCGGAAATAGTGACGTTCCCGCAAATAATATGAAGTCTGGGGTTATATAGATTCTTCTTCCTTACTATCACTCCATCTTCATCAAGAAAGAAATCCCCGCCGCTCTCAGGCATAACCCTCATTACCGGATCACGCTGATCCACATATATCTTAAGCGTCCTGTCTATTGTCATATAAGCTTCTGCAACCTTGAGCTCCCGAAGCACATTTACCCGGTTCTCAATATCAGCCACAGATATCTCACCGGAGGGCTTGCCGATTATCCTTCCCGGGCCGCTATTGACAAGACTCATAATGTGTTTCGGTGTAATAAAATGATAATCTGAAGAGTCTTTAATAATGACTTCAATTCCACTGCAAGGTTTCGCATTCGATGACCTGGCAAGGTAAATCGGTATTACAACGATATATAATAAAGGTATGATCAATAATATTTTGATAAGCTTCCTCATCATTCCAGTTCCTTCATAATTTTCTCCTCAATCGGAATTACAAGTGTGTCTATATCTCCTGCCCCGATTGTTAGAAGAACATCAAGTTTCTTAATATCCAGAGATTTAACCAGCTCTTCCTTTTTAAGTAATCTCTTATTCACCGACCGCATTTTCTCAAGGATCATCTCTGATGAAACACCTTCAATTGGTTTCTCACGGGCAGGATAAACAGGAAGAAGTATTGTCTCGTCCAGCTCGTCCAGTATAGCCGCAAAACCTTCTGCATGATCGCGTGTACGTGTAAAAAGATGAGGCTGAAAAACACCCGTGAGTCTTCTTCCGCCGAAATATTCCTTTATAGATTTGATAAACGCTTTAATCTCCTCAGGATGATGGGCATAATCATCCACATAAGTAATTCCATGCCTGTTAATTCTTATGTCGAACCTTCTTTTCACTCCCTGGAAGAGCAGAACCCCTTTTCTTATCTCAGATTCTTCAACGCCGCACATCAAGGCAATTGCAATTGCAGCTGCCAGATTTTCAATGTTTATAATGCCCGGAAATGGGAAATGCAGATTCTCAATAACGTTCCATGGTGTCCTGATGCTGAAACTGTAGTGGTCATTCAGATGCTCAATATTAAAAGGATGGAAATCTGATCCTTCTTCAAATCCGTAAGTATAGCATGTTACACCCTCAGGGACAATTATCTCACTACTGATTCTTTTATTTACAACAAGCTTACCACCTTTTCTGATTTTGCTGCAGAAGATGTTGTATGCCTCCACCATTGTCTTTCTGTCTCCATAGATATCAAGATGATCTGCATCAAGTGAAGTAACGACTGCCATAGATGGTGTAAGCCGGTGAAATGACCTGTCAAACTCATCAGCCTCTATAACAGTATACCTGCTTTCCCCAAGAAGAAGATTGGAATCATAGTTCTTTGAAATACCACCAAGGAATGCCGAGCAATCGACATGTGACTGTTTCAGAAGATGCGCAGTCATTGTAGATACAGTCGTTTTGCCATGGGTACCGGATATGGCAAGTGTTTCAGTATTTGAAGATATTTCGCCAAGAATTTCCGAACGTTTATAAATCCTGTATCCTTCTTTTCTGAAAAATGACAGGATCTTATTTTCTCCAGGTATTGCAGGTGTAAATACAATGATCACTTTATCTTTTCCTGAGGGATCTTTAAACAGGGAAGGCAAAGAGTTCACATCATCATCATATGTAATCGCGCATCCCTTTTCCCTAAGTGAAACAGTGATGCTGCTTTCTGACCGGTCATAGCCTCCCACGCTGAAACCACCCTTGTTGAAATAGAGGGCTATAGCGCTCATGCCTATGCCACCAATTCCAACAAAGTAGACTCCTTCAGTCTTTTTGAAATCAATCATCTCTCAGCCAGTTTTAAAACCTCTTCGGCAATACGGATGTCAGCATCCCTGTCTGCCATCTTTAAAATGTTCCCGGACAATAGTGCCCGTTTATTTCTGTCAGCCACCAATCTTATTACTTCATTCACAAGGTCTTTAGATGCCTGTTCATCGGTTATCATTACAGCGGCATCTCGTTCTGATAATGCCATTGCATTCTTTGTCTGGTGATCTTCTGCGACATTAGGTGACGGAACAAGGATCACAGGCTTTCCTACAAGGCAGAGCTCTGAAATAGTTCCTGCACCCGATCGTGATACTATAACATCAGCAACAGAATATGCATAATCAATCCTGTTTATGAAACCGTGAACCGAAATATTATTTGTGAATGAGAGTGAAACAAGAGCTTTTACATTTTCAAAATAGTGTTTGCCGGTTTGCCATAACCACTGGCAATCAGAGTCTCTGAGCTTTCCGATATTGTCTGCAAGGCTCTTATTTATGCTTCCGGCACCAAGAGAACCTCCAAGAACAAGTACAACCGGAAACTCAGGCTTAAGTTCAAAAAATGAGAGAGCTTCTTCCTTAATACTCTTCAGGTTATCGAAACTCTGACGTACAGGGTTGCCTGTTTTTATAATTTTATCTGCAGGGAAATATTTCTCCATTCCATCGTATGCCACGCATATAACTGATGCTTTCCTTGCCAGAAGCCGGTTGGTTACACCGGCATAACTGTTCTGCTCCTGTATTAAGGTAGGAATATTCATTCTTCCTGCCTGCCTTAGAACAGGTCCGCTTGCGTATCCTCCCACGCCGACTGCCACATCCGGTTTAAACTCCTTTAAAACTTTTCCGGCCATCCTAAGACTTTTAAAGAGTTTCAGAATGACACCTATATTTTTTATTGTCAGTTTTCTATATAGCCCTGCCACCGGCAGTCCTTTAATTTCAAAACCTGCTGCAGGAACCTTCTCCATTTCCATTCTTCCCTCGGCGCCAACAAAGAGGATCTCGGTTGAAGGATCAATTTTCTTAAGTGCATTGGCAATGGAAATTGCCGGGAAGATGTGTCCCCCGGTTCCGCCACCGCTTATTATAATCCTTTTATGCCTTTGCAGGTTCATATATCTTTTCTCCTTCGTCAGTTTTTTCCTCTTCCGGAAGTTCTTCTTTTTTAATCCTGGCATTGACAACCCTGCTCACACTCAGTATGGCTCCTATTGAAAAGCTCATCATCAGCACCGATGTCCTTCCCCAGCTTACCATTGGCAATGTCTGTCCGGTAACCGGGAATAATCCTACGGCCACGAGCATATTCATAATGGCCTGTATCACTATCATAATGATCAGGCCCATAACAAGATAGGCAGGGAAGGCCGTCTCGCATTTTTTAGCAATGGTTATTCCTCTGAACAGCAGGATCATATATGCAAGTATGAGTGGTATTGCACCAAAAAGCAATCCATATTCTTCAATTATAATTGCAAAAATGAAATCGGAGTTTGATTGTGGCAGCATGTTTCTCTGAGTACTTTTTCCGGGAGCTTTACCAAATAACCCTCCTGTAGATATAGCAATCTTCGCCTGGTTCGACTGGTAATCTCCGTCAGCATCCTCTTCCCCTGAGATATATCTTTCGATCCTGTTTTTCCAGACTTCCACTCTGTTTGATTTTGTAAAAGCCACAAGTACCATTGCAAAAATCACGATCCCTACCACTGCTATTCCGACATAAGCCAGCAGGAACCTGAAAGGAATTCTTCCAACAAACATTATTACAAGACTGATTCCGAAAATCATCACAGCCGTCGAGAGGTTCTCAGGCAAAATGAGTCCGCAGATAAGAGCTACGGGAATCATAAAATACTTCGAAACATGCATGAAGTTGTCCAGCTCGTTCTGATATAAAGCGAGTGATCTGGCCAGGTAAATAACAAGAGCCACCTTTGCAACATCTGATGTCTGCAGACTGAATCCGGTACCAGGAATTACCAGCCACCTTGTGGCCTCATTCACTCTTGACCCAAAAACGAAAGTCAGTACAAGCAGGGCAGCAGCTACAATAAGAAAAAGTCCGGCGAGCGAGAAGTAGATCCTGTATGGCAGGTAATGTACCACTACAATAATTATTATGCTCAGCAACAGCATAAAAAACTGTGTTCTGAGAAAGTATGTTGTGTTACCGCTGTGCTTTAAAAAAGCTACACCGGCCGATGAACTGTAAACTGCCAGCAGTGAATAGAACATAAAAAGGACAACAAGGCCCCATATTGCCCTGTCCCCTTTAAATGTCTTAGTCAGCCAGCCCTGTTCCATATAACTTATAATTAAAGATTTCTTACTGCTGCCTTGAACTGGCGTCCCCTGTCCTCATAATTCTTAAAAAGATCGAAGCTTGCGCAGGCAGGTGAAAGCAGTACAGTATCACCCTTTTTGGCAAGGTAATATGATGAACGTACCGCTTCTTCCATTGTAGCTGTTTCAACGATTGTAGGTACCTTATCCCTGAAAGCCTCAAGAATTTTTTTATTGTCCTTGCCGAGGCAAACAATAGCCTTTACTTTTTTCTGCACAACCGGGAAGAGTTCAGAGTAATCATTTCCTTTGTCGATCCCCCCGACAATCCATACAATTTTGGTTTCCATACACTCAAGGGCATACCACACAGAATTTACATTGGTAGCTTTTGAATCATTAATGAAATCAATACCACAAACTGTTATTACCGGTTCAAGCCGGTGTTCAACCCCCTGAAAATCAGCCAGACTCTCTCTTATATCTTCTTTCCGGATATTGAGAACTTTGCCTGCAAGGGCAGCAGCCATTGAGTTGTAGGTGTTGTGACGGCCTTTGAGCGCCAATTCATGAATTGTCATAAGATTGGTTTTATTAGGGTAATCAATTACTATTTCATTGTTCTGAACATAGGCAGCCATTCCTTCCTGCTTCTCATCCGAAAAAGGAAGTAGTGTCATACCGTATGGTTTCTTTGAGAGCTCTGACCTGACTATAGGATCACCATCCCAGTAAATAAGGAATTCAGATTTAGTCTGGTTCTGTGTTACTCTGAATTTTGAATCGATATAATTCTGAAGATTGTGATCATACCTGTCGAGGTGGTCAGGAGTAATATTCATCAGTACTGCAACATCTGCTTTGAATTCATACATACCGTCGAGCTGAAAGCTGCTTAGCTCAATAACATAATAATCATAAGGTTTTTCAGCCACCGCCATTGCAAAACTGTTCCCTACGTTCCCGGTCATTGCCACATCTTTGCCGGCTTTCTTCAGAATATGATAGATAAGGTTTGTGACTGTTGTTTTACCGTTGCTGCCAGTAACGCAAATCTTTTTCCCCTTTGCATACCTGCCTGCAAATTCAATCTCTGAAATAACAGGAATCCCTTTCTCCCGGACCTTGATTATTATTGGGGCATTCTCAGGAATACCCGGACTTTTGATTATCTCATCAGCCGACAGGATAATATCTTCATTATGATTACCCTCTTCCCACCTGATCTGATTTTTATTGAGAATCTCACGGTATTTTTCCTTTATTTCGCCTTTATCCGAGACAAACACATCAAATCCCTGTTTCAATGCCAGGATTGCTGATCCTGCACCGCTTTCACCCGCTCCAAGTATTACAATCTTCCTCTTCATTTCTTATCTTATCTTCAGAGTCACAATACTAATTACTGCCAGTACTATAGCCACTATCCAGAATCGGGTTACAATTTTTGGTTCAGGATAACCTTTCTTCTGATAATGGTGATGAAGGGGGGCCATAAGGAATATCCTTCTGCCCACCCCGTATTTCTTCTTTGTTCTTTTAAACCACGCCACCTGCATGACAACAGACAGGTTCTCAACCAGGAATATCCCGCATAATATAGGTATAAGTAATTCCTTCCTGATTATGATAGCAAACACAGCAATTATTCCACCCAGGGCAAGGCTGCCTGTATCACCCATGAATACCTGGGCAGGGTATGAATTATACCACAGGAATCCTATTGTAGCGCCGATAAATGCGCTTGCAAATATTACAAGCTCTTCTGAACCGGGTATATACATAATTTTTAAGTAACTGGCATAGATTACGTTACTGGACAGATAAGCCAGTACACCCAATGCAGTACCGGTAATAGCAGATGTTCCGGTAGCCAGTCCGTCAAGACCGTCAGTAAGGTTAGCGCCGTTTGAAACCGATGTAACTATGAAAATTACTATTACAACAAATACGAGCCATTTGAATGGTTGCCTGTAGTCTTCAGGAATAAATGCTACAAGCCAAGCATAATCAAATTCATTATTCTTAACAAACGGGATTGTGGTTTTGGTGGATTTCCGCTCCAAAGGAACCACACTCTGAGCGCTGTATTTATCTGAGGATTTAAGCAGTTCCACCCTTTCTCTTACTGAGAGACTGGATACACTTACTTTTTCTTCAATAATAACATCTTTGCTGAAAAACAAAGTAAGCCCCACTATTAAACCTAATCCCACCTGACCTACAATCTTGAATCTTCCAGCCAGACCCTCTTTGTTCTTTTTGAAGATTTTTATATAGTCATCAAGGAACCCTATTGATCCGAGCCAGATTGTTGTAAGCAGCATCAGGAGCACATAGATATTATCAAGTTTTGCAAAAAGGAGTGTCGGAATAACAATGGAAGCAAGTATAATTACCCCTCCCATTGAAGGCGTTCCTTTCTTCTGATACTGTTCTTCCAGTCCAAGATCCCTGACAACTTCACCAACCTGCTTATGCTGCAGGTATAAAATCACCTTTTTACCTATCAGCAGGGATATAATCAGGGAAGTAATAACAGCCATTGCAGCACGGAATGAAATGAATTGAAATATTCCGGCTCCGGGAATATTGAGTGTATCAAGATATTTAAAAAGATATACAAGCATTTTCTCCTAATTGTTTTTAAAAGCTTCCCTTAATTCTTCCCTGTCGTCAAAATGATGTTTCACTCCTTTAATTTCCTGGTAATTCTCATGTCCTTTCCCTGCAACCAGGATGACATCACCAGGTGATGCAAGCATAACAGCAGTTTTTATTGCCTCCCTTCTGTCAGTGATCCGGAGGGTCTTTCTCTTCAGGTCAGGTGTAATACCAGCCTCCATATCATCAATTATCCTATCCGGGTCCTCACTTCTCGGATTATCAGATGTGAGAATTACCTTACTGCTGCCCTCAGCGGAAATTGAAGCCATTTTAGGCCGTTTTGTCCTGTCCCTGTCACCTCCTGCTCCGACTACGGTTATCAGCTGCACGCTCCCCTGTCTGATCTTGTTAATTGTATCAATCACATTCAACAGAGCATCAGGGGTATGGGCATAATCAACGATACCTGAAATTCCCTTTGTGGAATTTATAAGTTCAAGTCTCCCTGCAACAGGATTCAGATCGCTCAGGATAGTCAGAATCTCTTTCTTATCTGCTCCCAGTAATTCTGAAGCTGCATAAACTGCCAGCAGATTGGATGCATTAAAATCACCTATAAACTTTGTCCAGACCTCAGTTCCCTGAATTTTCATCCCCATGCCAGAAAATCCCTGTTCAAGTATCGAGCAGCGGAAATCAGCCATCGATCTTACCGAAAATGTGTAATGTTTTGCCCTGCAGTTCTGGAGCATCACCTTTCCATTCCTGTCATCAATATTCACAAGGGCAAATGCAGTGGGCTCAAGAGAATCAAAGAAGCTTTTCTTTGCAATAAGATAATTGTCAAAGGTCTTATGATAGTCGAGATGGTCATGTGTAAGGTTGGTGAAGATACCACCTCCAAATTCCAGTCCTGCAATTCGCTTCTGATCTGCCGAGTGCGAGCTTACTTCCATGAAGGCATAGTCACAACCTGCTTCAACCATTTCTGAAAGCAGCCTGTTCAACTGGATCGGGTCTGGGGTCGTGTGGGTGGCTGGCAGCTCTTTTCCATTTATATAGTTGCAAACGGTTGAAAAAAGACCGCACTTGTACCCCAGTCTGATAAACATGTTATAAAGCAGGGTTGCAATGGTTGTCTTTCCGTTGGTGCCAGTGACTCCTACGAGA
>Ga0334722_10004974_pt1 | contig 13607 bp, 17 predicted proteins | sample C3_bottom_MG_FD_207210 | JGI IMG/M metagenome (GOLD analysis project Ga0334722, IMG submission 207210) | Sediment microbial communities from Yellowstone Lake, YNP, Wyoming, USA - C3_bottom | ecosystem: Environmental > Aquatic > Freshwater > Lake > Sediment | place: USA: Wyoming | collected...
TTTTTGACTCCAAAGATGCTTCGATCCAGGGAAAATCGGCCCGGGCCTGAAATCACAAGGAAAATAGCCATCACCAGGAAGACGGCCGCGAGTTCGTAAGCGCGCCCGCCCATGAGATCCACGAACGGATCCCCCAGGACAAAGCGATGCGTATAGACGGCAACCACCATGACACAGCCGATCCCCAATGCCCCCAAGCGAGTCAGGAATCCTGAAATCAGCGAAATACCACCACCAAATTCGGAAATGGCAGCGAGCGCTTGAAATATTCCGTGGATTGACGACTCCGGCCCCATCCAGCTCAAGGGATGCTGAATCTTCCCCCATCCGTGAAGGACGAATGCATATCCGACGACCAGCCGAACAAGGAGAAGCCCCAAATCCACTTCGACCGGCTGATTGCGTATGGCGAAGATTCTCGATTTCATTCGATCCCGTCATTGAGAAAATTACGTATCTCCGTCCGCTCCTCCATAAGTTGTTAATACTTGTTAGGAAGTTTCGGTTTTTGCTTTCCCGCCAAGAGGCCCTTGACAGGGGCGGAGAAAAGATGTATATACAATCATTATGACGGCGAGAAAGACGGACATCGCGGAGAGAGGGGCCGATTCCCGGCTGCCGGCGTTGGCCTGTGCCTGCGCCAACATTCGGCGCGCCGCGCGGGCGGTGACGCAGCTGTACGAGCGCGAAATGCGAGGTACCGGGATGGGGGTAAGCCAGTTCACCATCCTGCAGGCGCTGTCGCTCGCAGGGGAGGTTCCCCAGCGGCGCCTGGGAGAAATGCTGTCGATCGACAGCACCACGCTGACCCGCACGCTGTCCCACCTGCGAAAGCAGGGATGGATCGCGGTTCGCACCGGATCCGACAGAAGGGAGCGGCTGATTTCCGTGACCGCTGCGGGTTTGCGGAATCTCAAGCTGAGCCTCCCGCACTGGGAGCGCGCACAGGAACGTCTGCGGAGGATCCTCGGTGATCAGCGCTGGGAAGAGTTGGGGGATCTGATGCACAAGGTCGTCCGGTTCGCCAGGGAGGCGTGATTGTTTTTTTTGAACCTATAAAGATGTATATACATCTATAAGTCGAGGGCGGCTCGGAAAGGAGTGACGCCATGAACTTCGTAGCTTTGAAAATGCTGTTCGGGGACAGGGCGAAATACCTCGGGCTGGTATTCGCCATTGCGTTCGCCTCGTTTCTCCTGGCCAATCAGATCTCCATTTTCATCGGCATCATGACGAGGCCGGCCAGCCAGATTCTGGACGTTGTGGATGCGGATATCTGGGTGATGGATCCTCAAACGCTCTACGGCGACGAGGTGTCCGCCCTGCGGGATCACGACCTTTATCGAGTCCGCAGCGTGCCCGGCGTGGAGTGGGCGGTTCCGCTTTACAAGGGGACCGGACGCGCGAAAGCCCCGGACGGAAAGTTCCGGACCGTGATCGTTATGGGTGCGGACGACGCAACCCTGGTGGGCGCTCCACGGAAGATGCTGGTGGGCTCGATTTATGACCTTCGCCTGCCCGACGCGGCCATCATCGACAAGGCGGGATATCTGTACTTCTTCCCCGGCGAGCCCCTTCAGGCAGGCAAGACCCTGCAGATGAACGAGAAGCGGGTCTTGATCGTCGGGATCAGCGACGCATCGGCTCCGTTTCAAAGCTTTCCGGTCCTCCACACCCGCTATAGTCAGGCGCTGGGGTTCGTCGGACGCGAGCGCAATCTGCTTTCGTTCGTTCTCGCCAAGCCCGCCGCGGGTGTTCCCATCGGGGAGGTTTGCCGGCACATCGAAGCTGCGACGGGGTTGAGAGCACGGAGCGCCGCGGAGTTCTCGCGGGATGCATTCCTGTTTTACCTGCGCAACACCGGCATCCCCGTGAATTTCGGCATCACGGTGATGATCGCCCTCATCGTCGGCACGGTGGTCGCCGGCCAAACGTTCTATCTTTTCACCATCGAAAACCTGAAGCAGTTCGGCGCCCTGAAGGCCATCGGGGTCACCAACCGGCGGATCGTCACGATGATCCTGCTGCAGGCCGCGGTTGTGGGAGGCACCGGGTACTCCATCGGCATGGGCATGGCCGCGGGTTTTTTCTCCGTCACCGTGAATTACCTTCCCACCCGCGGAATCGTCTTGCCCTGGCAGGTCATGGCAGGCATCGCGGTGATCGTGCTCTTTGTCGTGGGGCTGGCAAGCCTGATGAGCATCCGCCGCGTGCTCGTTCTCGAGCCCGCGGTGGTTTTCCGGGGGTAATCATAATGGAAACGAATGGAATAGCGGTTTCCTGTCTTGACGTAAAGAAGGTCTTCGGTCAAGGCCAAACGCAAGTCCAGGCCCTGCGCGGAATTGATTTGGAGGTGGGCCTGGGCGAAGTCACCATGCTGGTCGGGCCGAGCGGAAGCGGCAAGACAACCCTGCTCAGCGTGATCACCGGCCTTCTCGACGCAACATCGGGTGAGATCATTGTCCTGGGCGAACGCCCCAACGGGCGCTCGCCGGAAGACATCATTCTCTTCCGACGAAAGAACCTTGGATTTGTTTTCCAGCAGTACAACCTGATCCCCGCATTGACCGCTGCGGAAAACGTGGCCGTGCCGCTGCTCGCCGATGGCGTGAAGCGGCAGCACGCGGTCGCGAAAGGCAAAGAGCTCCTGGCCGCCTTGGGCATGGACCATCGGGCCCACGCATCGCCCTCCGAGCTGTCCGGCGGGGAGCAGCAGCGGGTCGCACTGGCACGGGCGCTGATTCACGAGCCGAGACTGATCGTCTGCGACGAACCGACATCGGCCCTTGACGGACGAACCGGGCAGACGGTCATGGAATTGCTGCGTACAGAAGCGGTGCGTCCCGACCGCGCGGTCATCATCGTCACCCATGATGTCCGGATTTTCGATTTCGCCGACCGGATCGCCCATATGGACGACGGCCGGATCGTAACGTTGGAGACAAACCGGAAGAACGGCGCTCCGACGAAAGGAGACTAAGTCATGAAGAAAACCATACCTTTGATCTCGGGTATCGCATTGATATTTGCCGTGGGTGCGGTGACCGCCATGAAACCGGTCCAGCACAAGGAGCCTCCGCCGTTCCCCCCGCCGGCCCGGAATACGGATTCCGCCGTGGGAGCGGTCGGTCTGGTCGAGGCCAGCACCGAAAATATCGAGGTCAGCACTGCGGTTCCGGGCCTTGTCACCGCCGTGTACGTCCGGGCAGGCGACGGCGTGAAAGCGGGGCAGCCGCTGTTTTCCCTCGACGATCGCGATCTGAATTCCGCGCTGCGGGTCCGGCAGGGCGAGCTGAATCTGGCGAAGAGCCAGCTGGAAAAGCTGCAGCGGCTCCCACGCCCCGAAGAAGTGCCGCCCGCGGAGGCCCGCGTCCGGGAAGCCGAGGCGAACTTGAGGGACGCGCATATTCAATTGAATCTGATCGAGAGCGTGAGCGACCGCCGCGCCATCCGCGAGGAAGATCTGCAACGGCGGAGGCAGGCGGCCAAGGCGGCGGAGGCCATGTTCGAAAAAGCGAAGGCCGAACTGGAACTGCTGGAGGCCGGGTCCTGGCAGAGAGACCTTGAAATCGCGCGGGCTCAGGTGGCCCTGGCGGAGGCGCAGGTCAAACGGGTGACCGTGGACATCGACCGGCTGACGATGCGCGCTCCGGTAAATGGCGTTGTTCTGCAGTCGAACGTGCGTGTGGGACAATACGCGCAAACCGGCAGTCTGGCGACGCCGTTGATGATCCTCGGAGGCGTTTCTCCGCTGCACGTTCGAGTGGATGTGGATGAGCACGATGCGTGGCGTGTGCGTGAAGGCGCCCCGGCTGTGGCATCCCCGAGGGGGAACGGTTCTCTGAGAATCCCCCTGCAGTTCGTCCGCTTCGAACCGTATGTGATTCCCAAGAAGTCGCTCACGGGCGACAGCACGGAGCGTGTGGATACGCGCGTGCTGCAGGTGATCTATCGTCTCGAACCCGATGCCTTTCCCGCATACGTGGGGCAGCAGGTCGATGTGTTCATCAACGGAGGTCAGCAATGAAAACCTTCCGCCTCACTTGCATGCTGATACTGTTTTCCGTCCTGAGCGGGTGTGCGCTCGGACCGCAATATCGCGAGCCGAAACTCGCCGTGCCCGAAACGTGGAGCGAAACGCACAAAGGGGAATATCTTGCCGTTTCGCGGGATATCTCCCGGTGGTGGACCGTCTTCAACGATCCCGTCCTCGATTCGCTCGTGGACCGGGCGATTCATACGAACCTGGACCTGCGCGTCGCCGAGGGCCGTATCCGGGAGGCACGCGCCGCACGCGGCATCGTCGCGGCGGATCGCCTGCCCTCGATCGACGCTTCGGCGTCCTACACGCGCAGCGAACGCAGTGAGAGCGTGCCGCCGTTTCGGTCCCAATCCTCCGGCGGGGCTGCCGGCAACGCGTTCGGCGACCGGGTACAGAACCTGTTCCAGGCCGGATTCGACGCCGGATGGGAGCTCGACGTCTTCGGGGGAGTCCGCCGGGACGTCGAAGCCGCAAGCGCCGATGTGGACGCCGTTGTCGAGGACCGGCGCGCCGTCCTCGTCACGCTTCTTGCGGAAGTGGCGCGCAACTACGTCGAACTTCGGGGTGATCAACTCCGGATGGCGATTCTGAAGAGCAACCTGAAGGTGGAGCGGGAAACACTCGATTTGACGAGGGTGCGCTTCGCGGCGGGGCTTACGAACGACCTGGACGTTGCAAGGGCCGAGGCGCTCGTGTCCACGACGCAGGCGCAGGTTCCCGTCCTGGAAACATCGTCCAAGCAGGCGATCCATCGGATCGGCGTGCTGCTGGGAAAGTATCCGGGATCCCTCATCCCGGAACTGACGAAGGAGGCCCCGATCCCGCTTCACCCACCGGGGGTACCCGTTGGGCTCCCATCCGATCTCCTGCGCAGGCGTCCCGACATCCGGCGCGCGGAACGGGAACTTGCGGCGGCGACCGCACGCATCGGCGTGGCGACGGCGGATCTGTTTCCAAAATTTTCGCTGACCGGATTTTTCGGGGGAAGAAGCGACGCCTTCGGCGACTTGACTGCCGGACCGGGGCGGTTCTGGGGGTTCGGGCCGAGCGTTCGCTGGCCCATTTTCGCCGGCGGAAGAATCCGCGCGAACATCCAGGCGCAGAACGCCCGCCAGGAACAGGCTTTGGCGCTCTACGAGAAGGCGGTTCTGACATCCATGGAAGAGGTGGAGAACGCATTGGTCGCTTATGCGCAGGAACAGGAGAGGCGTTTCTTGCTGGAGAGGTCCGCTGACGCCAATCTTCGGGCGGTGAAACTGGCGAACAGCCGTTATTCCGGCGGACTGGAAAATTTTATTTCCGTCCTCGATGCGCAGCGCTCGTTATACGCGTCCCAGGACCAACTGGCGCAAAGCGAGAAAACCGTCGAGGTGAACGTGATCGGACTCTACAAAGCCCTCGGAGGAGGGTGGGAAAGCCCCGGAGGTATCGATAATGATTAGCCGGATCTGGCATGGCTGGACCACAATTGCGAACGCCGATTCCTACGAGTCGCTTCTCAAGAGTGAGATTTTCATCGGCATACGGAACCGCCGGATTTCAGGTTATCGGGGAATTCAGTTGTTTCGACGGACACTGCAAGATGAGGTGGAGTTCGTTACCGTCATGTGGTTTGACACGATCGACGCCGTTCGGACGTTCGCAGGCGAAGATTATGAAGTTGCGGTGGTTCCCGCCAAAGCGAGGGAGTTGCTCAAGCGGTTTGACGCCCGCTCGCAACACTACGAAGTAAGGGCGGAAATGAAAACACAATAAAAACCCTGTCCGTTTTTTTCCCGGGGCTTCTCTCGGTTGGCGAAGCCAATCCGGCTAGAAATGCTCCCCTTTTCCTCTTCCACGGGCTGCTTTCATCGAGGCGCTCCGCGGTTCCTGGATGTTCCCCTGCCAGTTGTCCGGACGCCTTTCCGCAGCGATCCAGGGAGGTATGCCGACCTGGAAGTAAGCGGCCAGGGCGTGAATGTACGGCTCGTACATCCCCCTTAGCTGCCCCAACTTCAGGTCGGCGGCCTCACCCTCGTGGAGCTTGATGCCCGCAGTCGCCAGGGTGGCCCGCAGTGCGGCCAGCGTTTTCGGCGGCAAACGGTTATGTGTCGGCTCCCGCGGTCCGGTCCTGAAGACCAGGCAGAGGTCGACCACGGCGTGGCGGGCCATGGCGAAGGTGAGTTCCGCCTGGCGCTCGCATGCCCCTTCCAGGCCGGCCATGACTAGTGCGCAGGTGTCGAGGATCGCCGTCAGGGCCGCCAACCACGATTCGTTGTCGTGCTGGGAGCGGAAGTAGGCGAGGACCGGATAGGAGAGGTGCCCCTCGAGGAACTCCGCCGACCATCGCTCCCATTCGTGCAGGAGTTGCCGGAGCGCCTCCATTCCCCGCTCGTGGCCGTGCCGGAGGAGCATTTCGGAAGCGGTGGGAGGGGAGCTGGCGCGGGCATCCAGCAGCGAGATGCTCACCTCGCGGCGGGCGAAGGACTGGTTGAGGGCCGGGAGGTAACCGATCACGAGGGCGAGAAAGGCGAACCCCATCCCCGATTCGACCGCCACGAGAAAGCGCGCCACGGTGCTCCGGGGGGCGACGTCCCCGAGCCCGAGGGTAAAGAAGGTGGTGCCGCTCAGGTAAAGGTCGGTGAGAAATCCGTAGCTCCCGTCGCGTGCCGGAACGGTCGAGCCGGCTGCCCAGTGGAGGAGGGCAAAGCCGGCGATCAGCCCGCCGGCCCAGATGCTCAGGAGCAGGAGGAGCGACAGGGGGCCGAACACGCTCAGCCAGGTTTCCTGCCACCGCGCCGGGACGACGGAGCCGACCATCTTCGCCCAGGGGCGCCAGGTGCGCCGGTAGAACAACCGGGTAAGGCGGAACCGGCGGGTCACGCGACGCGGCAGGACGATGGTTTCAAACCCCTCCCACAGGACCACCGCGATCAGGCCAATGCCGCATAAGGTCGCGACGACCGGCACATGCACCTCCGTTACGCGGGATGCCGGTTATTAAAGCTTAGATGGCCGGCTCCTCATCGAGGTCGCGCTCTATCTTCGACCGCCTGCCAACCTTTCGTTGGACCGCTCATCTAAAGGAAAATCGCGGCATGTGGCGTCCGCGCTGAAAGGAGAGACCCATGAAATCGCTTCGGACATCGAAAACAGTTACGTCGTTGGTTTTTCTCACGCTGCTCGCGGCTTGTGTACTTGTGATCCAGACTGTCGGCGGTCGCGCCGACGCCCAACAGCAGGCGCCCGGTGCGATGAAGGCGGACGCGAGCAAGGCCCTGATCGATCCCGCGGATACCGTCATCCTCCTGCTCGACCACCAGAGCGGCCTGTTCCAGACCGTCAAGGACATCAGCGTGGCGGAATTGCGGACCAATACCGTAATCCTGGCGAAGGTGGCCAGGCTGATGAAGATCCCCGTCATCACGACCGCATCCGAACCGAACGGTCCGAACGGCCCGTTGATGCCGGAGATCCACCAAAATGCACCCCATGCGATCTACGTCCCGCGCAAAGGCGAAATCAGCGCCTGGGACAACAAGGAATTCTTGAAGACCGTACGCGAGACCGGCAGAAAAACATTAATCATCGCCGGCGTGTGGACAAGCGTTTGCGTCGCCTTCCCGGCGCTCCAGGCGAAGGCGGAAGGCTACAAGGTTTACGCGGTGATGGATGCTTCAGGCGACCCGAGCGAGATGGCATCGAGAACGACCCTCGCCCGTCTTTCGCAGGCCGGAGTTGTTCCGATGAGCACGAATGCAGTGTTTTGCGAGCTGCAGCGCACTTGGAATCGGCCGGATGCTGCGGATTTCGCCGCCCTGTATGCAGCCTACGCTCCGAACTATCAAGCCGTGATGGAGAGCTACCAGAAGGCGCAGGAAGCCCTCAAGGGGGAGAAGAAGTAAGAGCGCCACGGGAGAATGCAAATGAAAATAAACCGACACGGATCCGCACAATGGCAGGGCGGACTCAAGGACGGCAAGGGTGCGATCTCCACCGAGAGCGGCGCCTTGAAGGCCTACCCTTATGGTTTCGCCAGCCGGTTCGAGGGATTGCCCGGCACCAATCCGGAGGAACTGATCGCCGCCGCACACGCCGGCTGTTTCACCATGGCCCTCTCGCTGATCCTGGGCGAGGCGAAGCTCACCGCCGAACGGATGGAAACCACCGCCAGGGTCACGTTGGAGAAACTGGACAGCGGCTACGCCATTACGGCCGTCCATTTGACGCTTAAAGCGAAGATACCGGGCGCCGACCAGGCGACGTTGGAAAGTCTCGCCTCCAAGGCGAAGGCCGGATGTCCCGTCTCCAAGCTGCTCAAAGCCGAGATCACCCTGGAGTCCACCCTGGTCTCCTAGAAGGAGGTGAATATCATGTTGGATTTCAATTCCATCCTGGTTTTTTCCGGGGATCCAAAAAAACTCGCGGATTTTTACAAGAAGGTTTTTCAGAAAGACCCCGACTGGTCGGAAGGCGGTTACTACGGATTCATGGCCGGCAAGGGATTCATCACGTTTGGCCCGCATGACAAAGTCCGGGGCAAGAACGCGAAACCCGAAAGGATGATGTTCAATTTTGAGACCAAGGATGTAAAGGGAGAATTCGAACGAATCAAGAAGCTCGGGGCCGCGGTAGTCGCGGAGCCTTACAATCCGTCGGAAGAACCGAAAATGATGATCGCGACCTTCGCCGATCCGGACAATAATTATTTCCAGCTTGTTACGCCCTGGGAGAGTAATTGAGGAAAGAGGACTCTTACAAGGGGACGAGGAAGCGGAGAGTGCTGGCGAGGAAGAAAAGCTGAGCGGACCGGATTTCTAGCCCCGGTCCGCTTGGGAAAAGGCCAGAATCCGGTCCGTCTGCGTGGGGTCTTTGTCGGTTCCATCAAACTCAGGATGATCCCCGCGACGTTACGCGATTTTTTTTCGTGAGCGGCGCTGCTCGCTTTCCGCCACCATCGCCGACATATCCTCCACCTGACGGATCTCGAAGGGGCCTGCCTTCACCCCCGGGTGATTCGAAATCAACTGGATCGCGTGGTCCAGGTCTCTGGCTTCGAGCACAAGGATCCCGCCCAACTGCTTTTTCGACTGCGCGTAAGGACCATTGGCGATGGCCACCTTGCCGTTCTTCCACTGCACGGTTTTGGCATTCCGTGCGCTTTGGAGCCCGTCTCCGCCGGCGAAGTTGCCGTTCTCCCGCAGCACGTCGTCGTAGGCGAAGCACTCGTCGATCAAGGCATTCCGCTCGGTTTCGGGCATCGTCTGCCACTGCTTTTCGTCATAGTATCCAAGACAATAGAATTTCATGATTTCCTCCTGCGTGATCGTCGGTGTTTCATTGTCCGATCATCCCAATGTCTAACTGTTCGATTCCGCATTTTGGGTGAAAGATCCAACGGATCGTGATTTCAGATCGATTCGGACCGATTGTGATTGCCTCAGTCAGACGGGCATCACGGAAACGTGCTTTCCCTTTCCATAGGCGAGGATTCTTTCGTCCCGGGTCAGGAAGGTGGCATCCAGTAGGCGCGCCGTGGCGACAAGGATCCGATCGGCCGGGTCCCCGTGGAATTCCCCCGGGAGGCGACTGCTCTCTACGGCGATCTCCGGCGTCAGGGGGACGAGCGACGTGCCCGGTGCGGTCAGGGCTTCCTGGACCCAGGCAAGGCAATCCTTCGCCAGCCGAACCCTCCCCTTGGCAACGAGCGTGGCGACTTCCCAGACCGAAATGGCCGAGACCCGGATCCGGCCGCGTCGCACCGCCGCTTCGACGGCCGAAAGAACGGGGCGTTTGAGCGGCTCCGCGCCGCCGACCAGCCACAGCCACACATGGGTGTCGAGCAGCAGGACCTTCTCAGGACTCGGCATCCCACTTCTCGTCAACCGGGGACACGATGTCCCCGAGGATCGTCACCGTGCTCTTCATGCAGCCGTAAATCGGAGTCGGCTTCTCGTCGCAGGGGACCAGCCGCGCCACCGGCTTGCCGACTTTCCACAGAGCTTCGATGACGGCCTGCGGCTTTTCCGCTGCGACGCGGAGGAGAGCCCGGGCGGGGCCTTCCGGGACACGTCGTCCCTGCTCCCAGTTTCGCAGAGTGGACACGCTCACACCGATCATCAGGGAGAACTCGGACTGCGATCTTCCGAGTCGGTTCCTGATCGCCTTGATGTCCGCCGGTGCGAATTCGAACCGCCGGGAAGGTGTTGCCTCGCCCCGATGGATTTTTCCCGCCGCCTTGATGCTTTCCACCAATTCGTCGAACAATTCCTTCTTCATCGAAACTCCTCCTTGACCAGCCGGGACAGTATCCGGATCTGGGCTGCGGTCAGGTCGTCCTGTTCGCTCTTGGAATAGGCAAGGAGCATGTAGATGCGGTTCGTTGGCATGTGCCAGTAATAGATGATTCGGATGCCGCCCCGCTTTCCCTTTCCATCCTGACCCCAACGGATTTTTCGAATGCCTCTTGTTCCTGGGATAACAACTCCCTGCTCAGGTCGGAGCCCAAGTACCAGTTGAAGGATTCGATACTCATCATCTGAGATCAGCTCCCTGATTCGCCTCGTGAATAGGTGCGTCTCCAGGAACTCGCAAGGAGTATTATACGCCATTGGCTTAGTGCGTCAATGGATGAGGATGTTGGTTCGGTTCATTGCTCATGCCGAAATGGTCTTCAATTTACGTGCCCGGGGAACCGGTCACAATTTGTGACCTTAAACGCGCCAAGCCCGGCAGGTTGTCGCATATTGCGACCACCTCATCGCCCGATGAAGTTGTTTTGATATCGCAATTTGCGATATCAAAGAATTCCCATGACATTAAGACGATGGGGGTGATAACATAACCCCTATGAGAGGCGTTCTTATTCGTCATTCCCGGCTTCGGGATGCGGAGGGCGGGCTGATCGAGGTGAAATTGTGGAGCGTGCCAGCGAGTTCCGACAAGCCGCATGGTTTCAAGTATTCGCTGGCCTACATAGTAGATCGAAAGCGGGTCATTGGTTATGACAATGGCGAGCGCCGCGGCGATCATCGGCATTACGGAAACAGGGAAGAACCGTATAAATTCGACTCAGTCGACAAACTGATCCGGGATTTTCTGGATGACGTGGCGAAATGGAGGGAAAAGGCATGAAGGTAAAGAAGCTGGTCATTGGGATCAAAAGCGTTGACGAGGTCATGTCGGATTTTGCCTATGCCGCAAAGGAATTGGAACGTGGGAATATGGTGAAAGAGAAGAAAGGCCTTTACTTCACAGACATGAAAGCATTCCGCCGGGCAATGTCCGATCAGCGGTTGGCGATTCTTCGGGCGATCCGGGCGAGTAATCCGGCGTCGGTCTATGAACTGGCCAAAATTGTAAAGCGGGATGTGAAAAACGTGACGGCCGACCTGGCTATTCTGGAGGAGCTCGGGCTAGTCGAGCTTAAGAAAACGAAAACATTACGGAAAAAAGTGAAACCGACGGTCCCGTATGACGCGATCAATCTGGATATCGCCGTCTAATCCGGATTTCGATCAGGATCCTACCGTAGCGCTCGGTCTCTAAGGTCGCAAATTGCGACCTTAGAGAATCGGACGGTGGCCTGCGGCAACCTGGGGTCCTTGCAATACATCATAAAATTTAGCGAAATGCCGGATTGCGGAAGGGGGAAGCATGGGGCCGGAGGCCGCCGCCGCATCGGAGTCCAACGCCGCGGTTGAAGCAGGGGGAGAACTGCGGGTTAAGGCAAAGGGCCTGGAGATCTTCCAGCTCATGGGGACGGAAACGCCGGCCGTCTTCGACCCGAAATGGTGGGCGGGCCGGATGATGGAGCGGGTGATGCGCGACCCCGCGCTCAAGGTCCCGCTTTTCCGATTCGTGGACGTCCTCCCCGCGCTGGCCGACAACCGGCAGATTGCCCGGCACGCAAGGGAGTATTTCGCGGCCGACAAGTCGCCACTCCCCTGGTTCGTCAATTCCCTCCTTTCCGTCGACGCCGTCACTGCCTTCCTCGTGAAACGGGGCATTACCAGCTTCTCGAAATCCTTTATCGCCGGAGAAAGCCCCGCCAATGCCCTCCCATCCCTGCGCCGCCTGTGGAACGAGGGGAAAACCTTCACCGTCGACATCCTGGGGGAGGCGGTGGTGTCCGAGGCGGAGGCGGAACGGTACCGGGACCTCTACCTGCTGCTGGCCGACACGCTCTCCCGGGAGATCTCCCGTTGGCCCCCGATCGACCCGCGCATGGAGCAGGCCTTCCCCCGCTTCAACCTCTCAGTCAAGCTCAGTTCCCTTTATTCCCGCATCGGGCCGGTCAATCACGAGGACAGCGTCCGGGAGGTCCGGGAACGGCTGCTGCCGATCCTGCGCAAGTTGCGGGAGGCGGGCGGGTTCGTGAACCTCGACATGGAGATGTACAGCCACAAAAACATCACGATGGACGTCTTCACGCGGACCCTGGACGAACCGGAGTTCCACGGATGGGAAGGCGCCGGGATCGCCCTCCAGGCCTATCTCAAATGCGCGGAGCAGGACCTGCTGCGGCTGATCGGCTGGGCGAAGGAGAGGAACCGGCGCATCACGATCCGCCTGGTGAAGGGGGCCGATCGCCAAGGCGCTGGCGACGGCGGAGAACTTGAAGGTCCCCCGGGAGCGGTACGAGTTCCAGATGCTGTACGGCATGGCCGAGCCGGTCAAGCGCGCGCTTAAAGCCATGGGGTTCACCGTCCGCGAATACGCCCCGATCGGGGAGCTGCTGCCCGGGATGGCCTACCTGGTGCGGCGCCTGCTGGAGAACGCCTCGAACGAAGGGTTCCTCCAGAAGGCGTTTCTTCGCCATCTTTCTCCCGAAGCCCTCCTTGCGGAGCCGGAAGGTTACGCAGAGGAAGCGCCGCGCAAAAGCGAGCCGGAAGGAATCGTGCCGTTTACGAACGAGCCGGTGGCGGATTTCACGAAAGGGGAGACCCGGGCGGCCTTCCGGAACGCCCTCGCGCAGGTCGGGACCCGGATGGGGGAGAGATATCCCGCGGTCATCGGCGGGAAGGAATACCGGGAGGGGGAGCCGATCGTCTCCGTCAACCCGGCCCGCCCGCAGGAGGTCGTGGGGACCGTCCACGGCATCACGCGGGATCTCGCCGATCGCGCGGTATCGGTCGCACGCGATGCGCTGAAAGGTTGGTCGCAACGCCCTCCGGAGGAACGGGCAAAGGTACTGTTCCGCGCCGCCGCCGCAAGAACGAGCTTGCCGCATGGCCCGAATACTACGGCCGGGAGATGATCCGCCTGGGCAAGCCCGTCCGGATGGGCGACTGCCCCGGGGAGGAGAATCTCTACCTGTACCGCCCGCGGGGAGTGGGCCTCGTCGTCGCGCCGTGGAATTTCCCCCTGGCCATCTCGGTCGGGATGGCTTGCGCGGCGCTGGTCGCCGGGAACGCCGTCCTCTATAAGCCGTCGAGTCTCTCCCCGGTCAACGGTTGGCTCGCGTTCTCCCTGCTGCGGGAGGGCGGAGCGCCCGACGGCGCGCTGAATTTCATCCCCGGGAAAGGGGATGCCGTGGGGGATCTTCTCGTCAGCCACCCGGAGGTCGATTTCGTCCTGTTCACGG
>Ga0334722_10004975_pt1 | contig 13607 bp, 14 predicted proteins | sample C3_bottom_MG_FD_207210 | JGI IMG/M metagenome (GOLD analysis project Ga0334722, IMG submission 207210) | Sediment microbial communities from Yellowstone Lake, YNP, Wyoming, USA - C3_bottom | ecosystem: Environmental > Aquatic > Freshwater > Lake > Sediment | place: USA: Wyoming | collected...
TAACGGCATGCTCGGTCGTCGATAGATAGGCACCCTCTCCCTTTGTCCCTCTCCCCTCGAGGGAGAGGGGCGGGGGTGAGGGGCGGTTATTGACCCTCGTTCTTGGTCGCCTGCCTAGATTTTCGCACGGGACTGCAGGATCACCAGAGTCTGGAAACAGGGCATAACGTTTTTGACGTACCCAAGCGCCGGGTGGCCTGGTGCGAAGACTGTGCGTATGCATGGAACTACAATGAAGCTCAGGGCTGGAGAATAACTTAAGCAGACACGGCCGAGCCCGTCTTATGGGCGAGGGGAAGTGCTGCGATTTGTCGCAGAACTTTGATCAACGGAACAAGCTTCACATGCTTAGCACAGCAAGCCACCGGGCTGCCCAATAAAAACGAGCATCTTGGACTTCTGCGAAGATTCGGAGCTTAGATCACAAGTTTTTGTTACCTTTCTTGTTTGCCCGAAGAAAGGTAACCGAATCCCTGCGACTCGGGGTTTCGGGCTCCGCCCGGGAATGATTTGGTCGCGGGAGGTCGTTGTAAATATGAGCCTTCGGCTCATGCTTGAGGAACTCCTCAGAATGCACCCAGCGAAAATCCTTAACGGCCTGCTCGGTCGTCGATAGATAGGCACCCTCTCCCTTTTTCCCTCTCCCCTCGAGGGAGAGGGGCGGGGGTGAGGGGCGGTTATTAACCCTCGTCCTCGGTCGCCCGCCTATATTTTCGCACGGGACTGCAGAGTCGCCAGAGGCTGGAAAAGCGGGGCTTAAGGTCCCAAAATCTTTGCCGTACCTAAGGGCCTGGGTACGGCAACAACGTGCTGCAGGCATTGACTTCTTCTTTTTCTCCCGTTACTATATCGCGAATCCAGGAGATCGCATGCGCAAAATTCTGCTCATACTGGGGATAACCGGGTTGGTGCTCGCCGGCTGCGCCTCCGCGCCTACGAAGCACGTCACCGGCTATTCTGCTTCCGTCGGTGAGAAGGCGGCGCAGACGGCGCTCACGATGATCGGCCGGCCCTATAAGTTCACGGGCGATACGCCCGCCGGGTTCGACTGCAGCGGCCTCGTGCGCTACAGCTACCTTACCGCCGGCATGGATGTGCCCCACAGCACGAACGCGCTTAAGAACAGCACCCGTTCCGTCGGCCTCAAGAACGCCCGGAAGGGCGACCTGCTGTTCTTTGTCCAGGAAGGCAAGAAGTACTCCCATGTCGGCATCTATGCCGGCAACGGCCATTTCATCCACGCCCCCAGCACCGGCGGACACGTCCGCACGGACAGCATCGACGACCCCTACTGGCTGAAGCATTACCTTGATACCCGCCGGTTCCTGTAAGTCTCGCCGCGTAGAATAATTGACAGGTAAGTAACGGTTTGTTATTGCAGAGCTTGCGGAGGTGGGTTTATCAGCTGGCAGGCTGGCAAGCTTGCAGGCGGGCAAGCTGACTCATGGGCTACTTCTTCGATCTCCGGGAGGGCTTCTTTTCGGCGGCGCGGGCCTCGCGTTCGCTCCTGGCCCGGTAGGCCATGCCGCTCCAGAGGCCGTAGAGCAGGACCTGGAGGGAGATGACGACGGCGAACCCGATGTGGGTGACATAGCCGAAGGTCAGCACGGTCTCCTCGGCGAGCTTCTCGATATGTCGGTAAAGAACGATGAGGTTGGTCATGGTGGTGATCACCGTAATGACCGCTCCGGCAATGACGCCCTCGAGGATAGGCAGTGCTTTGGTGGTGTTGCCAATCCAGAGGCCGGTACCGAGGCCGGTGACCAGGGCAATAAGTGCAAGGATGAGCACACCTCCGTTTCCGGCCAGCCAGGGGTGGTCGCCGCGCAGGAACCTGCCGACGGTCTCAATATTAAAGGGCCCGTAGGCTTCGGTGAAGGTGTGATGGCTGGCCGCCAGGTAGACGACGGTCAGCATGATCTCCAGGGAGAATTTCAGCAGAAAGCTCACGCCGACGTCGAGAACGATACGCTCGAAGGTGATGTTCTGGAATATGGTCGCGGCACCGGCCTTCATCTCCTCTTTTGCTTCGGACGGGGGGATGGCTTTGGTCTTACCGGTCTTCCGCTTTTCGAGCACTTCGTACACGATGGCGTACAGGATCGGGATAAGGGGGAATACCCGGGTGGTGTAGGTCTCGAGGTCGAAGGTCCTGCTCATCACCACAAGACCGACCGCGCCGCCGATGGCTACGAGGAAGCTGAGGAAGAGTGTTCCCATAATAGGGGGAAATTATACCACAAGTGCCGCCCCGGACGGAACAGGAGAGGCGGCGCTACTTTTTGTTATGCTTTCCGGCATAGCCGGCGAGCTGCTGGTAGAACTCGCTGCCCAGGAAGGTCTCGATGGTCTTCTGAAGGCTCTTATACATGGGCGGGCCGGAAGGTTCGGCCATACACTTGATATGGTTCAGGTAAGGCGTGTCCTGGATGGACATGACCTTCCTGCCGTCCTTGGTGGTATAGAAGGAGAGGGGATACTGGACGCAGTCGGCGAACTTGAACTCCTCCCAGACCAGCCCCTTGTCCATGGCGAAGGTGTGGACGGCGCAGTACTTGAGGCCTTCCTTGTTCGTATAGAGCAGGGCGCAGGTCTTATCGTGGATCAGGACGCAGCGGAAATCGGCCCCGCCGAACTCCCTGCGGATGGCCTGGGCCTCATCGTCGTGGATCTCGCAGCCCTTGGGGCACTGTTTTTTACAGTCCGCCAGGATGGTGCCGTTCTTTTTGAGCGCCTCCCGGTTCTCGGTGCCCAAGTAGCCGAGGATCTCGTCGAAATGCGCCTCGATCCGCCTGGTCTCCTGGGGCGGCACGATGCAGGAACGGTAGCAGCACATGGACTTGCAGCCGTACTTTACCACGTCGCAGGAGTAGGGACGGGTGAATATCTCTGGATTTACCAGCACTGAACCGATCTCGACGAAGCCTTTTTCCTCGGACATGAGAGAAAACCTCCAAAATACAGATGACAGATGTCTGCTGGCAGACGTCAGATGGGCAAAACCCCGAACTCCGGCGACGCGAGACGCAATATAAAGCACCGGTGAGAGGTTGTAAAGGAGTTTTTTCCGTCGCCCCGGCCGTCACAGCCGTCGTCCGGCCATCCGCAGACGAACCGATCCCGCCCGGCAGACGCTCTGCCGACCTCCGGCGCCGTTGTCCGGGTCCGGGTGGCGCCCGGGAGGGAGAAAATTTCTCGCGAAGGACTTCCTTCGGACCTTCACCGCCTTCATGGGGCCGCCCCGAGGCCGGCGCCGACCGAAAAATTCCTCTTGAGCGGCGATCGCGCGACCGTCGAGGCGTCGTGAAGAGCGCTGGAGAAAAAAAATGAGGCCTTCGTATGTTTTTTATTGACACAGCGCGATGATTTTGATAAATAACAATCAACTTTATCGATGAGACGGCGCCGTCCGATGTCGGGACGGATGAGGCGTAAACGGTCACAGCCCTTTCGCGGGAGCGGGAGGCGGTGCTCGCTGATCCGGGAGGCAAGCCCGGAGCTGCCGGCGGGCGGAGTAGGAGGAAAACAGATTGCAAGCGTTGGGAACCCACCTGTTGCTGGAGATGCGTGACTGCAACTCCAAGACCCTCAGTAACCTGGAATTTGTAACGGAAGCAATGAAAAATGCCGCGCTAGAGGCAAAGGCGACGATCGTAGAGGTCGCTTTCCACGAATTCAGTCCTTTTGGCATCAGCGGAATGGTTGTCATTGCAGAATCACACCTTGCCATCCACACCTGGCCGGAATACGGCTACGCCGCAGTCGACGTCTTCACCTGCGGGGACCTCATCAAACCGCAGGTAGCTGCAAAATTCCTCATCGAAAAGTTTGAGTGCAAGAACCCCTCCATCGTCGAGATGAAGCGGGGCGTCCTGGGCCATGCGAAGCTGCCGCACAAGGTAGAGCTTCAGGAGCCGGCCTACGCATGATCGAACCGAAGAGCTACAAGTGGTTCATCGAGTACACGAGCCCTGAAGAAGGGCACCTCCACGGCATCCGCATGATCCACTATGCCAGCCAGACCAAGTATCAGCGGATGGAGATCATGGACAGCGGCAGTTACGGCCGGTGCCTCGTGCTGGACGGGAAGATGCAGTCTTCCATCACCGACGAGTTCATCTACCACGAGGCGCTGGTGCATCCCGCCCTTCTCTGCCACCCCAACCCCAAGCGGGTCTTCATCGTGGGCGGCGGCGAAGGCGCGACGCTCCGCGAAGTGCTCCGCCACAAGAGCGTCGAATACTGTATGATGGTCGACATCGACCAGGAAGTTGTTGAAAAGTCGAAGGAAATGCTTCCCGAGTGGCACCAGGGCGCCTTCGACGACCCCCGAACCGACCTCCGCTTCATGGACGCCCGGAAGTACCTCGAAGAGACCACCGACACCTACGACGCCATTATCATCGATATCTCCGAGCCCGTGGAGGAAGGCCCCGCCTACCTCCTGTTCACCCGGGAGTTCTACGAGATCGTGAAGGAACGCCTTTCCCCGGACGGGACCATCTCCCTCCAGGCGGGCACCACGGCGCTCCACCAGCTCTTGAACTTCACGGCGGTCAACAAGACGCTTGAGGCCGTGTTCCCCGTGGTCGCGCCCTACGGCGTACCGATCCCGTCCTTTGCCCTGCCCTGGGGCTTTACCCTGGCATCGAAGAACCGCGACCCCCGGAAGTTCACACCCCAGGAAGTGGACGATATGATCAAGAAGCGGATCAAGGGCGAGAACCGGTTCTACGACGGCATCACGAACCTGGGCCAGTTCAATCTGCCCAAGCATATCCGGAAGGCGCTGGCCGAGCAGAAGCAGATCATCGAAGACAACGCGCCGCTCTTCACGTATCATTGATCCTGACACGGACAAGCCGGAACTAGAGCTTGGAACCGCGAAGGCGCGAAGTACGCGAAGGACGTCAATAACAAAAGAGATGTTGTCTTAATGCAAGGTTTGCAAGATTTCCTTCGCGACCTTCGCGCCTTCGCGGTAAATATTCTTGCTGTTTTTATGACCTGGAAGAATGGTCGCCATCGGCCTTGATCATGTCATCAGCCCTTATCTGCGTCCACAAAAGGTCTTATTGAATTAACGGCCATGAGCCCCCCTCCCCCCCGATTCGACGAAGAACAGCTCAGGACCCCGCTGTTCGACGCCATGGTCAACCTCGCGGAAAGCCGCAAGGTCTCCTTTCATACCCCCGGACATAAGAGCGGAAAAGGCATTGCGACGCGGTTCCGTAAGTTCGTGGGGCCGCGCGTCTTTTCGATCGACCTTACTACCTTAGATGAGGTAGATTCGCTTCAGAACCCCACGGGTGTCATCAAGGAGGCCCAGGAGCTGGCCGCCAAGGCGGCCGGAGCCGACCGCTCCTATTTCCTTGTGAACGGCACCACCGTGGGGAACCACGCCATGGTGGCGGCGACCACCGGTCCCGGCGACAAGGTCCTGATCGCCCGGAACTGCCACCGCTCGGTGCTCACCGGACTTATCATGAGCGGGGCGACGCCGATCTTCTTCCAACCGGCCTTCGACCGGGACCTTAAGCTCACCCTGAACGTCACCTTCGCCGCCGCCAAGGCCGCCATCGACGCCAATCCCGGCGCCCGGGCGCTGCTCATCACCAGCCCGAACTACTACGGCCTCTGCACGGACATCGAAGCGATCATCTCCTATGCCCACGAGAAGGGCATGATGGCCTTCGTCGACGAGGCCCACGGCCCGCACCTCAAGTTCAATCCCAAGCTGCCCAAGTGCGCCCTCGAAGCCGGGGCGGACATGTGCGTCCAGTCCACCCACAAGATCGTCGGCGGCATGACCCAGGCTTCGATGCTCCACGCGAACGCCGGCCGGGTCAACATCGACGACGTGACGAACACCCTGAAGCTCCTCCAGACGACCAGCCCATCGTACATCCTCATGGCGTCCCTGGACCTGGCGCGCATGCAGATGGCCACGGAAGGCAAGAAATTGCTCACCCGGACCATCAAGTATTCCGAGGAAGCCCGCGCCAAGATCAACAAGATCCCGGGCATCACCTGCTTCACCAAGGACCAGGCAAAGCAGGCCGGCATGGCCGACATGGATGTGACGAAGCTGACCATCACCGTGTCGGATATGGGGCTCTCGGGTTATCACGTCTCCCAGATGTTGAACCTCCGCTTCGGCATCCAGGTGGAGATGGCCGACCCGTTCCACGTCCTCGTCATCGTGTCCATCGGCGACCGGCAGGACGACCTCGACCGTCTGGTCGCGGCGTTGCAGCAGATATCAGCCGAGACAGGCCTCCAGGGGGCGCTCCTGCCCCTCGACAAGGTCCATCCGCCGTCTTTGACCAACAAGTTCGTCATGACGCCCCGCGACGCCTTTTATTCCGACAGCGAACTGATGAACGTGAACAATTCCGTCGGCAGGGTGTCGACGGAGATCGTGACCGTCTACCCGCCCGGCATCCCGCTCCTGGTCCCGGGAGAAGAGATATCCCAGGACGCCCTCAACTACCTCCAGAACATGGCTGGCCTTGGCGCCATCATCGACGGCTTGAACGAGAACAACTCCCTCGTGCGCGTGGCCCGGATCTAGATCTAGTTCCTGAAGAAAAGCGGCAAGGCATTTTCTCGCCAAGGCGCAAAGGCCGCAAAGAAAAGCAAATTAAATGGGATCATAAATAAAGAATCAGAGATGTTCTTGGCGTCTTTGCGGCTTCGCGAGAGACGCCTTTGGTTTTTAGGTCTTGTCCGGTGTGGAACAGCGGCATCACGGGAGGCGCTATGGTGGAAGAACGGAAGAAGAAGCCTATTAAGAAGTCCAGGCCCAGGCCGGCCTTGATCCGTGAAGCAAAGGCCATGCTGTGCAAGACCGAACTGACCGATGCGATCACCGACGCGATGGTAAATGACCGCGGCGAGCTGGGGTATGTGCTGAGCGTGCTGAAAGAACGGCCCCGCATCTTCAACCCCTACCTCCTCAAAGGCATAGCCGTGTACAAGGAGCCGAAGGCTCTGGACAAAAAGACCGCCGAGCTGGTGGCGGTGAGTGCCGCCGCTGCGCTTCACTGCGAGCACTGCCTGGAAGCCCACATGGCGCGGGCAGTTGCCGAGGGTGCAACCCTCGACGAGATCATGGACACGCTGCTTGTCGCCGGAATGATCGCGGAGTCGTCGTCGTACTCGGTCTCCTTCCGCAAGTACAAACAACTCGAAGGGAAGATGAAGAAGGGCGGGACGGGCAAGGAGTATCGTTCAGAAAAGATATGAAGGACGTCGTAAGGCTGACCCCAAGCGTATAACTAGGCACAGAGAATATTCACTCAGACATGACCGATCGATCGACAAATGACCAGGGCGATGCATTTATCGCAAAGCACGGAAACGATTTCGTCAAGGCTGACAACCTTGTACAGCAGGGAAAGCACGAGGAGGCTGTTCGAATATTCCACGACCTTCTCGGCCTGCCTTCCAATGCCTACGTCAAGGCGATCATGTGGATCAATATCGCGACCATCCGGATCGCTATGGGACAGCCTGAAGAGGCTCTGCGTGCCTACGACGAGGCGAGCATCCTTGAACGGTCATATAATGGATTCCTTGCCCAGGAACACAAGGCCTACCATCTTGCAAAGATGGGGCAAATCAACGAAAGTCTGACGATCCTTGAAGCGCTGCTGCGCCGGACCGATCACAAGAAGGAAGATGTCGAACGGATCGAAGCAAATGTCAAGATGCTGCGAGGCAGTCGGTAAGATAGGACAGCCTAGAGAGGGTCACTGAAAACGCGCCGCACGCGAGCGTCAGCGTAAAGGAGTGTTAAACATGCACTACATCGCAAAGCGTTTCCTATTGGTCTCCTTGTGTCTCCTGTCCTGCTCATGCGCCACAGCCCGCCTGGCAAACCAGGGTAACGTTAAGGCACCGATTGAAATGAAGACGTACAGGATCAATCTTGCTGACGAGCGGTCCTGGAAAGCATGGGAGGCTTCCACGAAGCCGGAGAATGACACGGTCGTTCTACGGAGTTTAAAAAAATGGCCCCTCACGGGGGAGGTTCAAGGCTATTCGATGATGACCGTTATAGGAGATACCATAGCTCCTCAAGGATGGGGCCTTACCGAAGCCGAACATGCCGACAACATCCGCTCTATGGAAGAGAAGATCATGAGAGAAAGGGGTCCCGTTGAAGGCAATTACGAGATACAGGAGCTGGCAAAAGGGGATCTCATCCGTAATGGCAAAAAACTTCATTATATGACATGGACATCCGCGCAGAGATCGGAGGGTCTTGCCGACTACAAGCGAAAGTCTTTTTCGAAGGGCGCCATGTACCTGTATTTCCCCGAAGGTTACAAGAACACCCACGTATTTTACCGTTTCGTGATCGTTGATTCTCTCCTGCCACCAACCTTTCTGAGCGCAAATATCGAACAGATCTATCCCCTCATTGACGGTTTTGAGATGAAATAGTGAATTGTATAATGTATTATGAAGGCGAGCCGAACGTTTCAGATTAACATCCGGCATCGACGGCCTTTACTTGTATAATTTTTATCTATGATCATCCAGAAAACCTGCACCCCTTCATCACTATTTTCCGGAGACCGGTTCTCCGTCACCTATCGCATCTACGGCACTGAGAAGGATGCGCGCGCCAAGGCGGAGGACATCTGCATCGAGCAGACCGTGGAGTTCCCGGCCGAGTGCGTGGGCGAGGGGACGATCCGCGACCATGTGTTCGGCAGGATCGAGTCCTTCGAGCCCTACGATAACGCGAGCTTCCGCGCTGTCATCAGTTACGCCGTCGAGATCGCAGCAGGCGAACTGACACAGCTCCTGAACGTCATCTTCGGCAACACGAGCATCAAGCCCGGCATCCACGTCGAACACGTCGATCTGCATCCCTCCCTTTTGAAAACCTTTAAAGGTCCCAGATTCGGGAGGGACGGTATCCGCAAGCTCCTGAAAGTTCCTTCCCGACCACTCCTCTCAACAGCCATCAAGCCAATGGGCCACTCAAGCGAGGAGCTTGCCGAACTGGCGTACCGCTTCGCGCTCGGCGGCATGGACATGATAAAGGACGACCACGGCCTGACCGATCAGAGTTGCTCTCCATTCGAGAAGCGGGTCGACCTCTGTGCTGCCGCGGTCAATAAGGCGAGCAAAGAGACGGGTCAGCCTTCTATATATATAGCGAATATAACCGCTCCCCATAAACAGGTGATAAAACGGGCACATTTCGCGAAAGCAGCAGGCGCCGGAGCGATCATGGTCGCGCCGGGCATCATCGGTTTCGATCTTATGCGGGAGCTAGCCGATGACGACAGCATCGGCCTTCCCATCCTGACACACCCGGCCCTCCAGGGAAGCTTCGTGACCGGCCAGGGCGGCATGTCCCACGGCGTCATCTTCGGCCAGCTCGCGCGTTTGGGCGGCGCTGATGCCACCATCTTCCCGAACTTCGGCGGCAGGTTCTCCTTCAGCCGCGACGAGTGCGCCGACATCGTTCATGGTACTGCCGAACCGATGGGAAAGCTCAAGTCCATCTTTCCCGCTCCCGGCGGCGGCATGAGCCTGGACCGCGTGCCCGAGATGTTCGAGACCTACGGCAAGGACCTCATCTTCCTGATCGGCGGCGGGCTGTTCAAGCACGGGCCTGACCTGGTGGAGAACTGCCGGCACTTCAGGAAGATGGTGGAGAAGTATGGATGAAGAGATATTCCAGCGAACGGAAATGATCTCACCGCGAGGGCGCGAAGGACGCGAAGGAAAGATTTAAGGTCTTGAATTGAAGAAAAACTACTGCTGTCTTTGACGTCCTCGCGTCCTTTGCGCCTTGGCGGTTCAAAGGTCATAGGTTCTGTCATTTTCTCATAAACCTTTTATGCCATATACCATTCTTATCACCGGTCTCGGCTCCCTCGGCACGGTCTTTGGAACCATGCTCAAGAAGGCGGGCCACAGGGTCCACGCCCTCACGCGGGACAAGTATCTTTCTGCGCTCGCGGACCGTCGGACGCGCGTTACCGGCATTTGGGGCGATCACGAGGCAACGCTTGATGGCATCCACAGCTCCATCGACCCTCTTCGCAGCATCTCTTTCGACCTCATCGTCCTCACCGTGAAATCCTACGACACGGCAACTGCCATCGAGCAGGTCAAACCACTCGTTGGAAAGGGCACGCTCGTCATTGTCGCCCAGAACGGGTACGGCAACTACGAGACCGTTGCCGTATCAGTTGGCAAGGAACACGCTCTTCTCGCCCGGGTCATCTTCGGCGTCAAGCTGCCGGTGCCGGGCAGGGCCGAGGTCACCGTGATCGCCGACGATGTTCGCATCGGCCAGCCCCATAACGCTGTCGACCCGGACCGGATCAAGGACATTGCAGCGGCGATCAACGCGGCTGGCATCCCGGCCTCCTACGCAGATAACGTCGCCGCCATCCTGTGGGACAAGATACTGTACAACGCGGCTCTGAATCCCCTCGGCGCGGTGCTCGAATGTACCTACGGCCAGCTTGCGGAGAACGCGGAAACGCGTCAGGTGATGGACCGGATCATCGACGAGATCTTCGTGGTAGCGACGGCCCACGGCATGCCGCTGAATTGGACGTCTCCCGAGGAGTATCGGAAGCATTTCTACACAAAGCTTGTCACGCCCACGGCAAAACATTTTCCGTCGATGTACTACGATATGAAAGCCGGCAAGCGGCTCGAGATCGATGCCCTGAACGGCGCTATTGTAAAACTCGCACAGGAGAAGGGCGTCACTGTCCCGGTGAACGAGACCATCACGCAACTCATCAAAATGAAGGAACATATCACCTCGCGCCAACCCGCATGATACTGCACGCAGTGCGCGACCTCAGCTTGCAACTCCCATTTGCATAGTTTCGAATATCATTGACACTTGCCGTTCCTTTTGCTACTGTTCTATAGGGTTGTTTCAAGCAGCGAGAGCAGTTCGTCCTCATCCACCAGGCCCAAATACAAGGAGCAAAAGGAGATCTCATGAAACGGCGTACGATCATCAGTAGTGCACTGGCCAGTCTCGTTCTCTTCGCGTTCGTCTCGTTAGCCCAGGCAGAGGGGCTGAAGCCCTTTGTGCTCGGTGCGGAGCCGCAGCAGGCCGATGTGGCGCAGGCGGCCGACGCCGCGCGGACCGCGTTGCAAGGACAGGGTTTTGAGATTGCAGGAAGCTACGCGCCTTATCCGAACGCCGTCGTTATCATCGTGACCAGCGAGGCGCTCAAGGCCAACGCCGCAAAGAGCGACTTCGGCGGGTATGGCGCCGCCCTGCGCGTTGGGGTGACGAAAGTGAAGGACAAGGTACAGATATCCTATACCAACCCGCCCTACTGGGCCGCGGCGTACCGGATGAAGGGGAACCTCGAGGACGTGAAGGCAAAGCTCGAGGCCGCGCTGGGGAAACAGAAGGAATACGGATCCGAGGACGGGATGAAAGAAAAGAGCCTGCGTAAGTACAACTACATGATGGGCATGGCCAAGTTCGACACGCTTGGCGACCATGAACTGGCAGAGTTCAAGACCTTCGCGGAGGCCGTAAGCGCCGTCGAGGCGGGCCTTGCCGCCGGCAAGGCGGGGGTGACCAAGGTGTACCGCGTCGACGTCCCGGGCAAGGAAGAGGTTGTCTTCGGCGTGGCCATTGCCAAGGGAAAGGGCGGCGACAAGTACATCATGGACTACATCGATTTCGGCGACCTAAAGTCAACGGCCCATCTTCCCTACGAGATCCTGGTGTCGGGGAACAAGGTCTATCATCTCTTCGCCAAATTCCGCATCGCCATCAGCTTCCCGGACCTCAGCATGATGGGAAACAACAGCTTCATGTCCATCATGAGCGCGCCTGGCGCCATCAAGGATTCGCTCACCGAGACCGTTACGCCGGTCAGCGAAAAGAAATAAACGGCCGCAAATCGTTCGGGGTCATGTTCCAGGGCTGCCATCGGCATTGTTGCCCGGGATATGACCCCGTTCTTTCAGCGTTTGTTACCGCTTCCTCGCCACATAAACCACATGGCGCAAACCGCCCCGCCCCGGCCGTAGACGTTCGAACGTGAATCCCGCTGCAGTCAGCCTCTTCTCGAACGCCGTATCGGAATTTTCCCCCCAGACCGCGAAGACACCTCCCGCAGAGAGGGCATCATAGGTCGTTGACAAGGCAAGGCTCCCGTAGAAGGGATCATAGTGCGGCTCGGTGTCCGCGCCGGGGCCCACATAGAGGTCGATGATGATGGCGTCAAAGCGCTTTGCGTCCTTGAGCGAAGCGTTGATGATCACGGCGGCAACATCGTCGGTCTCGACCGTGACCCTCGGGTCCTTCACCGCGTTCTGCGTCAGGTCCGCGAGGGGACCGCGGCACCACGTAACGATCACGGGATTCAGTTCTGCCACGACGATCTGAGCGGAACCGGGGAGGGCATCGAGGGCCGCGCGCAGGGTGAAACCCATGCCCAGGCCGCCGATGAGTACGCACGGCCGTTCACGTCCTGCCACCAGTGCGCATGCCTGTTCACCCAGCGTCACCTCGGAACGGTTCGCGCTGCTGTTCATGAGCACGCGGCCGTTGACCAGCAGCAGAAAGTCCCGTTCGCCGCGCTTGCGCAGTTCGAGAACGTTGTCTTCCCTATCGCTTTTGTCGATGGTCTGCCAGGGCTGTGCCAACGGGATCCCTCTTCAGTTAGTAAAGTATCGGCATCATACACGGACGGTCATGAAGGGTCAAGAAGGAAGGAAAAACGGGTGGACAGTACGTCCTCGATCGTCAGAGGACGGCTTCTGAACCAACTTGTGTGGAGAAGCTCAAGGATTAAAGAGAGGACGGTCCCGAAGTTGCTACCTTACTTCTTGTTCTTACTGTATTCCACGCTGACCTCGTAGGCGATGCTGGCGTGGTTGTGTCCAAGGTTCTCGGTCTTCCCCTGACAGGCGATATTTCCTTTGACCGAGGTCTTGCGGTTCTTCACCAGGCTGGTGATGACCGGAGTCAGATCGAATCCGCCGTTGGAGCATTCATCGCGCATGCAGTCCATGCGGAAGCAGGCGTAATTGGTGGTGGCGAACGTGATGGTTCGCTTCATTAAGATAGGGTCCACGGTCCGCTGGTAGTAGGTCATGCGAAGTTCGATGTTCGAGACCCCGGGATAGCGATCCGAGACCAGGCCGGCGGCGACCAGGATGACCCGTTTCTGCTCCATCTTGTCCTTATAGCTTTGTTTTTGTATCATAATTTACGCTCCGGTCAGGTCCGCCCAGGGGAAAATGAAAGCCACAAAGACGCAGGTCTTTGTGGCCTGTTTGCATCAATTGCTTGTAAGTATACCACATAATCGCACTTTTAGCGCTCAATAGCAACACTTGTTTGGCCGTGCCCGGAACGGTGTCGCCGGGTTTTGGTATACTCTATTTACCGCGGCACAACTAAAAGTCGCCTCGGGGCATCGAAAAAGTCGTGCAGGAGGGGAGCGCGTGGCAGACAAGGCAACATCCAAGGGGGCGGCAGGGACAACGAAGATCGCTCTTATTCGAACCGCCGACAGGGTCGCGGGCATCAAAAGGGCCATCGAACTCTTGGGAATCAATCCCGTCCAGGGCAAGGATGTCCT
>Ga0334722_10004976_pt1 | contig 13599 bp, 11 predicted proteins | sample C3_bottom_MG_FD_207210 | JGI IMG/M metagenome (GOLD analysis project Ga0334722, IMG submission 207210) | Sediment microbial communities from Yellowstone Lake, YNP, Wyoming, USA - C3_bottom | ecosystem: Environmental > Aquatic > Freshwater > Lake > Sediment | place: USA: Wyoming | collected...
CCTTCACCTTCCGCCTCTCCAAGCACGTGGTCCAGCGTCGCGACCAGGATGTCGGCGTCGCGCATCGTGAACACGAGCGGCGGCTTGATCTTGAGGACGTTGTGGAACGGGCCATCGGTGCTGACAAGCACGCCGCGATCGCGCATCCTGTTGGCAACGGTGCCAGCCAGAGCGCCCGCTGGGGCGAGTGACTTGCGGTCGAGCACGAGTTCGACGCCGACAAAGAGCCCAAGCCCTCGAACGTCGCCGATTGCGCTGTGCCGCTTCGCGAGATCGCGCAGGCCGGACATGAGGTGTGCGCCGACGGAGAGCGCCTGATCCTGCAGGTGCTCGCGCTCGATGACGTCGAGTACGGCCATGCCCACGGCGCATGATACGGGGTTGCCTCCAAACGTATTGAAGTACTCCATGCCATTGGCAAACGCCCGGGCGATCTCGTGCGTCGTGATCACGGCACCCAACGGATGACCGTTCCCGATGGGCTTGCCGAGCGTCACGATGTCGGGCACGACGCCCTGCGTTTCAAACGCCCACACGTCGGTGCCGACCCGCCCGAAGCCGACCTGCACCTCGTCTGCGATACAGACGCCTCCACCGTTACGCACATAGCGGTACGCGTCGGTGAGGTAGCCCGGTGGCAGAACGATCTGACCAGCGCAGCTGAGGATGGATTCGGCGATGAAAGCTCCGGGACGCAGGCCGCGACTGACGATTGTCTCGACGGCCTCTCCCACGTGCGAGGCATACCGTCGCCCGGCCTCATCCCCCAGGTTGCGGTACATTCCCCGAAATACATCGGGAGTCGGGACCTTGTGGATGTGCGGCGCGGCCCCGCTGCCGCCAGGTCCGTCGAACTTGTAGGGACTGATTTCGATCAGGCTCGTCGTATTGCCGTGATAGCCGACATCAACCACGATAGTCTCGCGACTGCCCGTGACCGCTCGCGCGAGCCGGAGCGCCAGTTCGTTCGCCTCGCTTCCGGAATTGACGAAGAAGCACACGCGAAGCGGATCCGGCAGCATCGCGCAGAGGCGGTCGGCATACTGAGTGAGAGCCTCGTGAAGGTAGCGGGTGTTGGTGTTCAACACGGCCATCTGCCGCTGACCAGCTTCAACAACGTGCGGGTGACAGTGGCCGACATGCGGCACGTTGTTGACGGCGTCGAGATACGCCTGGCCATCCGCGTCATAGAGATGCTGCATCCAGCCGCGGACGATGGTGAGCGGCCGGCGGTAAGACACGCTGAGCGAGGGGCCGATGTGTTCGCGACGGGCGGCCAGCAGGTCCGAATTCGATCGGTGGACCGGGGCGGAGACCCCACCGGGAATCTGCAGAATCAGATTGGGATCCGGGCTGACGCTCAGCCACAGCCGTCGGTCCGAAGGTCTCGCCACGCCCGGGAAATCGCCACGCGTTCCCCGTGCTTCGACTCGCGAAATCGATTGCCTTTCCCTGCTTGGCAATTCGGCAGCGGATGCTCGCTCAGCACTGGGCCCTGACGGATTAATCTCGCCGCCGAGTTCGTAAATCGAAGGGCCCAGTAGATCCGTCACGATCTGGAAGTGGAGGTGAGGCGGCCAGCCGCCGTTCTCGGGCGGTGCTCCGACTGCGGCGATCGGCGTTCCGCGCGTCACCGCCTGGCCCTCACGAAGCGACATCACCGAAGCGCGCGCCAGGTGGCCGTACAACGTGTAAAAGGTGTCACCGCCCGATCCGGCCCGGTGCTCGAGGATGACCGTCGGCCCGTAGTCTCCCTCGCCAGCATTATCGGCCACGCTCCGGACGCAGCCATCCAGAGGAGCCAGCACCGGCGTTCCAGGCTGGACGAACAGATCGGCTCCGAGGTGCACCGTCCGCCACTCCGGTCCGTCGTTGCCGGGCGTGCGGAAGATGTCGCTGGAGTAGACCGCGCGGACTTCGTTGTACCGTCCAATCCCAACCGTCGCTCCAGTGGCGGCCATCAGGCCAAACACGTGCCGCGAGGAAGCTTCGACGTCTGCCCACAGCCTTGGCGTGCCCGACTCCGCGCTGTCCACGCACAGATCGAGAGCGACCGTCCGGGCCGCGCGAGGATCCGGGTCGAGCACGGGTCCTATGGCACCCGCCGATTCCCGTAACCACGCCTCGATACGCGGCGTCGCCGGAAACGGTTCGAGATTGCACGCCGCCCTGAATGCGGCGCGAGCCATCGCCGGACAGACCGACGACAGCCGCGTGAGCGCCTCCCATGCCGGGCGCTCGCTGATCACAAGGTACGAGTTGCCCGGTTCGGCGCGCTGCTGGATGGCTGAGTTGACGACGCTGACCGCGAGACGGCTGCAGATGAGGGGGAACACCGCGTCGATCTCGGCATCAGTGAGGCGCCGGCTCTCGTGATAGCCAGCGACGACTGTAGCGGCGGTGCTGATGGGATCAGGTTTGTCGAGCAAGGCATACGCGCAGGCGACGGCCACTTCGTTGACGGTCCACGTGCGCAGCATGTCGCCGAAGTCGACGACCGATACCACTCGGGTGTCGTACGGAGACTCCCCGGCGACCAGCACGTTGTGGTCGTTGGCGTCGTTGTAGATCACGCCCACGCGCAGTGACGGCGCCAGCCTCTCCAACTCGGCGTCGGCCCACGCCGCCATCCGGGTGACCAGTTCGCGGCGAACCGGATCAACGACGTGACCCGTGTGGTCGTGAATCCAGGAGGCCTTTCTGGGATCCCACTTGAGATCGCGATCGGCGGCCGGATGGTCGAACGATTCGAGCGCGGTGTCCAGTCGACCGAGGTAGCTGCCCAGGCTGTGAACCAGTTCCCGCAGATGGGGTGTGGTGCGGGCGAGCACGGTGCCCGGCACCCAGGTCAGCAACCGGACGGAGTGCGGCTCCCCGTCGTTGGTGTCGAGTGTCTCGATGAGACGTTCCGAGAGGGATGGACAGACACGTGGAAGTACCAACTCGGGCGCGCGCCGAGCCACGTGAGCGAGCGCCTGGTTCTGGAGGTCGAGTGTCTGAAGATCCTCGGTGGCGTTCGAGATTTTGAAGACGAAGCGTTCGCCAGTCGAGGCGCGCAGCAGGAAGTTCTGATCGCGCTCGCTCGGCAGAGGTTCGGCGACGGCCGAGTATCCGTACAGCCGCTTAGCGGCGGCCTCGGCCTGGGCGCCAGTGAAGCAGGGCAGATCAAACTTGATGGCTGGCATGTGTCTCGATCTGGCGACGGGGCGCTTCAGGATATCTCAAACAGGACCTTGAGCCCCGATGCGGCGTCGCGAAACGCGCGCTCGTAATCGGCCAGATCGGTCATCAGCGTCACAAGCGGCTGCACACGCACTTTACGCCTCCGTTCCGGGAACCGGCGGATCGACAGGCCGGCGGCTCATTCGATAACCAATGGCCAGCACCGCAAGCCAGGGCCCTCCAGCCAGCAGAGTCATTCGGAGATCGGGCACCCACCATGTCGAAATCAAGACGACGGCAATGGCTGCAGCACCGCCGCCTGACGCGGCCCGGCCGAAACGCACCCGTCGCACGATCGCCTCGCTGGCCTGCCGGTCGTAGTGGCGCCGGAACGCGAGATGGGTCACGAAGATCATCAGCCACACGAACAACGCACCAAACAACGCGACACCAAAGAACCAGACGTAGGCGGTGTCTGGCCAAACCGCCCGAACGACGACCGCCGCTCCGAGGCCCACGCTCGACAGGAGCAGGGCGCGGAGAGGCGTGCCGTTGGTTGTGACGGCGCCGAGCCACTGCGGCACGTACCCGCCCCGACCTAGAGAGAACATCGTTCGCGAGATCAGATACAGGTTGGCATTGGCGCTGGAAAGCGCGGCGCTCAACACTACGACGTTCATCAAAGAGGCGGCGCCGGGGAAACCGACTTGGCCGAGCACCTTCACGAACGGACTTTCCCCCACGCCCAGCTCCTGCCACGGCACCAGTCGTACCAGCAACGTCGTCGTCACCAGATAGATCACGGAAAGCCCCACGACGAGCCTGAAGAAGGCGACCGGAATCGTGCGCTGTGGATCGCGCGCCTCGCCCGAAGTGACGCCGACGATTTCGACGCCGATAAATGAATAGATCACGAACGGCACCGCCAGCAACATTCCGGAGACGCCCATCGGGAAGAGGCGTCCGACCGGCGGGGCGGCCGACGAAGCTGAACCCAGCAGGCCGGTGGCGAGTCCCACACCAAGCACGACGAAGATGGCGATGGCGACAACTTTGACCATCGCAAACCAGTACTCGAAGCGGCCGAACGTGGCGACATCGCGCGAATTCAGGTAGATGAGCGCAAATGAAAACGCGATGATCCAGACCGCCCCCGGGATGGTCGGAAACCAATATCCCATGTAGATGGACACGGCCACCATGTGGCCGCCTGTCGCCACGATCTGCATCAACCAGTAACTGACCCGCACGGCGTAACCGGCAAACGGAGAGATGTACATGTCGGCATAGACGCCGAACGACCCCGCCGTCGGATGCATGACGCACATCTCCGTCAGCGCGGCGCCGAGCAGCAGCGACACGAAGGCACCAATCGCATAGGCGCCGACCACCGCGGGTCCAGCCACGTTGACGGCAAGCCCGCTGCCAAGGAACAGCCCGGTGCCAATTGCGCCGCCCACCGCCATCATGGCCTGCTGACCGGCGCTCAGTTTGCGGGAGAGCACCTGCTCGTTGCGGACGCGTGCGTCGATGGGGGAGCGTGGGATGGGCGTTGGGGACATGGGCGATTATTGTGACCCAAAACCCCCGGCTGGGGCATGAGAACATGCGTCGAAACCACAGTAGGATAGGTACACGTGCCCTCCTGTCGCCTCAACCCTCCCGCGAGGAGTTTCCATTGTCGATGTCCTTCTTCGGTCGCTTCCGGCCGTTTCTGAGTCGCCTGAACTTCCGGCGCGTCGAGGAATGCTCGACGGTCATCACGTGGCTGGATGCCAGGCCGGGGGAGCGGATTCTCGATATCGGCTGCGGCGATGGATCCTACGACTGGCGAATCACCAGATCCGGTGCGACGGTCACCGGCGTGGATACTCACGAAACACGGATGGCGACGGCGCGACGCTGTTACTCGGGAGCGCGAAACGAGTACGTGCTTGCCGACGCCGAGGCCATTCGGTTTCCTGAAGCCTCGTTCGACAAGGCCGTCAGCCTCTGTGTCATGGAGCATCTGGCGAGCGACGAGCGCGTGATGATGAACGTCGCGCGATCGCTGAAGGCGGGAGGCCGCTTCGTGTTCTCGGCCGACAGTCTGTCGAATGCCGAGATCACGCCGGCCGAGCGGGAGCGACACCGGAAGCGGTACGCGGTCAACACGTTCTACACGATTGAGAATGTCCGAGAGAAGCTGGCGCGGACTGGATTCGAGGTTGAGGCGGCCCGCTACATCCTCTCGTCTCCCGCGGAGCTCCGACTGTTCCGCCTCTCGTGGATGCTCGATGATCTGGCTGGCGCGATGGCCGTTCTGCGACCGATAGGGTACCTGGCACTCGGCGTCGCCTGGGCGATGGGGCGACTGCTGCGTGGCAGCCGGCGTGTGACACCCGTCGGCGGGCTGACCCTGCTGGTGAACGCAAGAAAGATCGCCTGACGCTTTCGTTGCCGCTGAAGAAGGCTGGCTCAGAACGGCCTACCGCGAGATCTCGTCTATCCGCAGCAGCACCTGGTCGTTGACTCGTTTTGTGGAGATGCGCATCTCAAGGTCCACGGGCCCCTGAGCCGTGCGCTGTCTTATCGTCGCGGAAATGCCCTCAGCGCATTGGCCGCTGTGGTAGCACCGAGTGACCGCGTTCCGGAGATTACAGGAAGCACAGTTCGGGGTCTTGCCGCAGCCGCCAGGCAGGTAGGAGTTCTCGCACTCGAACACGTCCCCGCCCAACCGCCGCTCGAGGTCGCTCGACGGCTTGTCCAACAGGAGTCGCGCGCGGATGTTCGCGTACACCACGCGCACATCATCGTCGACCAGCGTGACCGGCGCGTCGAGAGAATCCAGGAACCGAAGAAGCGGGACCCCACTGGTAGCGGCATCCAGGTGCGACTTGCAGGATTCGCAGATACCATGCGAGGTCCGGTCGTCAGGGCCACCCGTTGTGCCCATTTCGCGCTTGCACCACGCACAGACCAGCTTCATGCGCCCAATCATGCACGAGATTCACGTGTGACGCCAGCAGTTTGCCGGCTCGCGGCCGCGATCGCCTGATCCAGATCCGCGATCAGATCGTCGGCGTCCTCAATCCCAATCGACAGGCGGACGAAATCATCTGGCACACCGACCGACGCGCGTTCCTCGGCCGTCAACTGCTGATGTGATGTTGACGCCGGATGAAGCACCAGGCTCTTCGCGTCGCCAATGTTTGCGGCGTGGCTGAACAGTCGCACGCTGTTGATGAAGCGCTTCGCCGCCTCGAAGCCCCCGCGAATGCCGATGCCGATGATTGCGCCTGGGCCCGAGGGAAAATACCGGCCCGCCCGCTCGTGGTCGGGGTGGTTGGGCAGACCCGGGTAGTTCACCCATGCGACATCCGGGTGCTTCGCCAGCCACTCGGCAATCCTCTTGGTGTTGGCGCAGTGCGCCGCCATCCTGTACGGCAGCGTCTCGATGCCTTGCAGAAACAGGAACGCATTGAAGGGTGACAGGCAGGCGCCAAAATCTCGCAGCCACTGCACGCGGGCCCTGGTGATGAACGCCACACCCGGCGTCACGGCCCGCTCGTGTGTGCCATACAGATCCCAGAAGACCAGACCGTGAAACGACGGGTCGGGCTCGGTGAAATCCGGGAACTTCCCATTGGCCCAGTTGAAGCGGCCGGCGTCGACGACGGCTCCGCCGATGGACGTACCATGCCCGCCCAGGTACTTCGTGAGCGAGTAGACCACGATATCGGCGCCGTGGTCGATGGGCTTGAAGATATGGGGCGCGACGGTATTGTCCACCACGAGCGGCACGCCGGCGTCGTGAGCGACGCGGGCGATGGCGTCGACATCGTCGACGTTGTTCATCGGATTGCCAATCGACTCGGAGTACACCAGCCGCGTGTTCGCATCGATAGCGCGCCCGACATTGGCCGGATCGGACGAATCGACGAATCGCGTCTCGATACCCAGGCGTTCAAGGGTGTAGTGAAAGAGGTTATAGGTCCCGCCGTAGAGAAAGCGCGACGACACGATGTTCTGGCCCGCCCGCGCCAGGGTCAACACCGCCGTGACGATGGCGGCCTGTCCGGATGCGAGCGCGAGGGCCGCAACGCCCCCGTCGAGCTGGGCCAGTCGACATTGGAGCACGTCGGTCGTCGGGTTGGCCGTGCGTGAGTAGGTGTGGCCGGTCTTCTCCATCCGGAAGAGCGCCGCCGCATGGTCGGCCGATTCGAAGACGTACGACGAGGTCTGATAGATAGGCACCGCGCGGGCGGCGAACGCGGAGTCGGGAGACTGACCACCGTGAATGGCCAGTGTGGCGGCTCCGAACGAGGGGGCGGTCGTCGACATGAGTACTCCTCTCCACTTGTTCTCCAGGCGATCCCGCCTGGCGGGGACGACCCAGGACGCGAAAAAACCCGCCGACTGGCTGCCCAGGTCGGCGGGTTCTCGTAGTCCGTGTGGTTGTGGGTCTGCTGCGCTACGGTCCGGACACGATCCTCCCGCCGATGCTGGTCATTCGCATGACCAGCATCCGCATGGCCAGATCGGCCGGGCGAGGGGAGAGGATCCGAATGACCATCTGAGGGGGAGTCTACCGGACAGCCGGGAAGCCTGTCAATGAGTTTGTATCCACATATATCAATTCGTGGATATTGAAAGTCAGACCGGCTCTGGCGCCAATCTCAACCTGGAAGCTCGTCAATTCTCAGCACGACCAGATCGTCCACACGCGCGGTCGAAATCCGCATCGCCACGCTGCTCGTCCCGTCGTCGTTCCGCTGAGTGAGTGTCGCGACAAGGCCCTCTTCGGCTTGACCGCTCTGGTGGCACCGGGTCACCGCGTTCCACAACGCGCAAGCTGAGCAGGCTGGGGCTCTCCCACAGCCCTCGGGCCGGTAGGAGTCGTCGCATTCGAACACCCTGCCGGTGACGTTCCGCTCGATGGCAGCCAGCGGCTTCTTCAGGACGTCCTCGGCGGCGCGGTTCGCGTACACCACCCGATGGTCGACATCGACCAGGGTCACCGGTACATTGAGTGAGTCAAGAAACTCTCGAAGAGGAATGCCCTCGGTGCTGGCTTCCAGGTGCTTGCGGCAGGACTGACAGATGCCGTGAGACGTGCGCTGGTCGTCAGGGTCTGCCCGCAAACCCATGTCCTTCTTGCACCAGGCACAGATGATTCGCATGTCCTCAATCATGCACAAGATTCGGGGCGCTGGCCAATCAGAAATCGGGCTGGCGGAGAGCGGCGGGGCAGGGATATGCTGCACGGACGAATTCCGCTCAGGCAGTCGTCGCACAGTCGCCGAAGAGGCGAGTTTACCCAGACGGCAGGCGTGATGAACCTCCTGATACTCTTCGTGTTCGCCGTCGGGCTTGGGTTGCTCGCGGCGATTCCCCTGGGCGGGTGCCAGGTCGAGACCATCAAGCGGGCCGTGAGCGGGAATCTGCACGCCGCGTGGATGGTCGCGTGCGGCTCGGCGAGCGCTGACCTGATCTATGGCGTGGTTGCCCTGTTTGGCGTTGCGCCGTTCCTCGAATACCCGCGGGTCTCACTGGCGTTCAACGCGGTCGGAGCGGCGCTGCTCTGGGTGCTGGCCTACCTGACGTTTCAGCACTCGCGTCACCCGCAGGACCTGGCCCTGAGCCGGGTCGTGTTGAAGAGCAGGCGATGGGCGTACGTGACCGGGATCACGCTGGGGCTCAGCAATCCCCCGATTGTGCTGAGCTGGCTGCTGGGGCTGCAGGCGGCCCGCCAGTTGGGGCTGGCGTCTCCGCTGACCAGCACGTCGAAGATGGTGTTCCTGGCAGGTGGCACCATCGGGCTTGGCGGTTATCTGACGGTGCTTGCGGCGGTGCTGCACCGCGTCAAGCACGTGATTCCGGTCCACACGATCGGACGCGTCTACTTCTGGCTGGCGGTGATGCTGTTCTCTCTCTCCTTCTACTTCGTCTACGGCGTCGCGAAGTACTTCATTCCGGGCGTCTGAAGAAAGCCGGGAGTCATCACTTGGCGTGCGGATTCAATTCGCCCGCCTCGATGCGCACCGCGAGCGCGTTCGCCTTGGGCGGCAGCGGGCACGTGGCGTACGGCGTGAACGCGCAGGGCGGGCTGTGCGCCTTGTTGAAGTCCAGAACGACCTGGCCGTTTGACGGCATGCTGGCATACAGGAAGCGACCGCCCGGATACGTGTCCTTGCCCGTTGTCAGGTCGCGGAACACAAAGAAGAGGTCCTGGGCATTCGGGCCATCCAATACCGCGTGCAGACGGTACTGGCGGCCACCAAGTGTGAATTCCGCGTAGCCGGGACTCGGCCACGGATCCACGTCGCCCAGGACATTGGCGATCATGATCGTCGTCGGCTTTGGATGCGTGACGAAGCGGGCCGTGATGCGGTACACCTGCTTGATCGGAAACCACTGGACGCCGCGAAAGTCGCGACGCGCCTGGCTGTTGGTGTCCCGGACACGCACCCCGTATCTCTGGCCGCGCTTGATCACGAACATCGTGACAGTGCCAACCGACACCTTGTCGTACCGTCCCGGCTGAATGTTGAGCACCTGGACGCCGGCAGCCTTGCCATTGATGCGAACGTCGACCCGCGGTGCCGGCTTGAAGGTGACGGTCCCCGCCGTGTAGACGAATTCGCCAATCTTCGCCGGCGCGGATCCTGCCGCGAGAGCCACTCGACACGTCGGGTCGGCACCCGCGCAGTTGGCGCCTTCCTGCAGCCAGAACAATCCGACGAGTGTGAGCCATCCGTCATCGGTCTTGAGCGCTTCCTCGCGCTCGGTGCGCCACTGACTGATCTCGCGCGTGTATCCCTGATCGGCCGGTGGCGCCTGCGCCGCCGGCACGACGGACAACAGCGCGGCGACCAGCAGAACCAGCCGCCACTTTCGCGTTTGAATGATCGATGAGTCGCGGAGATGTCGATACATGGTCACCTTAAACAAGCCGAAGAACGCTCGAACGGACGGCACTCTCGGTCGCCTGAACTGGGCCCCTTGAAATGTAGGCCGGGTCTTCCGCCTTCGCGAATCGCTTCGGCGGACCGCCGTAGCCTTGGCGGAGGCTGGTCAGACCCGGCGTCTACGTCACCAGCGAAGCGGACACCGCGCCGGCGTCGTAGTCCTTGTCGCGGACCAGGCGGGCGAGTTCGCTCATCACGGCATCGACCTCGTCCAGCGTGTTGTAGAAGTGCGGCGACACGCGGATTCCCACACCTGGCCTGTAGTCCACCACGAAATCGCGCGCCTTGAGCGCACGCGAGATTGGTTTTGCATCAGGGACGTCGACGGCAACTGTGCCCGCCAGCCGCTTCGGATCGCGCGAGGCCACCGACGAGAACCCGTAGCTGTCGATCAGCTCGAGCAGCCGCGTGGTCATCGCCGTGGATGCCCCGCGAATCCGGTCGACGCCGACCTGTTCGATGATCTCGAGGCCCGGCAGCGCCGCGTAGTAGGCGGGGATCGACGGCGTGCCGTTCATCATCCCCATGCCGTCTTCCCGTAGCGCACCATCCTCGATATCGAACTCGAACGGGCGTTTGTGCGCAACCCAGCCGGTCAGCGCCGGCGCCCGCTCGGACTTGATCCACGGCGCGGTGTAGAGAAACGCATTCCCCGGCCCCCCGCAGAGCCACTTCAGGCAGCCCCCGACGAAGAAGTCGACGCCCATGGTCGCGACATCCACCGGGATGATTCCCGCCGACTGGTAGCCATCCAGGATGACGACGGCGCCCACCTGATGGGCGCGTTCGATGACCGGGACCGGATCCACGATGTACGAACTGCGGAACAGGACGTGGGAGAGGGCGACCACCGATGTGCGATCGTCGATGGCGGCCGCGATGCGTTCACCTGGCACTGAAAAGTCGTCGAGCGCCGGCACGATCTTCAGCTCGAATCCGAGGGCTTCCTGCGCGCGGTAGAGGTAGACCATCGACGGAAAGTCCATCTCGGTGCAGACGATCCGCCGCCGACGACCATCCGGACGCAAACATGACAACGCCACGGCCGACGCCGTCGTCACGTTCTCGTGCATGCTGACCGACCCGTTCGGCGCTCCGATGATGCGTGCGACGCGGTTGCCAACTTCGCCCGCCAGTTCCCACCACCGCTCTTCCCACGCCCGCACGCCGCGCGTCGCCCACATCTCCGCGTACTCGGCGAGCGAGCGTGCGGCAGCCTGCGGCATCGCCCCGAGCGAGTTGCTGATCATGTAGACCGATCGCGACAGAATCGGAAACTGGTCGCGCCAGCAGGTCAGATCATCCATCAGCGGAACTTTACTCCGGATCTTCCCCCGCTGCCGATCTCGGCGCAGGAGGAGGTTGACGACCGGACCTCTGTTGTAGACTGACGTCTTGGAATTCGAACATGCGCCACGAGCTTCTGTGAGGTTCGCATGATGAGACGATGTGCAGCCGTGTTGATGACAGTGGCGTGCGTGTGCGCCCCAGCGCCCCTGCTGGCTCAGGATGGAGCCATTGCGATCTCGGTCGGTGCGATCGCCATCGGTCCCCTGTCCGGGACCGCCAGGCAGTTCACGCCAGGATTCGGCGCGGACCTGGGCATCACATGGAACATCAGTGATCAGATCGGCATCCGGATCGACTATGTACAGGCGGCGCTCGGCGCAAAAGACACCCCGCAGTTCCCCGCGTCCGTGCCGATCCAGGTGAAGCCAAGCGTGAAGTTCGGCACGGCCAATATCGTCTTTCGAGCGCCGGTCCAGAAGATCCGCATCTACGTGACCGGGGGAATTGGCGTCTACCACCGCAGCGTCGGCCTGGCCACTGCGGCGGCCGGTCCCATCTCCATCTGCAATCCCTGGTGGTTTGTCTGCTTCCCCGGGACGGTCACGGCCGACCGGGTGACCGCGAGCCGATCGACCACGGATCTCGGCGTCAATGTCGGGGCGGGCTTCAGCATGAACCGGTTTTTCGCCGAGACGCGGTTTCACTACATGTGGGGCCCGACGTTCTCGACGGCAGGAGGACCTGTGACGGCGACGGGCAGGTTCCTGCCGATTGTCGTGGGCATGAGGTTCTAGCAGACCATGACGATGGAAGGCTGGAGCGGCTGGGACGACTATGCGCGGTTCTACGACTGGGAGAATGCCCAGACGATGGGCCGGCGCGACGTCAAGTTCTGGCAACAGATGGCGCGTGAGGCCGACGGGCCGGTGCTCGAACTGGGGGCCGGCACCGGGCGTGTCTCGCTCCCGATGGCCCGCACTGGAGCGATCGTCGTTGGCGTCGACCGATCAGCGTCGATGCTGGCGCGCGCTCATAAGAGAATCAGGCTGGCGAAACTCGGCGCGCATCTGCACCTGGTTCGCGGCGACATCCGATACCTGCCGCTTCCTTCTGCGAGCGTGTCGTTGACGGCTGCGCCCTATGGCATCTTGCAGTCGCTGCTCGATGACGACGCGCTCGATGCCACCCTTCGCTCGGTGTTTCGTGTGCTGAGACGGGGGGGCACGTTTGCCATCGACATGGTGTCGGACCTGGTGTCGTGGCAGGAATATGATCGACGCGTGAAGCTGCGCGGGACGATGCGCGGAAGCGAGGCGCATATTACCCTGGTCGAGTCGGTCCGGCAGGATCGCGAGCGGGGCGTGACGATCTTCGATCAGGAATTCATCGAACGTCGCGGAGCGCGCCGGCACGTTCACGCGTTCTCGATCCGCTTCAGAACCGTATCGGTCCAGGAGATGAGGCGGCGGCTCGAACTGGTTGGCTTCACCGTGTCGGCAGTGCTGGGCGACTATGCCGGCGGCCCCTGGGACGCCCGGGCCGACGTCTGGCTGATTGTGGCGCGCCGGCCCGAATAGCGGCCCGAGGCGCCAGGAAAACCACTCCCGGAGTGGTTTCTTGAGGAGGCTGCCGTGAAGGTCATGGTGGATGTTTCCCTGGTGCCGATTGGGGTCGGCGTGTCGCTGTCGAGCTACGTCGCGGCGTGCGAAAAGGTGTTCAAGGACGCCAATCTGTCGACCCGACTCCACGCGTACGGCACCAATATCGAAGGGGAATGGGACGAGGTGTTCGCGGCGATCAAGCGATGCCACGAGGTCGTGCACCAGATGGGTGCCCCGCGCATCTCAACCGTCGTCAAGGCAGGCACCCGCGTCGACAAGGCCCAGACACTCGACGACAAAGTCCGCAGCGTCGAGCAGAAGCTGGGTATCTGAGCAGACCGGGGCCGCGTGCTGGAGGTCGGGGCTTTCCGCCTCCGCGCAAAGCGCTTCGGCGTGACCTCGACAGTAGCTCGAAGAGCGAAGTCGGGCAGCCCCGGCTCTCAGGCGCCGTCGTCTGGCTTAGTTCCGGTTGGCTATGCTAGGATAAACACGCACTTTTTCGGCCGTTTTCTGCGAGTTTTTGCTGGAGTTTCCCCATGTCTGGCCATTCCAAGTGGCATACCATCAAGCACAAGAAAGGCGCCGCTGATGCCAAG
>Ga0334722_10004977_pt1 | contig 13597 bp, 7 predicted proteins | sample C3_bottom_MG_FD_207210 | JGI IMG/M metagenome (GOLD analysis project Ga0334722, IMG submission 207210) | Sediment microbial communities from Yellowstone Lake, YNP, Wyoming, USA - C3_bottom | ecosystem: Environmental > Aquatic > Freshwater > Lake > Sediment | place: USA: Wyoming | collected...
GGCGAGCGCAACCCGAAACTGGTCGTCATCCCCAGGCTGGTCATGCACGGGTTCAAGGCCGTCGGACATGAGCCGGCCTTCCTTTTGAACATCCCGACCGAGGTCTACAACTACAAGAACCCGGACGAGTTCCGCCTGCCCGCCAACTCGAAATCCATCCCCTACAACTGGAACCGCAGGGACGGCTGAGGCCGGAAAATGAGGATTCTCGTGGCGGGGGGAGCGGGTTTTATCGGCTCGCATTTCACGGAGGCCGCCTTCCCGGCCTGGCCATCCGCCAAAATCACCGTTCTCGACAAACTGACCTATGCGGGGGTGCGGTCCAACCTGGATTCCCTTTCGCGCAACCGCCGCTTCCGCTTCGTCAAGGGCTCCATCACCAACCGGCCGCTGGTAAAAAAGCTCCTGAAAGAAACCGACCTGCTGGTCAACTTCGCGGCGGAAACCCATGTGGACCGCTCGCTCCTGTGGGCGGGGGCTTTCCTCGAAACCGATGTGATGGGCACCTTCAACCTGCTGGAGGTGGCCCGGGAACTCAGGACCGTCAGGCGCATCGTCCTCATGTCCACCGACGAGGTCTACGGCCCGGTCATGCACGGCGAGGCGCGGGAATCCTCCCGGCTCGACCCTTCCAGCCCCTACTCCGCCTCCAAGGCCTCCGGAGACCTGCTCGCCCTGGCCTACGCGCGCTCCTTCGGTCTCCCGGTGGTGATTCCCCGCGCCTGCAACATATACGGGCCGCGCCAGTTCCCCGAGAAATTCATCCCCCTGTTCGCCATCAACGCCCTGCTCGGCCGGCCGCTCCCGCTTTACGGCGACGGCAAACAGAAGCGCGAATGGATGCATGTGTCCGACGCGGTCCGGGGCGTCATCGCCGTGGCCAGGCGGGGCAAAACCGGGGAAATCTACAACATCGGGACGGCGGACCGCCGGCCCAACATCGAGGTCGCCCGCCGGATAGTCCGCTCGGCCGGCGCCCCCGAATCCCTTATCCATCCCGTCAAGGACCGCCCGGGGCACGACCGCCGGTATGCCGTAACGGCGTCCAAGCTCAGGCGGGCCGGGTGGAAGCCCCTGGTGAAATTCCCCGACGGCCTGGATTCCACCGTCCGCTGGTATCGCGACCATCCCGAATGGTGGAAGCCCCTGCTGGCCCGCGAGGAAAAATACTTCCGGCTCCAGTACTCCGGGCGCCGGGGACGCTGAAAACCTTCCGTGCCGGATAGCACCCTGATACTGGGCGGCTCGGGCATGCTGGGGCGCGCGCTTACCGCCCTAATTTCCCGCAACCCTTTCGCCAAGCCGGTTCCGCTCGATCTGCCTGAACTCGACATCACCAGCCCCGACTCCGTCGCTTCGGCCTTCCGCCGGCACGAACCCAAACTGGTCTTCCACTGCGCGGCCATGACCGATGTGGACGGGTGCGAGCGCGAACCGGCAAAAGCCCACCGGGCCAACGGCGAGGGAACCCGGCTGGTGGCCGAGGCCTGTCGGAAGGCCGGGGCCCTGCTGGTTTATTTCTCGACCGATTTCGTGTTTGACGGGAGAAAGAACCGGCCCTATACGGAAGAGGACGCGCCGAACCCCCTTTCCGTATACGGGGCCTCCAAGCTGGCGGGCGAAAAGCACGCGCAGGCCAGCCCCGAGCACCTGATCATCCGGACCGCCTGGCTTTTCGGGCCGGGCCGGGAGAACTTCATCACCAAGATAATCACCCGGGCCCGGTCAGGGGATAAGATCACCGTAGTGGACGACCAGTTGGGCTCCCCCACCTTCACCACCGACCTCGCCGGAGGGGCCATGGCGCTGGTCGAAAAATCGGCCAGGGGCGTTTTCCACCTGACCAACCGGGGATCGTGCTCCCGTTACGGGTTCGCCCGTTTCATCGTCGAGAAGTCCGGCATCAAGGCCGAAGTCTCCCCGTCGAAAACCGTTCCCGCCGCCGGAATCGCCGCCCGCCCGGAACACGGGGTGCTTTCACTGGAGAAATACGAGTCGTTGACGGGACTGCCGCTCCGGCCCTGGCAGGACGCCGTGGCCGATTTCATCAGCCGCCTGCCCAAAACAGAGGCGGCATCATGAAGGGGATTGCGCTCACCGTCATCGTCCCCGTGTTCAACGAGGAAAAGAGGCTGGTGACCTCGGCCCATCAACTGGCCGGCTGGTTATCCCGGAACGGCGGCCGGCACGAACTGGTCTTTGTCGATGACGGCTCCACGGATGCGACCCCCCAACTGCTGGCCGGCCTGACCCGGGAAATCCGCGCCCTGCGCGTCATCCGGCTCCCCCGCAACCGGGGCAAGGGGGCGGCCGTGCGCGCGGGGCTCAAGTCCGCCCGCGGGAAAGCGGTGCTGTTCATGGATGTGGACCTCTCCACCGCCCCGTCGCAGATTCCCCTGGCTCTCCGGCAGTTGCAGTCGGGCCATGACCTCGCCATCGGCTCGCGCGCCCTGCCCGGCTCCCGCCTGCCGGTCCCCCAGCCTCTGCCCCGGCGGATATCGGGCCGGATATTCAACTCCGCCGTACGCATCATCCTAGGCCTGCCCTACGCCGACACACAGTGCGGATTCAAGGCCATGACCCGCCAGACCGCCCGCCGGATGGCCCGGGCCCTGCGCCTGGACGGGTTTGATTTCGATGTCGAACTGCTCCTGCTGGCCCGGCGCTTTGGCCTGCGGGCGGCGGAATTCCCCATCACCTGGAATGACCGCGCCCACTCCACGGTCCGCCTGATGGCGCATTCGATGCGGATGTTCGCCACGCTTTTCTCGCTCCGCAGGAAGTTCCGCCGGGAGGTGGCCTTCCACCCCGTGATGGCTCTTCCGCTCATCCTGACCTCGGTGGGATTCGCCATCGTCGGCCAGATCCTCATGAAGCACGGGGCCCGGTCGCTGACCGAGACCGGCCTGGGCACCGGGTTCCTGGGGGCCATCGCTTCCAACCATTTTGTCTGGGGCGGGCTCGCCTGCTACGGATTTTCCGCCGTCACCTGGCTGGTGGCGCTGGCCAAGGTCGACCTTTCCTTCGCCTTCCCGATGCTGAGCCTGGGCTTCGTGGCGACGGCGGTCTATTCCCGGCTGTACTTCGGCGAACAGTTCTCGGTAAACCGCATCCTAGGCATCGGCCTGGTAATATTCGGCGTGTTACTGATTGCCATAAGCGGAAAGGCGCCCGTCCAGCCGGGGGGAAACCGGGCATGAGGCTGGTGGCCTTCCTCGTCGCCTGCCAGGCGCTTTCCATAACCGCCCAGCTGTGCCTCAAGATCGGAGCGGGACGGGCCGCGGAACTGTACCGCCGGAGCCCGCTGAAAATCGCCCTCATCCCCTTTCTCTGGACCGGACTGGCCCTGTACGGGATCGGCACCATCCTGTGGCTCAAGATCCTCACCACCGTCGACCTCTCATTCGCCTACCCGTTCGCGGCAGTGGCCTACACCGGAGGGGTTTTGGCGGGCCAGTGGATGCTCAAGGAAAAGGTGACGGCCCTGCGCTGGGCGGGGGTGGGGCTCATCCTCATCGGACTCATATTCGTCGCGACCAGCGGGATATCGACGACCAGGCCCTGATGGGCCGTTAAAACAGGAACCCCAGGCCGCCGGTGGCCGTCTTGGATGATATCTGGTAGGTCTGCCTCCAGTTGTTCTGAAAAACCGTGGTGGAGAAAACGGCCACCTTGTAGGTGGGCTGGTACTCCCCGTACACGAACAGCCACTTGGTGATGTTCAGGCGCGCGCCCATCGGGAACTTAACAAAGCCGCCGATTCCCAGTTCGCTGAACTTTTCCCTGCTGGCCAGCTGGATGGAATCGGACGAGATGATATCGAACGCCATGCCGAAACCAAATCCGATATACGGCTGGAACGCCCACTTGGAGGTGACATGCAGGTATAAGTTCATCCCCAGGTTGATGGGCTGTTCAATCCTCCAGCCGCCCGGAAGGCTGACATCGAAATTTGGATATGAATATGAGGAGCCGTCATAAGCCACCTCTTCGATGCGCCCGTTCACAGCCTTGCTCCGTAGCCGCTCCATGGAAAGCTCGCCGTCCACCCCCCAGATCTCCCCCCAGAAACCGGCGCGGAAACCGATGGGCGCCATGGCCTGCTCCATGGGGATGTCATCCCCCACGAACTTGTCCTTCCAGGTCGGGATCGTGCCGTAAACCCGCAGGCTTTCTATGCTGACCGCCCGCATGACGGCCTTGCTGCCCCCGTAAAAAAACATGATATATCCGTCCCCGCTGGGGGGCGCTTGGCGCACCGGGGCCTCCGCATACAACCGCCGGGAAACCGGCCTTTCAACAACCGGCGCCGGCGCCGGGGCGGAATCCGCGGGCTCCTCCCCGCCAATCAGGGTGTGCACCATCTTTTCCGCCGCTGTGTCCGCGTCCTCCGGGGAAAAGCCCTTTTCCTTGGCCGAAGCCTCGATTTTCCCGGTCTCCACATCGACCAGCCGGGAAGTCAGGAAACGGGTCTGCCCCATGATGCTGTACGAACCCACGATCATCTTCCGGACATTAAGGATCTTGCCCAGCTTCACCGCGCACTCATCGGAGGTGCACCCGGTCTGCTGGAAGGCCTGTTCAGCCAGCATCTTGTCCATGTTTTTCTTGTCCACAACAGTGAAAACACCGGACTGGATGACCGCGGAGCGGACAAACTCGGAAAGGACCGAGGCCTCGGAACCGGGGGCATTTATGGCGGTAAAATCCATGACGGCTACCGTTTCCTTGGAAGCGCCCGCCGCCAGCGATGCGGATACGGACAATGCCAGTACAAACGCCGATAACCCGCGTTTCATGCGTGCGATTCTACCATGCAATTCGTTAAAACCAGGCTAAAATAAAGCCTCTTCTGGACGGATTCCCCCCCGTCTGCTACCTTTCTATAAGGAGTTTACGGCCCATATGTACGACAGATTCGCCGAAAGAGCCCGGAAAGCCATCGCGTACGCGCGCGAGGAAGCCATCCGTTTGGACCATGACTACATCGGGACGGAGCACATCCTGCTGGGCATGATCCGCGAGGGCAACGGGGTCGCCGTGGCCGTCCTGGAGAACATGAGCGTGGACATCAACAAGCTCAAGGGCGACATCGAAAAGATGGTCGCCACCTCCGGCGGGACCCTCACGCTGGGCAAGGTCGAGTTCTCCATGATGGCCAAGAAGGTGCTGGAACTCGCCCAGGAGGAGGCCCAAAACCTCGGCCATAACTACATCGACACGGAGCACATCCTGCTCGGCCTCATCCGGGAGGGCGAGGGCGTCGCGGCCCGCGCCCTGTCCGCCGCCGGCGTCACCCTCGGCCGGGCCCGCGAGGTAACGGTCGCCCTGCTCGGGGGCGCCAGCCCGCACACCCAGCAGGCCCATGGCAAGGCCAAGACCACGGCCCTGGACACCTTCGGACGCGACCTCACGGCCCTGGCCCGGGACGGCAAGCTGGACCCGGTGATCGGGCGCGAGGACGAAATCGAGCGCGTCATCCAGGTCCTCTCGCGCCGCACCAAGAACAACCCGGTCCTCATCGGCGAACCGGGAGTGGGCAAGACCGCCATCGTGGAAGGCCTCGCCCAGAACATCGTGGCGGGGAATGTCCCCGAGCCCCTGCTCAACAAGCGCGTGGTCACGCTCGACCTGGGCGCCATCGTGGCGGGAACCAAGTACCGCGGCGAGTTTGAGGAACGCCTCAAGTCGGTCATGAACGAGATCCGGCACGCCGCGCACCAGATAATCCTCTTCATTGACGAGCTCCACACCATCGTGGGGGCCGGGGCCGCCGAAGGCGCCATTGACGCCTCCAACATGCTCAAACCCGCCCTCTCCCGCGGGGAGTTGCAGTGCATCGGCGCCACCACCCTGGAGGAGTACCGGAAATACATCGAGAAGGACGGCGCCATCGAGCGGAGGTTCCAGCAGATCCTGGTCGACCCCCCCAGCGTCGACGAGACGGTCCAGATCCTCCAGGGCCTCCAGAGCCGGTACGAGAAGCACCACAAGGTGACCTATTCCATGGAGGCCATCCGCGCGGCGGCCACCCTGTCCGACCGCTACATCACCGGGCGCCATCTGCCCGACAAGGCGATCGACGCCATCGACGAGGCCGGGGCCCGGGCCCGCCTCAAGATGACCGTCATCCCCGGCAACCTCAAGGAATCCGAGAAGGAGATTGACACGGTCACGCACGAGAAGGAGCAGGCCATCCGGATGCAGGAATTCGAGAAGGCCGCCCGCCTGCGCGATGTCATCCGGGAACTGCGCGAGAAGCACGATCTGGAACGGAAGGACTGGGACGAGTCGCGGCGCAAGCTGGAGGTCCAGGTCACCGAGGAGGACATCGCCTACATCATCTCCAAGTCCACCGGCATTCCCGTGTTCAAGCTCGAGGAGAAGGAGTCCGTCAAGCTCCTGCGCATGGAGGAGAACCTGCACAAGCGGGTGATCGGGCAGGATGAGGCGATTTCGGCCATCTCCCGGGCCATCCGCCGGTCCCGCGCCGGCGTGTCGAACGCCAAGAAGCCCATCGGCTCGTTCATCTTCCTCGGCCCCACCGGAGTCGGAAAAACCGAGCTGGCCCGTGCGCTCGCCGAATTCCTGTTCGAAAACGACGACGCCCTCATCCGCATCGACATGTCGGAATACATGGAGAAATTCGCGGTCTCCCGCCTGGTCGGCGCCCCTCCCGGGTACATCGGGCACGACGAGGGCGGCCAGCTTTCCGAGAAGGTCCGCCGGAAACCCTACTCAGTGGTCCTGTTCGACGAGATCGAGAAGGCGCACCCGGATGTCTTCAACATCCTCCTGCAGATCCTCGAGGACGGCCGGCTCACCGACTCGCACGGCCGGTCCGTGGACTTCAAGAACACCGTGGTCATCATGACCTCGAACCTGGGCACCCGGGACATCGAAAAAGGCGGAATCCTCGGGTTCCAGCGGGATTCCGACCAGGTCAACTACGAGGCGGTCAAGGACCGCCTGCTGGGCGAGCTCAAGCACGCCTTCAACCCGGAATTCCTCAACCGGGTCGACGAGGTCATCGTGTTCCGTTCGCTGGTCCGCGCGGAGGTCCGGCAGATCGTGGACATCCTGCTGGCCCAATTCAGCGAGCGCCTGAAGGGCAAGAACATTTCGCTCAAGCTGACCGACGCCGCCAAGGATTTCCTGCTGGAAAAGGGGTTCAGTCCCGCCTTCGGGGCGCGCCCGCTCCGCCGTTCCATCCAGAAGTACATCGAGGATGCGATGGCCGAGGACCTCCTGAAGGGCAACCTGCTGGAGGGCAGCCGAATCAGCGCCGACAAGGGGGAAGAGGACCGCCTGGTCTTCGCGCCCGCGGCGGCCGAAGGAGAGGAAACTGAAGCCGGAAGCAAGGACGGCCTCGAAACCCGCGCCACCACCACCTAGGGATAACGGCGCCTTTTACCAGTCCCTGCTCTTCAACCTCTTCCTGTTTTTTACGGGGGTTGGAGGGGTTTTTTTTCGCATGGCCCGCGACAACGACGACCTGGTCCGCGCCGCGCTCGTCCTCTCCGCCGCGGCGGGATGCGCCTTCCTCCTCGCCACCATCCGGATTTCCGTTCCCCTGGGCCTGGTCATCCCCTGCCTGGCCTTCACCCTGGCCCAGTTCGCCTCCTGCTTCGCCACCTGGAACACCGTTGAAAGCCTGAAGGAGTTCCTGAAAATAGGGTTTTACCAGCTGGTGTTCCTCACCCTGGCATCCACCGCGTCCAGTCCCAGTGAGGGTGGACGCCGTCCGGGACGGATTAAATGGGCGGTCTTATTCGCCGGACTCGGGATAGTAGTCGGGCTCCTCCACGCGGCGCCGGACTTCCCCACCTTCAAGTCTTTCCCGCTCTGGAGCGACAAGCAGGTCATCGCCAGCCTGCTGTCCGCCCTGCTCTTTTGCGGGGCGGCCGCGCTCCTGCTGGCGGGTTCAACCGTGCGCCGTTCAGTGCTGGCCGGAGGCGTCCTGATGGCCGGACTGGCCTGCGCCCTCGGCCTCATGCAGTTCTACTCCATCGACCCGCTCCGGCCCTGGGATCCCCGCGCCCCCTATATGACCTATATCCGCCACCTGCCCGAGGATGTGCTCAACCTGCTGGCCGCCCTGACCGGGGGGCAATTGCAGATGGAGCCGGGCGGAAGCCTGGTGCTGTCCGTCCCGCGCATCCTCGGCATCTACGGCAACCCGGATTTCTTCGCCCCCTACCTCCTGCAGTTCATCCCGTTTGCCGTGGCGGTGGCCTGGCTCGACCCGGCCAGGCGCATCGTGGCGGCCATACTGGGCCTGGCCCTGGCCGTGACCCTCGGCCTGACCGCGGTCTGGGGCGCCTTTGTGAGCCTGGTCCTGCTCGCGCCTTTTTTCGCCGTCCTGCTCTATTTCGCTTCCGACCGGATTTCACGCGACCAGGCCTGGCGCGCCTCCGTCACCCTGCTCCTGGCGGGCACCGCGCTGGCCTCCGTCCTGACCCTGGCCCTCTGGAAAACGGCCGCCAAGCGCCCCGCCCTGGAGGAACGGTTCGTGAAATGGCGGCTGGCGGAGGCCATGTGGGAAATAAAGCCGCTGAACGGGGTGGGCCTCAACGCCTACAAGACCTGGTATCCCCTGATCCAGCAGGATGTCCGCCTCCAGCACGAGCTTCCCTTCGAACTGCTCGGCTCCTCCTTCACCCAGGAGAACCGGACCCACAACGACCTGGCGCAGATGCTCGGCGAGACCGGGGTTTTGGGATTCGGGACCTTCATGTGGTTCATGGCGGCCCTGATCGCGTTCGGCCTGCATGCCATCGGCCGCCGGGACATGCCGGTGCCCGACCGCGCCGCCCTGGTGGGATTGATGGGCGGAGTGCTGGTCACCCTCCTGTATGCCATACCGAACTTCCCCTTTCATATAGTCTCCTCGGCCGGGACATTCTGGATAATGGCCGGCCTGCTGGCCTCCTACCGTCCCGGGGAAAAACCGGCCGGATCTGCGGCCCAGAAAACCCCGGCTCCCAACACGCTTTCCCCGCAATCCGCCGGTACCGCTCCGGCCCTGGGTGGCCTGGAAAACCCGGCTCTGCCGCGGACCGGCGGAAAGCCGTTCCAGCGGGCCCTGGTATATGCCGCGGGGGTCACGGTCCTGCTTACCACCATTTTCTGCTTCAAGGTCTTCTGGGGAACGCTCCACTACAAGCGGGGGGACTTCTTTTCCCGCATCGCCAAGCCGCCGGACGCCCGGAAGGCCATTGTTGAATACGACATTTCACTGAGCCTGGACGGCTCCTGCGCCCAGTACGCCTACGATGTCGGCGCCATGTGCTTCAACAACCTGAATGCGGACGAGGAACTGGGCAAACAGGCCGGCACCCGCCTCCGGCGCGCCTTCCAGTGGGGCTTCATCAACGAGGACCTGGCTTACGGCATCGGGCACCTGGCGGAGCGCGACCAGAACCGCGCGGAGGCGCTGAAGTGGTATGCCTTCGCCGTCTCCCTGAACGAGCGCCATGAACCTTCCCGGCAGGGGCGCCTGCGCATGCTGATGATGTCCCTGGAAAAGGCCGAGGCGGCTGCCACCAGAAAGAACTGGAAACTGGCGGAGCGGCTATATGCCGAAACGCTGAAGGCCGAGCCCGCGAACTTCCTGGCGGCCTACAAGCTCGGAAGCATCTTCATGACGGTGCATAAGGATTTGAAGACCGGCACGCGCTACCTGGAGGAAGCCGCCATGAAGAGGACCCCCCTGGAGATAGTCCCCGGAACGGTGATCCACACCGGGGGCATCAACGAGCCGAGCATGTGGATATCGCTCGGGCGCGCCTACGCCACAGCCTCAAGGTGGCCGGAATCCTACCGGGCCTTCAACCGCGCCCACACGCTGTCACCCAAGGATCAGGAAATAATAAACGCCCTGGGACAGCTGGAAAAACTGGTCAAACAGCCGTCCACTCCACTGCCCCCGGCGGCGGGGACGGCCACCCCGGCCCCAGCGCGTAAATGACGGCGCGGCGCCGGCGATTGTGGATGGCCACGGCGGCCGTCCTGGCCGGCGTGGTCGCCAGTTCGTACTTCTGGTGGTGGCGGCCGGTGGTCCTCGCCTCCATCCGGATGGCCCTGGAGGGGGCGCTGGCCAGGAACCTCCCCCAGGCGTCATTCGGCTCCCTGGATATGGCCGGAATCCAGACCATTGTGGTGCGCAACCTTTCATACGGAAAACCCCAGGATGATTTCTCGCTGGTGGTGCCCGAGGCGCGCTTCACCTTCAGCTTCTGGCATCTGGCCCGGGGCCGCCTCGACCCGGTGGCCTCCCTGAGATCGGTCATGCTCATCAACCCCCAGGTCATCCTCACCCTGGAAGCCATGGGACCCCGGAACAATAAAGAGGGGGCCGGTCCGCCCATGCTTATTCCCCTCCCGGCGCAGGCCCAGGCGGGCATGAAAAACGGACGCATCATCCTCCGCTCCCGCCGGGAAAAATCCCGGTTTGTTTCCCTCTCCGACATGGACGCCAGCGCGATTTTTCCCGCTCCGGGCACGGCCATCTTCGATGCCAAATTCACCTCCCCCGACTCCCCCCGGCGGGGCGTGGCGGTCCAGGGCGTCTGGTCGCCCGGCGGGCTGTCCGCGACCCTGACTCTCAAAAAACTCCGCCTCACCCCGCTGGCCCCCTGGATAAACCGGTTCAATCCGCCGGTGGCGCCGGAGCTGGGCGCGGTCTCCTGCTCGCTGACATTCAGCGCCACCAATACGGCGGCCGGTGAATGGAGCGTGTCGCGGGCCGCGGGAAAGCTGGAAACGGACGGCGTGGCGCTGTCCGGCCGGGCCCTGCCCTACCGCCTGCGGGAGATAACCGGCGCAGTCAGGTTTGACGGCAATTCCGCCCGCATTTCTTCCCTGACCCTGCTCGCGCCGGAGACCAAATGGCTGGTGACGGGATCCATGGACAACCTGGCCAACCCGGTCCTGCATATAACGGCCCAGGCCGACTCTTTCGATCCCGGACAATACTACAAAGGGGCCGGCGGACATGGCACCCTTTCCGTATCGGCCGAGGGTCCGGTAGCCGATCCCGCCCTGGTCATCCTGCCCGACCTTAGGGATTTCCACGCCGACTCATTCTCCTGCGCCCGGGTGCGCGGGCGCTTCACGGTGACGGACCGCGGGAAAACCGTGAAACTGGAACCGGGCGCGCTGACATTGGGGGCGGGGGAATTAACCGCCTGGGGTTCATTTGAACCGGCCGGTCCCGCCGCCACCCTGAACTGGACCTTCACCCCCGCCGGGGCGGACAGCCCGGCCTGGGCGGGGGCCGCGTCGCTCGCCCGGGGGGGCGTGGCGACCGTATCGGCGAAATCGGCGGACGGAATCTGGGTCGCCACCGGCCGGGCCCGGAAGGAAAAGGATTCCTGGAACACCTCGCTGGCATCGCATTCCAGCTCCGGCGGATTCCTCTCCGCCACGCTGCGCGCGGGAACCTCGGCGCCCTTCCGGCTATCCGGGACCGTTACCGTCCGGGATGCCACCCTCACCGATATCCGGGTCAGCCGCACCTGGGAAACCCTGGGGCGGATTAAGGGCCGGTTAGGCGGAACCGGATCGCTTTCCGGAACCGCCTCCAACCCCGCGCTCACCCTCGACCTGGATGGCCGGGAGATGACACTGGAAGGGCAAAAGCTCGCGCTCACTTCGCGCCTGAAGCTTGACTCCAAATCAGTCCGGTTGGACCCACTTACCATCGGCCAATACGGGACGGTTACGGTGGTGATCCCGATGGAAAACTCCCCGGTCCGAATAAGCGGCGCAGTTACCGCCCTGCCCATGAAGCTGGCCCTGGCGATAGCCGGGGCGGCGTCCGGGCCGGATCGTGGTGCGGACGGGACCATCCAGGGCCAATTCTCCATGGAGAACCCCGGGAGCAAGGACGGAAAATTCCGCGCCAACCTGGAAATCAGGGACTTTTACTGGAAGGAAACCCGGCTGGGAACGGCGTCGGTGGCGGGAATTGGGACCGGTTCCTCGTTAAAATTCACGGCGCTCAAGCTGAACGGACCGGTTGTTTCCACGGACGGATCCGGCACGCTCGACTTCCTCGCCAACGGGGACTGGGATGCCGGCGCCGCCCTTACCGTCAACTACCTCAAACGCGGGAACACCGACCTGGATTGCCTGGCGAAGGTTAACGCCTCCGGCCGGGGCGGGGTACACACCGCCGGGGCCCGGCTCTCCTCCGTCCGGCTTTCCGGCTCCCCCTATCCCGACGCCGAGATAACCCTGAAAACGGGGTCCGACAATTCGACCTCCCTCAGGTTCTCCTGGGAGGACCTGGCCTATGTTTCCGCCACATTCAAGGAAGGTCCAGAAAAAACGGTGGCCCTGACCGCGGCGCTCTCCGATTTCCCGGTCGCGCCCGCCATGGGCCTGTACTCCCTGTCCGCCCCGGCTGAGCGGGTCTCCGGCTCCATCTCGTTGAAGGGGCTCCGCAACCGCGCCGTCGTTTCCGCGTCGCTCAAGTGGGGACATGGCGAGGCCGACGCCAAGGGCTGGATTGATTCCGACACGGGAAGAAGTTTTTCGCTTACCCTGACGGCCGTAGACGGCGCCCTCGCGCCCTGGGTCGCCTTCGCGCGTAATTTTTCCCGGCTGAAGAACATCCCGGACCTGGACGGCCGACTGGAGACCCGCGGAATGGCCCTTGACCGGGACGGTGAATCCCTCTCCGTCAACGGCTGGATGGGGGCGCGGGAACTCCGGGTGGGCGGAGTCCTGTGCGGGAACGGGAGCCTCCGCCTCACCTCCTCCAAGGAGCGGGCCGAAATCGAGGCCTCGCTGGAGGGCCCGCAGGGGAAATACACGCTTTATCCCACGAAATTCACCCAGGCCGGGGAAAGGCGCACGCTGGACGGCGCCTTCGCCTGGTCGGGCATGCCCCTGGCCAAGACCCAGTGCAGTCTGTCCCGGGGAGTGCTCACGGCGGCCTGGACCGAACACTCCGCTTCCGCGAACATTGAGTTTACCGGTCTGGCGGTGGGAGACCGGACCCTGGAACAGACCTCGGTCCGGCTGGAGCGGGCGGGGAACAAGTGGCGCGTCTCCTCGCCCCGGGAATCACCCTGGCAGGTCATCGGCACGGTGACGATCGCGGGCACCCGCGTGTCGGTGGAAGAGGATGCGCGGACCGGGGGCGCCACCCTGCTAATCCGGGGCGGGGACGGAACCGCGATAAAGGCGGGAGGGATATGGGCGCCTCCCGCAGCGCCCGAGGAATTCTCCTTCGAAGCGCACCGCCTACCCGCCGCCACGCTATTCGCGGCCCTCGGCATTCCCCCGGCGGAGGGGATGGCCGAGGCCGATTTGGACTGGAAGGCGGGGCGCGACCCGCCCCTGTCCGGCCGACTCACCCTGCTTGACGCCTTCTGGGGCAACTTCCCCCTGGACTCGGTGGACACCCGGATATCGGGCACCCCGGGCCGGTCATTCAAGATGACCTCGCTCCGGCTGGTGCAGGGAACGGACTTTTCCGCGCGGGGCACGGGGGAACTGGTCCTGTTCCCGGAACAGTCGATAAAACTCGAGGTGGTCGTTGAGAAGCTGGTCCTCCGGTACCTGAAGCCGCTTGGGATACTGGACG
>Ga0334722_10004979_pt1 | contig 13592 bp, 2 predicted proteins | sample C3_bottom_MG_FD_207210 | JGI IMG/M metagenome (GOLD analysis project Ga0334722, IMG submission 207210) | Sediment microbial communities from Yellowstone Lake, YNP, Wyoming, USA - C3_bottom | ecosystem: Environmental > Aquatic > Freshwater > Lake > Sediment | place: USA: Wyoming | collected...
TGTACATTTTATCTGCCGCCTCGCTTGACAGATACCCGTTTCTCGGCGAAGCTTATAAGCGAAAGCATCCGGTGGTGGGCGTACAACCGTTTCTGGCAACCCATGGAAATGATAAAGAAATATATCGACGACCTCTGGGCAGTAGACCCCGGCGCGCTTGGCGGGCGGAAGGCGGCGCTAATCAAGGCGATGAGGTTCTGTCACCTCGCGATGACCGAGTTCACCGAGGGGCAGATAAACTTCAGGGCGATGAGCCTCGTATACACGACACTTATGTCGTTCGTGCCGCTCCTCGCGGTCAGCTTCTCGGTGCTCAAGGCCTTCGGCGTGCATAACCAGATCGAGCCCGCTCTGGCGAACCTGCTCGCCCCGCTCGGCCCCGGCGGCGAGGAGATAACGAAGCGTATAATAGGGTTCGTCGGGAACATGAAGGTCGGCGTGCTCGGCTCTCTCGGCCTTGCGATGCTGATGTACACCGTCGTATCGGTCGTCGGCAAGATGGAGGAGTCCCTAAACTACATATGGAAGGTAAAAAACCCGCGAAGCCTCGCGAGGCGGTTCAGCGACTACACGAGCGTGCTGCTCGTCGGGCCTGTCATGATATTCGCGGCCATTGGGCTGACCGCCGGGTTCAAGAGCGCCACGATAGTCAAGTGGCTCTTAGAGTTCCAGACCTTCGGGTTCGCGTTCTACATACTCGGCATAGTTCTGCCTTACGTCATCACCTGTTTTGCTTTCACGTTCACTTATGTCTTCATACCTAACGTGAAGGTGGGGTACCGCTCCGCGCTGGCCGGCGGTATATTCGCGGGCATTGCGTGGCAGCTCACCGGCTGGTGGTTCGCCTCGTTCGTCGCGTCGTCCGGCCAGTACTCCGCGATATACTCAGGCTTCGCGGCCATAGTGCTCTTCATGTTCTGGATGTACCTGAGCTGGCTTATATTCCTGGTCGGCGGCGCCGTATCGTATTACCACCAGAACCCGCGGCGGATGCTCTACAGGGAGGAGCCGGTCTTTAACGAAAGGCTCAAGGAGAGGCTCGCATTCTCGGTCATGTACCTCGCAGGCCGCGACTTCCTCAAAGGCGGGGCTTACTGGACAGACGAGGCGCTCGCTAAAGAGCTGAATGCGCCGCTCACGGCGGTACAGGACACGCTCGCGTCGCTCACGGAGGCGGGCCTGCTAATAGAGGCCGACGACACCGAGAGGCGGTACCTGCCAGCACGCGACCTTGGCGCTATACACCTGACCGACGTGCTGGACTCGGTGCGGACGTGCGGCGTATCCCGCGGCGCGTTCGAGGCCCGCCCGCCCGGCGTGGAGGAGGTGGACCCGGTGATGAAGCGGGTAGACGACGCGGTTAAGGCGGCCATCGCGGGCGAGACGCTGAGGGGGCTGGTGGAAACTACCGATGAAAGGCGCTTGTAAAGGGGAGGGTATCCCTCATTAAATAGCCGGGTTGATAACACCTGCTAAAGACGGAGACAACCAATGGACGCGGCGGAAAACGTCAAGCCCAAAAGAAGGCTCAGGAATATAATAAAGTGGACCGCCGTTGCGCTCGCGGCTTACACTGTCATAGGCTTTTTCCTGCTCCCGCCTATCATCAAGAAGGTCCTGTTAAGCGAGCTGTCGAAGGCGCTGCACAGGCCGGTCTCCATCCAGAAGATCAAGGTAAACCCCATCGAACTAACCGTCGAAATCGACGGCGTAGAGGTAAAGGACCGCGAGGGCAAGTCGGTATTCGCGTCTTTCGACCAGTTGTTCGTGGACCTTCAGATAGCGTCTATTTACAAAAGGGGCGTGATATTAAGGGAGTTCCGTCTGAGGCGGCCGTATGTGAACATTATACGCAATACCGACCTTACCTATAACTTCTCCGACCTGCTGGAGGATAAAAACCCCAAGCCTAAGTCGAAACCACTCGGTTTCTCGGTAAACAACATACAGATAACCGGCGCCAGGGCCGACTTTACCGACGGCCCGAAAAACACGGCGCACCACGTCGAAGACGTAGACCTGCTCGTGCCTTTCGTGTCCAACCTGGGATACTATACCGACACTTTCGTACAGCCGTCGCTCACCGGCAGGCTTAACGGGGCCCCGTTCGTGTTCAAGGGCGCTACCAAGCCTTTCGCCGACTCGCTCGACACGAGCCTGAACATCAAGCTGACCTCAGTGGACATCCCCTATTACCTCGCATACTCGCCCGTCAAGATGAACTTCAGGATACCCACCGGGCACATAGACGCCAAGGCCGAGGTACATTACAGGCAGTATAAAAAAGGCGTCAAACCGACGCTTATAGTCTCCGCCGATGTCGGCCTGGATAACTTCGAGCTGCAGAACACGCAAGCCGAGAGGCTGGTCTACCTCCCGAAGCTCACTGTCGGGATACGCTCGGCTGAGCTTCTGTCAAGGAAGGTCAGCCTTACCGGCGTGACGCTCGACTCGCCGTCGGTGGTGGTCGTACGGGACAGGAAGGGGAAGCTCAACCTGCTTGCTGTCTTGCCTGAAAGTGAGAAGGCCGGTAAAAACGAGGGCGGCGACAGGCTTGGGGCCGAGGCCAAGCCGGAGACGAAAGCCGCCCCGGAGAACGCGCTGTCGCTGGAGGTGGACGAACTGCGGGTCAACGGTGGCAATATATCCCTGACCGACAACGAGGCTGGCAAGGGCTTCAAGGCGAAGCTTGCGCCGGTAGAGGTTAGCGTAAAAGGTTTCACCACCGAGAAGGGAAGGGCGGCGTCGGTGGACCTCGCGGTCAAGACAGACGCGGGCGAGGAGGTCGGGCTCAAGGCCGACGTAATTCTCGACCCTATATTCGCGGAAGGCACGGTAATGGTCAGCGGCGTGCCGCTCAAGCGGTACGCCCCGTATTACAGGGAGATGCTGCTTTTCGACATCCTGGACGGCAGGCTCGGCCTTAAGACCGGATTTGTATACTCGAAGACGGACACTGGCCCAGAGGAGAGGCTCAGTGGGCTTGAAGTAACGCTCACTAAGCTCAGCCTGAAAAAGCGCGACGAGCCAGCCCCGTTCCTGACCGTGCCGACCCTTTCGGTCAAGGACGCATCCATCGACCTTAACAAGAAAAAGCTCGTAGTGGGACGTATCGCGACCCGGAACGGTTTCATCGGGTTCACACGGGCCAAGGACGGGATACTAAGCATAGCAAGGCTTGTCAACAGCCCGCAAACCGCGCCATCGCCCAAACCGGCAAAACCGGTAAAAAAGGAAAAGGACTGGGACGTTCTCGTGAAGAAGGTTTCGGCGTCGTCGTGGACGCTGCGCATGGTCGACCAGTGGCCGCCGCGTGTTGCGACACTTACCGCCGAGAAACTCGACTTCACCGGCGAGGACATCAGGACAGCCAAAGACAGCATGGGCCGGATCAACCTCGGCTTCACCCCGAACGGCCACGGGAGGTTCACGACCAGCGGCAAGGTAGGGATAAACCCGCTCGCGGTGGACGTGACGTTCAACCTCAGAGACGTAGAGGCGGGCTCGCTGCAGCCGTATTTCGAGGACAAGGTAAAGATGGTCATAACCGACGGCGCCGTCACCTCCGACGGGACTATCAAGATGGGGTACCGCGAGCCGGACGGGCTCCACCTTAAAGTAGCGTGCAACGTCTCGGTCGCGCGGTTCGCCGCGCTCGACAAGCAAAACGCTGAGGACCTGGTCAAGTGGGATAACATTGCCCTTGACGGCATGGAGGTGGGCTACGCGCCCAACTCGGTCGCCATACGCGAGGTCAGCCTGTCCAACTTCTTCTCGAACGTGGTAATCTACCCCGACAAGACCATCAACGTGACACAGGTGGTCGAGCGCGAAGAAAAACCCAAGGATACAGCCGGGCAAGCCGCAAAAGAGGGCCAGTCCGTGACGCCCGTGCTTGCGCCTCGCACGACCATCCCGCCGCCTGATGCGGTGGCGAAGGACCCGAAAAACTCGTGGCCAGTGCGCATAGACAGGGTAAGCCTCAAGGGCTGCCGCGTCAACCTGACCGACAGGGGGATAAGCCCGACCTACAAAACATCGCTGACGGACATGGAAGGCTCGGTCACTGGGCTTTCCTCCGAGGAGATAAAGATGGCGGACGTGGACCTGAAATGCAGGTTCGACGGCGCCGCGCCGGTATCAATCACCGGGCGGGTCAACCCGCTTCGGGCCGACCTGTACGTAGACCTCAAGGTCAAGCTGACCGGTATGGACCTCTCCCCGTTCACCCCTTATTCCGGCAAGTACATAGGATATAAAATCGACCGGGGGAAGCTCTCGCTCGACTTGAGCTACCTGATAGACAAGAAAAACTTGGACTCCCAGAACGTCGTATTCATCGACCAGTTCTACCTTGGCGACAATGTGGAGAGCAAGGACGCCACAAAGCTACCGATGAAGCTCGCGCTCGCGCTCTTGCGGGACAGGAGGGGCGAGATACACCTCGACGTGCCGGTCAAGGGGCGAACCGACGACCCGAAGTTCAGCAAGGGCAGGATAATACTACAGGTGCTATGGAACGTGATAGTAAAGGCGGCGACATCCCCGTTCTCGCTTTTGGGGTCGCTGTTCGGGGGCGGGGCGGACTTAAGCTTCGCGGAGTTCGGCCAGGGCGGCTGGACGCTCGACGCGAAGGCCAGGTCCACGCTCGACTCGCTGGTAAAGGCGATGGACGCGAGGCCCGCCCTCAAGCTTACGGTCGAGGGCCACGTGGACGCGGGCCCCGACAAGGGGTGGCTTATAAAATATATCTTCAACAAGAAGCTCAAGGCCGAAAAGCTCAAGGCGATGTTGAAGGACGGCAAACCCGCCGTACCGGTAGACGAGGTAGCAGTGGCCCCGGACGAATATGAAAAATACCTCAAACTCGCATACAAGGACGAGAAGTTTGAAAAGCCGAAGAACTTCATCGGCATGACCAAGGGGCTGCCCGCCCCTGAGATGGAGAAGCTGATAATAGCGCATATAGAGGTGACGGACGATGACCTCAGGCAACTGGCGCTGAGGAGGGCAGAGGTCGCGAGGGACTATATATTGGCCAGCGGCAAGGTCGGCCCGGAACGTGTATTCGCGGTGGAGCCCAAAAGCCTCGCGCCGGAAAAGAAGGAAGGCCAACAAGACGCCAAGGTGGAGTTCGCACTCGAATGACATGCAATGGAGAGGTGTAATGGAAAAACGAAAAGCGAGTGTCAATCGACGAGAGGTTCGAGATCTTCTGACATGTAATTCGAGATTTCATGTCCGGCGCAAAAGCTCTCAAACGCCGTCTAAATATCCGGAGGCGTTATACGCGTTATATATTGCAATAAGATACCTGAGTGTATCCGCTTCACTGACCGCTATAGTTGAGCATCTTTGCGCAGTATTTGAGCTGAACCCGTTATTGCATTGTAGCCCGTTAGGGGTAGATTATTTTATAATAATTATTACAATCAAGCGGTTGAAAGTAGCTTGCTTTTAATAGATATAATTGGCACGGAAGTTGCACTTTAGAATAATTATAATATGAAACATTGTGAGCCGTTAAACCGCCGGCCCGAGACGTAGACAGGAATGGAAACCATGAAAAGGTTTTACGCTGTCTTCACCCCCCTGACGGTAGCCGCGTTGACGCTGGTTTGGGCCTGTCTGGCCTTTGCCGCTGACCCTCCGCACACGGATTACAGGGCCGGTTACAAGTCGGGCTGCTTCGACAACGGCGCCGCCTGTCACGCCGTTACAAAGGGCTCGTTCATCCCTGCAAGTCTCGGCATGAGCCCATCCGACAACTACACCACGTTCTGCCTGTCCTGCCACAGCGCCGCTGGCGAGGCCCACGAAAAATCGCCGGGTCTGCCATCGACCAACGTCTATGTAAACAAGACAGGCTTCAACCCGTTCACCACGTATAAAGGCGTCTCTCACAGCTGGCGCGGGGTCATCGGGAACGCGGGTACGCGCACGCCGACCGACCCCGGCATGTACGGGGCGACTTACATGCCCGGCGGGAAGGTGCTCTGCCAGACCTGCCACTCGACCATGTACAAAAACCAGGAACAGAGCGTTGACTGGGTGCAGGCGGTAGACACAGGCGACCACACGAACTACACGCTCTCCGGCTACACCACCATATTCCCCGACCTCGCGCAGTACGTCAAGGTCTACCGCACCACCAGCCAGACAGGTCGTTTCACGAACAGCAGGACCAAGAAGGCCTCCCTTGTAGACCCGTCCAGTTACAGCTTCACGACCAAGCCGCCCGTATTCACCTTCAAGTCCGCCCAGACCGCTACCAGTTTTATCTACGTGGACGTTTCTGAGCCGTACCTGCGCGCGTCCAACTACGCCAACCACTTCTGCGAGGACTGCCACGCGGACAGGGTGGACTCGCGCGTAAAACATCCGGGCGACACGCCCGGCAGGGACAACCACCCCATAGGGGTACGCTACGGCAAGACGTTCGGGACGCGCACCACCCTCCGGAACTTGACTGCGGTAAGGCTGTACATGGAATCGGGGACGGTGCTCTGCACCACCTGCCACGACCCGCACAACGCGAAGTCAGACGACGGCAGGCTGTTGCGCGAGACCACCCCCGACAGCTTGTGCGCGGACTGCCACAGCCCAGACAAGGTAACGTCTCACCGTGGCGGCAGACACGCGAAATACGCGAACGGCAGCACGATACCCACCACCTGCACCCAGTGCCATACGCCCCACAAGTCGGACAACATGTACCTCATAAGGAACAACGTCAAACAGCCTGGCGGCGGGATTAAGCCGGTCGTGTTCAGGTCGTTCACGGGGCAGGCGGGCTTTGGCCCGGACACCGGGAGCGGCATCTGCGAGGCATGTCATACCGCGACCGGCTACCACAAGTCCGACGGGTCCGGCAAGGGGCACAACACCAAAAAGGACTGCCAGAAGTGCCACAAGCACGAAAAAGGCTTCGAGGCTAACGGCGGGACCGCGCCTTGCTACGAATGCCACGACGGGTCGAGCGCCCCGAACATCAAGGCGCTGATGGGGCTCGGCACGACCGCTTCTTCGGGCGGGAAGGCGTCGAGGCACAGGATCTCGTTCGACAACGAGAGCGGTTCGAGCTGTCTTTCCATGTGCCACACGAGCAAGCACGTGGCGGGTGGCCCGAACACCGTCACCGCCCCGGAGTCGGCGCTCTGCCTGACCTGCCATAACGGGGCCGCGGGCAAGACGAGCAGGGGCAAGAGTATAAACGTGGGCGGGAACTACGCCACTTCGCTCCACAACTACACCGCCACGGTGCAAGACGAGTTCGGGCTTTTCAAATACAGCGCGAACTGCACCAAATGTCACACGCCGCACGGCTCTGACAACTACCCGAACGTGCGCACGACCATAAACGACAGGGCCACGAACGGAGACACCGAGGATCTGTGTTTCGGCTGCCACGCGGGCAACAAGGCGGGGGCTGCGAACATAGAGGCGCTATGGAAGGCGAGCCAGGCCAACCCCGGCCACTACGACTACGCGGGCGGGAAGCGGATGGCCTGCGTCACCTGCCACGGCCCGCACGGCACCAGTAACTCGAAGATGATAAGCGACAGCCTGGGCGGCCCGGGTCTTTCGCGTGACGCGATATGTCGCGCCTGCCACGGCGGGGACGGCGGGAGCGTCTATAACGTGATGGGTAGCGAACCCGGCTCGTACGGGCCTGACTTCTCAGCCGGGTCGGTGCACCAGTTCGGCCTGAACGTCGCGGTCGGCGGCCACACCGTGGACCTTACCTGCCAGGGCTGCCACGACCCGCACAACACGCAAAACGCGAGGCTCTTGCAGGACAAGGTGGTCTTTTCCGGTATAAGCGCGGCGCGGGTTATGACCGTCAGCGCGACGGTCCAGCCGAGGGGCGCCGTCACGCAGTATATCTCCGGTTGGACCGACTACTGCGCGACTTGCCATACATCTATCAAGGACACCGGCGGCCAGTCCCCGTACCGCAGGCACCCGTTGGGCGTGGAGCCCGGCGCGTTTTACCCCTACACCACGGGGATGGGCGTGAAGAAGCTCCCGTTAGAGTCTGGCGGGGTCGCATGTGTCACCTGCCATTACACGCACGGCTCGCCCAAGCATTCGCTCCTCAGGATGCAGGACGCGGACACGCCGGACAACAGGCTCTGCATGCAGTGCCACGACAGGTCGAAGTTCATGCAGGGCGGGGCAGGGTCACACGGCGGCTTCCTCCAGAACCAGGGCCGCTGCTCCGACTGCCACAGCCTGCACTCGAAGGGTAACAAGAGGCTTTTGCAGGAGGCGACCGAGAGCGTGCTCTGCGAGAGGTGCCACGCGGGCGGTACTTCGCGCTACAACGTATGGCGCGACCTTACCACGATGGACCCGGCCCGTTACAAGGGCACCGCCGGGACGTTCGGGCGCTACTCCGAGGCGCGTGGCGGCACGGAGTACAGCATGCACGCGATCAACGATGAGGCGACGGCGGCGCCGGGCGGGTCCACCACACAGCACAGGTGCGGCAGCTGCCACAACCCGCACGGGAGCGCGAACTACCGGGTGTTGCGCTCCACGGTCAACAACGTGACAGGTATCGTCGTAACCGCGAGGGTTGACGCCGAAGGAAACTTCATCAACTACTCGACCGGCGTGGTTAAGTTCTGCGCCGCCTGCCACACCGCCTACAAGACCACCAAAGACGACAGCGCCAACTGGATACGCCACCCGGTGGGTGTCAGGCTCGACAACTACTCCGCCCAGATGTACCAGTTTGCTAACACCACGTCGTTTACGCCGAAGGTCGAGCTTGGGAACGGCGGCGAGATAATATGCCTTTCCTGCCACTTCGCGCACGGCTCGCCGGCGAACGCGAACCTCAAGTTCCCGTCCGGCAGGACTGTGAACGCGTGCAAGACATGCCACGACAGGGACAGGTTCAACGCCGGCCAGCCGGGCTCTCACGCGGGTTTCACGGGAGATGGCGGCACATGCTCGGACTGCCACAGCATGCATTCGAGCGGGCAGCCGAAGCTTCTTAAGGGTGACGCGGACACGACTCTCTGCGTGAACTGCCACGACAACCCCGGCACGAGCACGAGCCCCAGGGCCAGCAAGTTCGACGTATGGAAGGGCGGCGTGTTCAACTCGCCGACCTCGTGGTTCGGGACGGCGGGCTCGTTCGGCTCTTACGACCCTGTGAACGGAGGCGACGCCTACTCGATGCACCCGATAAACTCGGACGCGCGGGTAGCCCCCGGCGACGGCGCGACGGTGGTACACTGCGGTACCTGCCACGACACGCACGGGAGCCCCAACTACCGTCTGCTGAAGAGCAGCCTGAACGGGAAGTCGGGTATATCGGTCACGGCCAACCAGGACGCGCAGGGCCGGACCGTCTCGTACAACGGCGGCATGTCGTCATTTTGCACCGCCTGCCACAAGGCGTTCATCCAGTACGGGAGCGCGGCGGGGTACACGCGTCACCCGGTGGACGTGGCGCTTTCCGCGCAGGAGTTAGCCAACTACAACCACAATAACGGCGGCAGGCTGCTACCGCTCGAGGCGGGCGCCAAGGTGACGTGCACCACCTGCCACTTCGCGCACGGCTCGCCGAACGAGAAGATGAAGCGCCTTCCCGGCAACCAGATGTGCCAGATATGCCACGCGAAGGGCCTCGACCCGGCGGCTGGCTACACCGAGGTGCTGCACACCCACGGCGGGTTCACCGGTACCGGCGGGAACTGCGGCGCGTGCCACAGCATGCACACCTCGAACAACAGGAAGCTCCTGATATACGCGGAGGAGACCGAGCTTTGCTACAGCTGCCACGCCACGGACGGGGCGTTGCGCGGAAGCTACCCCGGCGCGATGGTGGTGTGGAAGGGTGTAGCGCCTTCGTCGCCAGGGCAGTGGGACGGGACGGCGGGCTCGTTCGGCGCGCAAAACGACCCCGACACCGGCGGCGACATAGCGAGCCACCACAAGATAACGAGGACCGACTCGGCCGCGCCTGGCGGCACTACGACCGAGCACCACTGCGGTACCTGCCACGACCCGCACGGCAACAACAACTACAGGATGCTGAGGGAGACGGTCAACGGGAAGTCCGGCATATCGGTCAGGGTCAATGTATTGGGCGTCTACTCGAGTGGTATCTCCGATTTTTGCTCCGCCTGCCACACCGCTTACACCGAGACCGGCTCCGGGGTGGACGGGTACAGCCGCCACCCGGTCAACAAGGCCTTGACCGCCGAGGAGTACTCGAACATATCGGGTACGACCGCATTGCCGAAGGCGCAGATAGAGGGCAGGCATGTGATGTGCCTCACCTGCCACTTCGCGCACGGGAGCCCCGGCCCGTCGATGCTGAGGCTCGATACCTACACGTCGAGCGCGGGCGGCGTATGCCAGCAGTGCCACATGAAGGGGTACAAGGACGGGCGTCAGGTTAGAGAGCCGCACGGCGGGTTCACCGGCAACGGCGCGAACTGCGCGGTCTGCCACAGCATGCACGCGAAGGACAACAGGAAGCTCCTTATGGACTACCCGGAGTCCCACCTCTGCGAGAACTGCCATTCAGGGGCCATCAGGTTCGGCGCGTTCAAGGCGGACAACCCGAAGGTAAAGGTGGAAAGGCAGAGCAGGTTCAACGTATTCACGAGCGACGGCAACTCGTTCGGCAACTACTCGGTCGGCAAGGGCGGGGTGGTATCGTGGCACGAGATAGACGGTACGCACACCGCGCCTGGTGGGAAGACGCTCGAGCTTCGGTGCGGCAAGTGCCACAACCCGCACGGCGACGACAACTTCGCCATGCTGAGGGATTCGGTCGAGGGTGTGGACAACATAAGGGTATTCGGGCGGGTAAGCTCGACGGGTCCATTCAACACCTACTCGTCCGGGTTCGGGTCGTTCTGCTCGGCCTGCCATACGAGGCTGACCACCTGCCTGAGCGTGGTGAACAACGTCACCACCATAACGAGGCACCCGGTGGACTTCAGGCTGCAAAAGACCCAGCTCCACAACTGGTCCACCACTACTATTACGCCGAAAGTACCGCTCGAGTCCGGCAGCCGTGTGACGTGCATCACCTGCCACAACAGCCACGGCTCAAAGAACTACAAGCTCCAGAGGCTTGGCGGCAACGACATGTGCCAGCAGTGCCACAACCGTTAATACGATGATAGTTAAGTGAACCTGCCCATTAACGAGGTGAGCCCCAAATGACTGGTAGAGCAAGGTTAATGTTAACCTTCCTGATGACGGCGGCGCTGATTTGCGCCTTTGGGCAGGCCCGCGCCTCTGTCACCGGCAAGCCTCACGACCTCACGCGCGGGAACAGGTTCGGCCGCTGCCTGAACTGCCACGACCTGCACCAGACCAGCCTCGGTGAGGGCTTCGCGCATAACCTCAAGAAAGCGAACGAGATAGCGGTCTGCTACCAGTGCCACGCTGGGGCGTTCAACGACTACACCGCCATCGAGGCGTCGCTCCCGAACCGTACCTCGCTCTACAGCCGTTACGACATAATGTCGGAGTTCAACCAGCCGCACATACACTTCCAGCGTTACGGGATGGACGGGGAGGTCAACAAGTGCTCCGAGTGCCACAACCCGCACGGCGTAGTCAATAACGCCACTACCATGATGCGAAAGCCGAAGCTCCTCTCGGCGGGCCCGGACGTGGTCACCGACACCGACGAGTTCTGCTTCGTATGCCACAACAACGACGCGAGCCCGCCGCACAGCAAGTTCTCCAACGTAACGCTGCGCGGCCAGTACCGCTTCTCCCGCGCGAATTACAGACAGATGACGCACTCGACGTTCTACCGGGCCACCACGCTTAGCGAGCCCGCCCCGGACACCGCGCACACCTACGACGACAACCCGTACGGCAAGGGCAAGGACATCTCCTGCCTTACGTGCCACCGCCCGCACGGCTCGCCCAACGACCACATGCTCAAGCTCCCGGACGACCAGAACCTCTGCCTCAACTGCCACAACGGCTCGAAGGCCCCGAGCATGACCTCTTTCACCACCTCCGGACACGGCAAGGCCGGGATAAAGAGGATCTGCCAGGAGTGCCACTTCCCGCACGGCACCGGCCAGGAAAACGCCATAAAAAAGTCGATAACGGACTCGCACAACAGTACCGACAACACCGTGGACGTAAACGGCAAGGGGATGAACGAGACATGCTTCGCATGTCACAACCTCGCGAGCGCCAACAAGTACTACTCCGGCAAGACGGACTACAACTCAGGGATACACAAGACATCCCCGGCCGCGCACAACCCGAAGGACACGACGAACGACCAGGCCCCCGGCGACTGCGACAACTGCCACAACCCGCACGGCAAGGGCATGACCAAGATGCTCACGGACCTGAACGAGACGCTCTGCTACGACTGCCACAACAACGCGACGCCCAACACCGCGAGCGGGAAGGACGTGAAGGCGGCCATCCAGTCGGCGTCCCACCACGACCTGACGAAGGTCAAGTGCGTGAGCTGCCACAACGTGCACAGGGCCACGTCCGCATCCGTGATGATGAACCCGTACACCTCGAACGCGGCCATGACGGACAGCAAGGCCTTCTGCCTGAAGTGCCACAGCGGCAGGACGCCTTCGGGTGTAACCGGCGCGCCCTCCATATCCGCGGACTGGACGAACAACGGCCATGACAAGGCGCATACGCTCATCTGCTCCGACTGCCACGACAGCCACGGCACGGTCAACCCGAACACGCTTAACGCCGGCAGGAAGGTCTACGGCGGGTATTCCGCAAATTTCACCCCCGGCATGAGCTTCAGCTCCAGGTCCTTCTGCGAGGCATGCCACAACCGGACCGGGGCGGGCTACAAGGGCGCGAAAAAGATACCGACCGGCGAGGGCTACGTATTCCAGCACTACACGTCGGACCGGACCGCGTGCTCCACATGCCATACGAAGAAGCACAACCCCACCCTATCGGGTTACACGGGCGGCTCGTCGTACTACACGACCGCATGCCTCAACTGCCACAAGCAGGGGGCGGGGAACCCCTACCCCAACGCGGACACGGAGTTCAACACCCCCTCAAACGCGACGGACGCCAACACCCGCAAGTCGATACACGATTTGACGTACACGCCCCCGACCAGGTCCGACTGCGTGAAATGCCACGGGGCCAACCACGAGACCGACCATAGCGCGGCGAACCTGATAATAGACCCGGACCCGACAAACGGGGCGGCCGCCCCGATGCCGTCCACTCAGGGCTCGTCGGTTTTCTGCCTCGAATGCCACGACTCGACGCCGGTAAAGCTCGCCAACTACTCTGCCCCGGTCAATATATTGGACACATGGACCTCGGCGGGGCACGGCATGAGGACGGGATCGGGCGTGATATGCGAGGACTGCCACACGCACCACGGCTCGGTAAACGAGAAGCTGATCAAGACGAGCATACGCGGGAGCGCGGTAATGTCCCCGTACTCCGGCAACAACGCCACGGTCTGCGTCGCATGCCACAGGGCGACCGACCGGAACACCCCGCTATGGCCGGGCTGGTCGGTGTACTCCGGCGCCATACACTCCTTCGGGAACCCCACCACTGGCAACAGGGCGACCGACGGGCGACAC
>Ga0334722_10004980_pt1 | contig 13590 bp, 15 predicted proteins | sample C3_bottom_MG_FD_207210 | JGI IMG/M metagenome (GOLD analysis project Ga0334722, IMG submission 207210) | Sediment microbial communities from Yellowstone Lake, YNP, Wyoming, USA - C3_bottom | ecosystem: Environmental > Aquatic > Freshwater > Lake > Sediment | place: USA: Wyoming | collected...
CGAGCGCGCGGCGCTCGGCCAGATACACAGGGTCCAGGAGCACCGACGGCAGCGGCGCGTCGGCGACGTAGGCGTACGTGTCGGCAAGCGCAAGCTTCATCACCTCGATCTGCGAGTGCAGGCTGGGCTCGAGCCCGTCGTAGAGCCCGAGCGCGATCAGAGCCGCGGCACCCTGTCCGTTCGGAGGCAACTCGCACACCTCGACGCCGTGGTAGCTGAGTCGCAGCGGCTCCACCCACTCCGAGCGATGAGCCGAAAGGTCGTCCTCGGACAGCCAGCACGACGAGGCGATTGCCGCCGCGACGTCTCCGGTGTAGAAGACATCTGGGCCACTCTCGGCGATCCGGCGCAGCGTCGCGGCCAACTCAGGCAGCCGGTACCGCCCGCCGATCGGCGGCGCAGGCCACGGCGGGTGCTCGACGGCCGCCCACTTGTGGGCGATGCGCACCGAACAGGCCAGCCCGCGATCGGCGAGGTCAGCGGCCGGGGCAAGCGCGTCGTCGAGCCCAATCTGCCCGAAACGCTCGGCGAGATCGGCCCACGCGCGCACTGCACCGGGCACCGTCACCGAGCGCGGCCCGTGCTCCTCGTGGCGCGCTCCGCCGAGGTCGGCCGGCGAGCGGCCCGAGCCGTTCAGCCCGTGCAGCTTCCCGTCGTACCAGACGAGGGCGAACGCGTCGCCGCCGACGCCGTTGTCGGTCGGCTCGGCGACCGTCAGCATGGCCGCCGCTGCGAGCGCGGCGTCCACCGCGTTGCCGCCGCGCCGAAAAGCGCTCAGTCCCGCCTGCGTGGCAATCGGGTGACTCGTCGCGACCATTGCGTCCCCGGCGATCGCCGGCATCCGCCGCCAGCCGCTCGTCAGCGCGACGCCGGGACGGAAGAGCGCGTCGAGATCGAACCTCACGCCGCGAGCATCGCACGCGCCTCCTCTAAGCTGCGGGCGATGCACCCGTTCGACGTCGACAAGACCCGCCGCGAGCTGGCAGAACGCGGCGGTGGGTACGAAGTCGTCCACTCCTCGCCGGGACTGGAGATCGGCGTCTACGTGCTCGTCGCGCCGGAGGCCGACCGTCAGCAGCCGCACGAGTTCGACGAGGTGTACATCGTCCTCGAGGGCAGCGGTGTGCTCGAGGTCGAAGGGGTGTCCACCCCGCTCGAGGAGGGCGGCGCGCTCTTCGTCGCCGCAGGGGACGAGCACCGCTTCACCGCCTACGAGCAGCTCGCGCTGCTCGTCATCTTCAACGGCCCGCACTCCGGCTAGCGAGCAAACGCCTCGGGCCTGGTCTTGTCGTCCGGCGACAGGAGTGGTGTCATATGGCGATGATGGGTCGGCGGGAACGGATCCCGCACTACGACGACCCGGTCGAGGTCGGCAGGCGGCTGCAGGATGCACGAGAGGCGGCAGGCCTCAGCCAGCGGGAGCTCGCCTTCCCGGGCTGCAGCGCCGCGTACATCTCGCGCATCGAGCGCGGCGAGCGGATTCCGTCGCTCCAGGTGATGCGCGAGCTCGCACGGAGGATTGGCGTCACCGAGGCCGAGCTTGCATTCGGCGAGGAGCGGATGCATCCGGACGTCGCGCAGCGGCTCCGCGAGGTCGAGGAAGCGGAAGCGGCAGGTAGCAGGACGCAGCGGGCGCACGCGTACGCAGCGCTCGGGCGCGCGGCGACGAAGGTGGCGCGGACGCTGGAGCACGGCTAAAGGCCTGATGCGGGTTAGGCGCGGCTGTCGGGGAGGGCATGCACCAAGCAGCAGTGCCGTGTGCAGGCCCCCAACCGCAGCGTGCGGCTAACCCGCATCAGGCCTCTCCGGGCCTGTGAACGTAGGATCGCGCCGTGAGACGCGACGCCGACGTCGTCGTCGTGGGCGGCGGAATCACCGGAGCAGGGACGCTTCGTGCTCTCTCGCGCTCCGGGATCGAAGCCATCCTGCTCGAGCGGTTCGAGCTCGGGCACACGCGCGGCTCGAGCCACGGGACGTCACGGATCTTCAGGCTCGCGTACCCGGAGCCCGTGTACGCGCGACTGGCGCAGCAGGCGCTGGCGGCGTGGCGCGAGCTGGAGCACGAATGCGGGGAGCGGCTCATCATTCACACCGGAACGCTCGATCTCGGCGACGCCGCTGCCGAGACCGAGCGCTCGCTCGCAGGGCTCGGTATCCCGTACGAGACGCTTTCGAGCGACGCGGCATTGCGCCGCTGGCCGCTCACGTTCGAGCCCGACGCGCGACCCGTCTTCCAGCCGGACGGAGGGTTCCTGCTGGCGGACCGCGCGCACGCGGCGCTGGTTGCGGGCGCGAAAGCCGCGGGGGGCGAGCTCGTCGAGCGCGAGCAGGTGGTTCGAATCGACGTCCACCCCGGAGGAGTCAAGGTGGCCACGACCACCCTGGAGATCGCGGCTCGCGCCGTCGTCGTGGCCGCCGGGGCGTGGACGCACGGCCTGCTCACGTCCGTCGGCGTGAAGCTGCCGGTGAGCGTTGCCCGAGAGACGGTGGCCTACTTTGCGCTGCCGGGAGTCGAGAAGCTGCCGCCCGTAATCGAGTACCCGTCTTCGGCGAGCCCGCTACCGGACGGTCAGGCGTACTACGCGCTCGCCGCCCCCGGCCGCGGATTGAAGGCCGGAATCCACCACGCCGGGCTGCCGGCTGACCCGGAAGAAGAAGGCACGCCCGACCTCGACGTGGTCGAGGCGACCGCAGCCTGGGTGGCCCGGCGCTTTCCCGACGCGGACCCGACGCCGCTCGCCGCCGAAACCTGCCTCTACACGAACACCGCGGACGAGAGCTTCGTCATCGAGGCGCACGGAAGAATCATCGTGGCATCGGCGTGCAGTGGGCACGGCTTCAAGTTCGCGCCCGTTCACGGCTCGCGCGCCGCGAGCCTGGCGCTCGAGGCCGGACAAGCAGGCGCTGGATGACCGAGGACGTCACCCGCGCTCTCGCGGTGCTCGGAGTGGCCGGCCAGGCGATCGCAGCCGTACTGCTCGTCATCGGGCTCTGTGCAGCCGTCGGGTTCCGCTCACCTCTCGATTTCCTGCGGCGGCTGCTGTGGGGCTACGAGCTATGGCTCGCATTCGCGGTGACAGCGATCGCGACCGGTGGAAGCCTCTTCCTCTCCGAGGTCGCCCACTTCGTCCCGTGCGAGCTCTGCTGGTTCCAGCGGATCTGCATGTATCCCCTTTCGATCGTCACCCTGCTGGCGGCAATCGCAAACGACCATCGCGTCGCCCGCTACCTCCTGCCCCTTCCCGTCGTCGGGGCCGGGATCTCGATCTACCACCTGCTCGTGGAGCACCGCGTCGTCGCGGAGAGCCAGGCGTGCTTCGTCTCCGCGCCGGGCGGCTGCGCGACGAAGTGGATCAACGAGTTCGGCTACGTGACGATCCCGGCACTCGCTCTCACCGCATTCATACTGACCTCTGCTTTCCTCGCCCTCGCTGCTGCGGGACCGATCTCTCCTGCGGAACCGGCCGAGAGTGGCTAGTGGAAGCACGAGCGGAACGTGCCGTGCTGATGGCGGCACACCGGTAGCCTTTCCGTCGGAATGACGAGCGGGAAGCAGGCAAAGAGGCTGAGGCGCGAGCCGGGGGCAAACGTTCCACCCGTCCGCGGACAGCGCACTGGGCGCCAAGCCTCTCCAAGAGTGCTGATCGGGGCAGGTGCGGTGCTCGCCCTCGCCGCCGTTGCGATCGTGCTCGCAGTGACTCTCACCGGAGGCAAGTCGAAGGCACCCACGGTGACCGCCGATCTCTCATCCGTCAGCGGCATCCTGCAGAACGCCCTTGTGCTCGGGAGCCCCACGGCCAGGGTGACACTCACCGAGTATCTGGACACGTCATGCCCGATCTGCCAGGACTACGCCCTGAACACCTTCCCGACGCTCTCGCAGCAATACGTCCGGGGAGGCAAGGTGAAGATCGAGGCCCGAGTCGTCTCCTTCGTCGGCCCTTCGTCCTCGAGGGGTCGCGACCTGGTCCTCGCCGCAGCCCGGCAGAACAAGGCGTGGCAGATGCTCGAGCTCCTCTACCAGAACCAGGGTAACGAGGCCGACTCCTGGCTGACCGACGATCTCGTACGCGCCCTCGCAGCCAAGATCCCTGGCCTCGATGTCGACCAGCTGCTCAAGGACGCGAACAGCGACTCGGTGCAGTCCGAGGGCGTCAAGATGGACCACGAGATGCAGAGCGACAGCGTGTCGGGAACCCCGACGTTCTTCCTGACGACGCCGGACGGCAAGCGCCACTTCCTCACCACGGGCACCTACCCGCCGAGCGCGTTCGCCGAGAAGCTCGATCAGGCCCTGAACGGCTGAGCGGCTAGGTCATGGGCACCTGCCGGAGGATGCTCGACTCGATGCGGTCGAGAATCTCCGACAGGCTCTCGCCGGTCGCGGTGATGCCATGGTTGCGGAGGCCGATCACCGCATGCCCAGGATCAGGCTCCCTCGCAATCAGGTCGGCGACGGCGACGGCCAACTCTTCTGTCCCGCACGGGTAGTTGACGTCGGTGGCGGCGATTCCCTCCATCCACGCGTGGGCGTGCAGAATCGCCCCGACGTCCGGATGGCCCTGGTAGATCATCCAGTGCTCGATCGCATCCACCGAGACGCGGCGCGGCTCGATTCCCGGCGGCACGCTCAGAACGATCTTCGCGTTCGCCTCGTCGTAGTTCGTGACCATGAGAATGTCCCGGCCGGGCACCTCGAGCTGGGTCTTGTCGACCCCGCTCGCGCTCATCCAGAAGCGGGTCTCGTCCTTCCGCGCCGAGAGGTTCCCGTACGAGAGACCCCCGACGGAGTAGAGCCGCATCACATGACGTAGGTCGCGCTCGTTCAGGAACTCGTGTACGGGGAACGGCGCGGGCAGGAGGTCGAGCTCGCCCATACGGCGGCCCGCAGCGCCGATGTCAGCCGTGATCTCGTCGCCGTCCCACAGCTCCGGCTCGAGATCCGGGATCCATTCGTTGTCGATCACGAGTTTGGACGTGGCAAGCGGTGAGAGACGCTCGTAGATCTCAGCCGCATCCTCGGAGACCTTGTAGGTGCCACGCTCCATGGTCGTGAACCAGACCCCCTTGCCGGGGACATGCAGGAGCACGACGTTGGCGAGCGTACGGACGAGCATCGGGTAGCTCTCCTTGAGCACGTCCTCGGGCACTGCCGGCAGCTCGTAGAAGCTGGCCGAATAGGTCCCGCGCGAGGCACGCCGGAATGCCTTCGGCTCGGCGCCGTCGAACATGTTGAGGACGAAGTCGGCGTCTGCGATGTCGTCGACGAGCGCGAATCCATCCCGCTCGAACTCGGCGCCGATACGCCGCACCCACTCCTCGTGGGCAGGCGACGTCGCCGTACCCCAGATCGCGTATTTCCGCATCGACGCGAGAAGTCTAACGTTGCGACCGCGGCGGTCGACCGGATTCCTCCGCTCGCGGTCGGCAGACGCCGACCGCGAGCGCGAATGTGCACGGTCTACCGAACGTAGAAGTCCGCGAACTGACCCGTCTTGTAGTGACCCGGCAAGTTGCAGATCAACGCGTAGTGCCCGACCTGGAGCTGGAGGGTCACGGTCTTCGCCTGACCCGGCAGAAGCCCACCGATCTCGCCGACGTTGCCTGACTCGTCGGCCTCATTTCCTTTGAGCAGGTTTCCAGCCGGTTTGCCGGTCTTCAGGACGACGAACTCGTGCTTGATCGTGCCGACGTTCGTCACCACGAACTTGACCTTGCCCTTCGGCGCGCCCTGCACGAGCGGGAACACGCTGAACTCGTCCACGTTGACGGCGACGACGGGCTTCGAGGTCACCGCCCCGGCGGACAGGACCCCTACGGTGACGGCAACGACCGTGCCGACCAAGAGTCCAAGAGCGAGCTTTCGCATCAACTGACTCCTTCCTTAGCTCGTGTACGCGCGAACTCTCCCCGTCACGGCGACAAGCGACATCCGCGATTCCTCGTACCACCGCTCAGCAAAAGCCCGCCACACTCACGGAAGCGGCAGGCAACTCGCCCGCCCGAGGGAGATCCCGGCGCTACTTCACGACGAAGCGCGCGTACTGACCGGCCTGGTAGTGACCTGCGACGTTGCAGTAGAGGACGAACGTGCCCGGCTTCAGCGTAAGCGTCAAAGTGCCGCCCTTGCCCGGCTTGAACGGGCCTGCCTGCTTGAGGGCCTTCAGCGTCACGAGGCCGTTCTTCTGCGGCAGCTTCGACGCGGCAAGCGACGTCTTGACGATGGCGAGCGAGTGGTCGAGCCCACCCGCGTTCTTGACCTTGAACGTCACCGCGCCGGCCTTGACGGATGTCTTGGACGGTTTGACCGTGAACTCCTTCTCCGTGACGTTTACCGTCGACGCGGACGCCGACGCGAGCGCGAGCGGAACGGAGACCGCGATCGCCGCAAGCACCGAGGCGGCGAGTAGTGCGAGCTTGCGCATGAATGATTCTCCCTTGGCTTGTTCGGTCGGGCAGCCGCCCATGGCTCCGGCACGGCTCCCGTCGCTGAAGCTAGCGGAAGAGGTCGCGCTCGCGCGGCATCAGAAGGTCGACACCGTGCCCCTCACCGGCGACGTCCACACCGCGGACGATCGCAGCAGGGATGCCCGCGGTCTTTCCCGTCGCGAGCTCTGCGGCGGCCGCGAGCTCGTCGGCAACTGCGATCTGCGTCGTCTTCAGCTCGTAGCCGGCCGCGTCGGTCGTGCCCCGGAGATCTCGCAGCGCAACGATCCCGGCGACGCCGAGCGCAACGTCGGTGGTGCCCTGGCGCCAGGCCCGGCCGAAGGAGTCGCTGACGATCACGCCCGGTGCGACGCCGGTCAGCTCTTGCAGTCGGTCGCGAATGCGAGCTGCGGAACGATCGGGGTCCAGAGGCAGGAGCACGAGCGTACCCGCCCCCTTTGCGTTCGACGAGTCGACACCGGCGGAAGCGCAGACGAAGCCATGGTGCGTCTCGGTGATCACGAGCGGAGGTCGAGAGCGCAGAACCTCGCGGCTCTCGCGGAGGATGACCTCCAGCTGACGAGGGTCGCCGTCGGGGCCTGCGAGCACGACTGCCTTCTCGCTCGGTTCGACGTCCGCGAGCGAGACGACCCGCCCCTCTACCTTCGACACGGCCTTCTGGGCAATGACGACGACATCTCCGCTCTCGAGTCCGCCCGCCCGCGCGGCCGAGGCGACGATCAGCGCGCCGAGATCGTCGCCCTGCTCGAGCTCGGGGATCCCGCTGAGCGGGATCACGCGAATCTCGCCGCTCAACTGACGCCGGTGACGCGGAGGCCTGCATGGGCCTTGTAGCGCTTGTTCACGTTCACGATCACGGCCGTCATCCCCTCGAGAGCGCGCGCGCTCGCCAGCGGGCCCGCGTCGATCGCCCGCCCGTCCGTGATGCGACCGGCAACCTCGAGCACGAGAGCTTTTGCGTCTGCGTCGTCGCCGCAGACGAGCGTGTCCTCGTCGGGCGCGTCTTCACCGCCGAGATTCGACGCCGCGAGAGAGTGGAGCCCGGCGAGGACGGGACCGTCGATCTCCGCCTGGATCCGCTCCGCAATCGCCGTCGCCTCGGCGGTGGGGAGCACGCCCTGAGGCGCGAAGCGCAACTCGGCCGCCACGGACAGTACCGGCGTGGTCCCGATCACTTCGCGAAGCTCGCGCGCAGTGTCGATCGCACCGTCCGCCTTCGTGGCCAGGATGACCAGGTCGGCAACGCGAACCGCGTCGACGTTGGTTGCACCTTCAACGCCTATCGCTTCCGCGGCCGCACTTGCACGGGCCGCGTCGCGGGAGCCGATCACGACCTCGTAACCTGCCGCCCTCAGTCTGGTCGCGACGGCAGTGCCGAAGGCTCCCGTGCCGCCGACGACGGCGACCTTCACGCGGCGGCCCCGAGTGCGACTTCGGCAAGGCGACGGGAAGCGTCGAGATCAGTCATCAGCGTCGAGGTAACCACGGTCGGCACGTCTGCCTCGGCGGGAGCGTCGGACGCGTCGATCACGAGCGCGTCGATCAGCCCCTCGTATCGCTCGGCGACGTGACGCGGCGTGGTCCCTCCGGCCATGCGCGAGAGCATACGGTCGGCCGGCCCCTTGACCGCGCGGCCGCCGACGAGCGGGCTGACCGCAACACAGCGAACGTTGCGCGACATCACCGCGTCGCGGATTGCACGAACGGCGAGGATCGGGTGAATCGAGACGTAGGGGTTGCTAGGTGCGATCAAGATCGCGTCGGCTTCCCGAAGCGCAACGAGCGCGCCGGGGGCGGGGGTCGCCGTATCCGCACCGACGAAGGCGACATCGTCCACGGCGTCGCGGTGCCCACGGCCGACAAACCACTCCTGGAAGCCGAACGTACCGGCGGGGGTGACCACGTGCGTTCGGAGCTTGTCGTCGGTCGGAGGCACGAGGCGCGTCGTGAGGCCCGCGGCTGCAGCGAGGCTCGCGGTCGTCGACGAGAGCAACTCGCCGGCTCGCAGAGCCTGTGTCCGCACGAGATGAAGACCGATGTCGAGATCGCCGAGGCGGAACCAGTCTTCCCCACCCCATGCTGCCGCGGACTCGAGGGCGTTCCACGTTTCGCCGGCTCTACCCCAACCTCGCTCCTCGTCGTGGAGATCGGCGAGTGCATAGAGAATGGAGTCGAGATCCGGCGAGATGTGAAGTCCGAGCACCTCGACGTCGTCGCCGACGTTGCCGATCACCGTCAACTCGCCGGGTAAGAGCGTCGCTTGCAGCCCGCGCGCGTAACGGGCTCCCCCGACGCCACCGGAGAGGAGCGCGATCTTCACGTCGCCCGGAGCGCCCAGCACGGGCCCGGTCGATCCAAGTTACACCGATCCCAGCAGATCACGAAATCGTCGCCTGCAGACGTCGCCGGAGCCAAGTGAAGACTGTTACTTGGCGTGTTCGGCGTGAAGGTGCGCGGATCATGTATGCAGGGCGAACAGGGCGCGTGTTCGCGGCCCGGCCGTCGGCGCGAGTCGCTCGAGGTCGGCGAGTGAGTCGACGTCCTCGGTCAGCTCCGCGATCGCCACGCTCGCGAACGGTGCGTGCGCACGAAACCGCGCCGCGCTGTCCGGGCCGTAGAGCGGAGCGAAGACGGCTGGATCCGGAAGCGCAAGCGCATTCGTCGTCCCATCCCCGGATTCGACGAGCGCGAGGCCGGCGTTCTCGAGACGACGCAACGCGCCGGTCGTCGCGAGAGGCAGATCGGCGTTGACGACGAGCGCGCCGCCGGTCGCGATCGCGAGACCCGCCTCGACGGCTGCGCCCTGGCCTCCGCCCGGATCGGCGAGAAGCCGTGCACCGGGCGGAACGACGATCGGGTCGTCGGTGACTACGACGACGCGTCCGAGCGGCAGCGCGGCCTCGACCACGTCCCCGAGCATCGCCACCGCGGCCGCAGCTCGGAGCTCCGGTGGAAGGCGGCGCTTCGCGTCGCCGCGATACGGGATCACGATCGTGGTCACGGTGGGAGCGTACGTATGCCCGCTGTCCGACCGCCGGAATGAGCGTGCTACGCGGCGTGCGACGACGTGCCGGGACCAGACGTCGCCCACTCGCGCACCTCGAACCAGTGCGTCCCGGCGAGCGCTGCGGTGATCTGCGGATCGGTGTGGGCTCCGAAGAACACGTGGTGCTCGAGGTCACAGCAGATCTCCACCTCGCCGAGCGAGACGTGCGAGACCTTCGAGAGAACGTCGAACGGGAGCTGCGCGTCGGCGACGGTCATGTGCTTGAACTGCAGCTCGGGTGCGAGCTCCATCAGCTCGGGCCAGTCGGGGCAGGTCTTGTAGCTCATGGCGCTCCCGAATTCGCGCCGGCGCGCCACGCTCCTCCGAGCCGCACGAGCCCTCGTTCCTCGCTGTCAGGGTAGACGAGGAAGACGATCGCATCGTCAAGCCAGTGCAGCAGCCTCTCGCCCGACGCGTCGGTCAACCCGAGACGGAGGTGGAACCGACCGAATGAGAGTGGGAGAGCCGGCACGGTCAGTGTCGCCTCGAGCCGTCCGGCGCCGTTCCAGCCGAGCTCCCGCGTCTCCGCGACATCCGCCGCGATCAGGAGACCCGAGTCGTCACGGAGCTCGAGCTGGAGCAACGGCGCCTCGACAGGCTGGCGCGCCTCGATCTCGACGGCGAGCGTGAGAGGCTCTCCGGAGAGGAACTGCTGACGCTCCTCGCCCTCGGACCCGAGCAAGCGCGCGGATGCAATCGTCGCCTCACCGGTTCCCCATTCACGGAGCCCTGCGTCACGCTCGGCGGGATCGAGGTCGGCAGCCAGCGCGCGTCGATAACGCACGATCGCCTCGTGGGTCGGCCCGTCGAATGCGACCTCGCCCAACTGCAAGAGCACCGCGCGCTCGCACAGCCGCTCGACTGCTGTCGCGTCGTGTGACACGAACACGATCGTGCCGCCGCGCTGCTTGAACTCGAAGATCCGGCCGAAACACTTCCGCTGGAACGCCTCGTCACCGACGGCGAACACCTCGTCGAGCAGCAGAATGTCAGCGTCGAGGAAGGCGGCGATCGCGAAGCCGAGGCGCATGTACATCCCCGACGAGTACGTCCGCACGGGCCTGTCGATCGCGTGCTCGAGCTCTGCGAACGCGACGATCTCGTCGAAGCGCTCGCGGATCAGCCGCCGCGACAGCCCCTGGATGGAGCCGTTCAGGAACACGTTCTCGCGCCCGGTGAAGTCCAGGTGGAAGCCTGCGCCGAGCTCGAGCAGTGAGCCGATTCGTCCGTCTGCCGCCACGCGCCCCGAGGTCGGCTTGATGATCCCGGCGACGATCCTGAGGAGTGTGGATTTGCCCGAGCCGTTCCGCCCGATCAGGCCGACGGCCTCACCCGGGTCGATCGCGGCGGTCACGCCACGCAGCGCCCAGACGTCCTGCGGCTCCGTGCGACCCCGCTGGACGAAGAGATCCTTGAGAGTCCTCGCCTCCCGGCCGTGCACGCGGAAACGTCGCGAGACGCCGTCGACGAGGATCGCGCCCGGGGTCACTCGATGTCCTTTCCCATCCACACGGCGGACTCCTCGTAGCCGAGCGAGCGATAGAGGTTGCGGGCGACCTCGTTGCCGCCAAAGACGTTGAGCTCGACGCGCGCCACCCCACGAGCCCGCGCCTCCTGCTCCGCAAGCCGCATCGCTTCGCGGCCGAGCCCGCGGCCGCGGAACTGCTCGTCGATCTCGATGTGGTAGATCCAGATCACCCTGCGTCCTTGATTGTCTCGCTCGGCTATCCACAGGTACCCCACGCCCATGGCCGCTTCCTCGACGGCGTAGACCCAGTGATCCACGGCGGGGCGACCGTCGGGCCAGAGCGACTCGAAGTCTCGGCGTGCCTTCTCCCGCGCGAGGTCACCCGGCATGCCACCGTTCTGCTCGATGCTCACGGCATAGCTCCGCTGCGCGGACTCGCGATACCGAGACAGCTCGTCGTCCCGGAGCCGCCGAAGGCGAACACTCACGCCGCCACCGCCGCAAGCTCGCGGCGCACGATCCCAGCCAGTGCGTCGACGAAGACCGGGTCGGCGTTCGGCATCGCGATCCGGTCGAGCCCGATGCCCAGCTCACCGGCCTTCTCCCTCGCCTCGTGGTCGATGTCCCAGCGGATCTCGAGGTGATCCGACACGAACCCGACGGGGCAGATGAGGACGTCGCCGATCCCCTGCGCCTTCAGTGTGACGAGGTGATCCAGGATGTCGGGGCCGAGCCACGGCTCTCCGGTCGGCGACTCGCTCTGGAACGAGAACGACCACTCGCGGAGCGCTGCGCGCTCCGCGATAAGAGAGCAGGTCTCCAGGAGCTCGTCCTGGTACGGGTCGCCAGCGTCGAGGATGCTGGCCGGCAGGGAGTGGGCCGTGAAAACCACGTGTGCACTTGGCGCAACGCGACAGCGTTGCGCAAGAACCTCGACGAAGGCCGGATCCGCGCCCCAACGCTCGACGAACCTCGTCTCGACGCGTTCCGCGACCGCTTCGTCGAAGAGCGCCCGGTACTTGCCGACCGACATCGCAGAGTAGTGGGGAGCGAGAACGAGGCCGACGAGAACGTTCGCTCCACCGCTCAACGCTGCTTCTACCGCGTCGGGGATCCGCGGGCGCCAATGACGCATGCCCGTGTAGACGGGAATCCCGAGCGCCAGCTCGAGCGCCGAGCGCGTCTCCTCCGTGACCACGTTCAGCGGGGAGGGCCCATCCCCATCCCCGACGCCGAGAGCCCGGTAGCGGGCGACGAGATCGTCGAGCTGCTCGGGTGCGATTGGCCGGCCGCCGCGGATGTCGGCGTAGTAGGCCGGGACGTCCGAGAGACGGTCGGGCGAGCCGTACGCCATCAGGATCACCGATGGCCTCAAGCCGCCACCCGCGCCTCGGTTCGCTCGCGAACGTGCGAGACGAGCCGCGTGAGTACGTCCGGGTCGGTCTCGGGCAAGACCCCGTGGCCGAGGTTGAAGACGTGGCCGGACCGTCCGCTCGCGCGCCGCAGCACGTCGTCGGTCTCACGTTCGACGACCTCCCATGGACAGAGCAGCGTTGCCGGATCGAGGTTTCCCTGAACTGCGCGATTGGGCACGAGGGCCCAGGCCTCGTCGAGCGGCACGCGCCAGTCGACGCCCAGCGCATCGCCGCCGGCAGCGGCCAGCTCGACCAAGAGGTGCGAGGCTCCCGTGCCGAAGTGAATGCTCGGGACCGTGCTCGCGGCGAGTATCTGCCGCGACCACGGCGCGACGTGCTCACCGTATTGCGCCGCCGAAACCGCGCCGACCCACGAGTCGAAGAGCTGGATCACGTCGGCGCCGGCGCGTGCCTTTGCCTCCACATATGCCGCGAACGTTGCCGCTAGCTTCCGCATCAGCCCGCCCCAAACCTCGGGCTCCGAGAGCATCAGGCGCTTCGTGAGCGACAGCTCGCGGCTCGGGCGGCCCTCGACGAGATAGCCGGCGACGGTGAAGGGCCCGCCGCAGAAGCCGATCACGGCCTTCTCCGCGGGAAGCTCTGCGCGCACGAGGCGGATCGCCTCGAGCACCGACGCAAACGCCTCGTCCGAGTCGGGCACGCGGAGCCGCTCGACGTCGGCGAGCGTTCGGATCGGCCGCTCGACGACGGGGCCCACGCCCTCGACGAGCTCGACGTCGATCCCCATGCCGAGGACGGGGGTCATGATGTCGGCGAACAGCACGGCCGCGTCGACGTCGTGACGGCGAACCGGCTGCAGCGTCACCTCGGCGCAGAGCTCGGGCGTTCCGGCGAGCTCGAAGAACGAGCGACGCTCTCTCAGCGCGCGGTACTCGGGAAGCGAGCGCCCGGCCTGCCGCATGAACCACACGGGCGTCCGCTCCACCGGTTCGCGCCTGAGAGCGCGCACGAGAAGCGGCTCAACCACGCGAGAAGCGTAGCCGCCGCAGCGCCGGCCTAGACTCACCGCACCGTGGAGCGCATCGGCGAGCATCCTGTCAACGCCGGCCCGCTCGCCGTGCGCTGGCTCGCGTACGCGCTCGAGGCGCCACGCGCAGGTGCGACCGGAACGGCGCGCGTCGCGCTCGAGAACGCAGGCTCGGCGACCTGGCGCTCCCGCGGAGGGACCGGAATACGGCTCGCCTACCACTGGC
>Ga0334722_10004981_pt1 | contig 13589 bp, 13 predicted proteins | sample C3_bottom_MG_FD_207210 | JGI IMG/M metagenome (GOLD analysis project Ga0334722, IMG submission 207210) | Sediment microbial communities from Yellowstone Lake, YNP, Wyoming, USA - C3_bottom | ecosystem: Environmental > Aquatic > Freshwater > Lake > Sediment | place: USA: Wyoming | collected...
CACCGCCTGGCCAATCGACCCGGCACCGCCGATTACGAGGAAACGCGCTCCGGAGACGATCCTTGCAAGCTCGGTTTCATGACGCTCAAGGTCCGCCTCGAAGAGCTCCGCGTCCCGCCCGATGAGATTGAGGATTTTGTCCATCGTGGCTCAAACCCGGATCGCGCGGAGAGCCTTTTCAAGCGCTTCGCAGACAAGGTCGACTTCGTCGTCCGTCATCGTGGGATAGAGCGGGAGCGTGAGCTCGTGATCGGAGAGGTGCTGTGCGATCGGCGTCGGTCCCACAAGGCCCTTGTAGGCTGTGAATGACTGTATAGCAGGATAGTGAATGCTGGTCTGGATTCCGTCTTCTTTCATCGATTCCACGACCCTCATCCGGTCGGATCCTTCTTCCAGCAGGATTGGCATGATGTGATATGTTGGCTTGCCTCGAGTGAAGTGACGGAAGGGGATTGATATCCCCTTCACCGCATCGAGGCGCGCGAAATATCGATTTGTCAGTTCCATCCGCCGAGCGTTGGCATCGGCAAGCTTCCCGAGTTGCACGAGTCCTAGGGCGGCGCGCACCTCGTCGATCCGGTAGTTGAAGCCTGGTTCAAGAACGTCGTAGGAGACCGCCCGCCCTTTCATCCGGTCGAAACTCGCCACGGTCATGCCATGGGACCGCAGATTCTTGCATTTTTGGAAAAGCCCCTCGTCGCGAGTCGCGACCATTCCACCTTCTCCGACCGCCAGGTTCTTGTTGGAAAAGAAGCTCCAGGCCGAGATGTCTCCGAAAGTACCGAGCTTTCTTCCCTTGTATTCGCCTCCCGGCGCATGGGCACAATCTTCGATCAACTTCAATCCATGGCGCCTGCAGATGGAAACGATCGCATCCATGTCGCAGGCATAGCCGCCGTAGTGCACGATCATGACCGCCTTTGTCTTTGCGGTGATCTTGCGTTCAATGTCCGCCGGGTCCATCGCCCAGTCGGACCTTGACGTCACGTCCGAAAGAACCACGTCACCGCCCGAGACACGAACGGAATTGAGGTCCGCGATGAATGTGAGGGACGGGACAATGACCTCGTCACCCGGCAGCACGCCCGCTGCGAGAACGGCGATATGGAGGGCTGCGGTTCCATTCGACACCGCGACGCATCGTGCTCCCTCCGAGAGAAGGTTAGAATACGCCGCTTCGAAATCGAGCGTGCGTTGACCCATCGTGATCCAGCCGGACTTTAGCGTTTCCAGGGCCGCTGCGTATTCGCGTTCATCGTAATTAAGTTTGAATAGCTGCACCTTCCAGTTCATCGCCTCTGCCATATGCAAACCTCTCTTCTTCAATTTCGTATCGCGACACCAACCGCGAAGCCCCCATCATGGCTGAGGGAAATCTCATACTCGCCAGCCGGTCGGCTTGAATCACGGATTGTCACATGTAGACTTCCCTTGGCATCATTGACGATCTCGATCCTGGTCAAATCACCTATGCCCAAGCCCCCCCCCGAAGCCTTGATAATCGCCTCCTTCACGGCGAATCTTCCAGCGAGCCGCTCTGCCCTGCGGGACACCGGCCCATGGACCAAGCTCCTCAATTCCTCTACGGTGAAGATCTTCTCGAGAAGGCTATTTCCGTACTCCCCGCTTATGCATCGCGAGAATCGCTCAATTGACACGATATCGATTCCGATCATCGCTGAGATTCCATTCGGTCCATGGCGTTTCCCGCCCTCACGTCATTTCCCATAGGCGGCTAGGTCGTATTCCAGGATAAGCCTTTTCTCGCCTTCCGGCGTTTGCATCTCTTTGACAACCCTCGCCCCCATTGTCTTGGCGAATTTCAGGATCCGGGAATTGCACGTATCGATTTCCGACCTTACCAGAGTCGCGCCCATTGCCTTCATCATCTCATGCCAAGCTCGATGGAGGGCGAGAGCCCCTCCAGGATTGGAAGAAGATGGCGACCACCCCCAATATTCCCCCCGAGGGCCTGTCTTTACCACATATCCATCTTTCTCTGTATCAGCGGACCCTGAATTTGCCCGCGCCATCGAGTCGAATATAAGCTTGGGATTTCGCAGGACCCTGGGCAAGGACGCCATGCCAAGGCGCCACTTCGATCTGCGGAGCATTTCGGCATGCTCTTCGGCGCGCAAAGTCCCCGAATGAAGGCCGACGATCTTTCCATCCTCGTCCTCCGCAACGATGATGAGACAGAATTTCTCTTTCATAGATACGCGATAATATTCGACAAGGAATCCGAGACCGAGGCGGTGCATGAATCCCCCGGGTTGTGCTTTCGAGCATTCGATATGAAGGCGAGCCAGATCCTTGGCGTCTCGCGACTTGGCTGTCCTAATTGTCATCTTTCCTCCGGTTATTGACGCAAGTACGGCAGCTTGCTGATCCTTGCCCCATTTCCCATTCTCACACTTCCGCGGCGGATCTCAAATAGAACGCAATCGCTTTCGCAATACTCTTCTCATATCTGAAGCAGAATGCGGAATGTTTCGGCCTAACTAGAAGGAACTATATTCCTGAGTCCTCTGCAAAGATACAGCTTTGCCATGCCCCGCTGATCGGCCTCATGGCTGCCTAGCGGCAAAGCCGTCGGGTGGAACGCCTAGAGCGCGACCATATTCTCAGCATGGAATTCTTCGATTAGCCTCGCAGGGCAGGGTTGGCTGAGCATGTAGTTGATGTCCTGTGTGATCTTTTGCTTGTAGACATCAAAGGCCGTTATCTCGTCGATTAGCGAAAGAGAGCCATCGCCGCACTGGACTTGACGCATGAAGCTGCGTGCCACAGTGTCGCGCTCGAACTCATTATCCGACGTCGGGACTACATCCTTGTACCGCACGAATAGCTCGTATGTATCCATGTATTCCCGTCCGTTGGCGTCTATGATCCTTCCCGTGAAAGCCCTGTCATAGCGATAGGGTACCCGGAGTTGATCCTCGACATAGTGCGAATAGGTGAAACACTTCGCCGGATGGACGCCAAAGAAAAGAAACTGGACATCCTTCTCGCGATGAAGCAAATCGAAGGTGCACCCTTCACCGACGGATTTTTTGCCGATCGAGTCAACGAGGTGCCTTTTCTCCCCAAGGAGCACTGTTGACATGAGCGGATCTACCGAGCGCGTCGCCTGGGGAAGCTTTCGGAAGTACTCGTTCAAGACACCCATCTTGGAGCGGGTACTATTGACGCTGTAATCCTCGCCATTGCAGAAACTGAACGTGAAAGAGGGAAGCAATAGAGTCTTTGCCCTCAGTTCGAAAAGCACCTCGGCAAGTGCGCCAAGGAGTTCTTGGCGATGCATCTCCGGATTCGGCGTACCGAAGGAAATGTCCGTATGGACATAGAGAATATCATGGTCGAGTGCCCCGAGATCACAAAGCGATTCGAAGAGCGCATTATTGGTGATCCATTCTCCCGCCGCGGACAGGAACAGCTTCAATTCGCGCATCGTCCACTCCTAATTATCTTTAGTGCTGCTAAAGCCGCCATCCAACACGATATTCTGTCCCGTGACCCAGCGAGCATCGTTCGAGAGAATGAATCGGGCGTAGAGCGCCACGTCCACGATCTCACCCATCCCGAGCGGATGAGCGGCATCGCACCGCTCAAGATACTCGGGGCTGGATTTCTCGGCCATAGGCGTCTTCACAGCTCCGGGCAGAAGCGAGTTCACCCTTACCGTGGGTGCCAGCTCGACTGCCAGCGAGCGAACATAGGAATCTATTGCTCCTTTGCTCGCGCAGTACGCTCCCTGCCCTTTTGCGCCCAATTTGCTGAATATGCTGGATATCAAAAGCACGTTACGCAGTGATTTCTTGTTGTATGCATTCCCCAGGAGTACGCGGATGATTTCCGCAGCAGAAAAGAAGTTGACATTCATGACTTCGAGGGTCTTCTCGTACTCAGCCATCCTCGCAGGCCTCACATCCACCATGCCGGCTGAATGAACGAATGAATCGACGAAAAGGCCGTTCTCTTTCAGGAAGGCACCGAGGCTGTCGCCTACTGACATAGCCTTCGAAAGGTCCATCGACCAGAGTATGTGCCCCTCGCCGTGGCAGGTGCCGAGAGTCTCACGCAAACGACTCAAGTCCCTGCCGCCGAGAATGAGAGGACGGTCGACGGAAAGTGTTTCGCATATCCCGCGCCCGATGCCGGAAGAGGCTCCGGTCACCAGCGTGTAATGCCGTTCCGAGCTCACTTGGCCATTTTGGTTTTGACGATGTCTTCAAGGTCGGCCACCTTCCGCACCTTGGTCATTTCAGCCGAAGAGATACTGACTTTGTAGGTTGAATCGATCATAGCGAGTATCGCCAGTACACCTAGCGAATCCCAGTTCTCGAAATCCTCGACCGGGGAGTCCCGAGAGACCGTTTCAACTTCAAGGATGTCGGCGAGTTTCTTGTAGAATTCCTGCATTGATTCCGCTCCTCTTCATTCAAAATTGACAGAATAACAAAAATCCATTTTGCCAATATCCATGAGGATCGAGCTCCATGTCAATCCGACGCCGAATCCCGCGAAACATACTTTGAGTCGTTCAAGCACTGCCCTTTCTCCGAGATTTACCGTTACGTTCACGGGAATTGTCACGCCGCTGGAATTGCCATAATTTTCGACTATATTGCCGGGCATCTTCTCATACGGCACTTCAAGCTTCTCCGCGAGCTTCTGGATCATGAATTTGTTGGGCTGATGGAAGAGGAAGTAGTCAATTTTCTCCAGCGGGGTATCTGCATATGCCGCCAACGACTGAATCATCGGAGGCACTTCTGTCATCACAAAACTGAAGACGTCCTGCCCGTTCATGACAAGGTTTTCCGCGCTCCGGATATTGCCGCTACCATCGTCCTTCATGATCGCAGTCGCGGGCGTCGCGGGAATCCGGAAACCGCCGGCTGGGATCTGAAGAGCCTCGCGCTGAGATCCGTCCATCTGGACATTTGCATGAATCGGGATATCGTCTCCGCTACGTTCGACGATAGTAATCGACGCCGCGTCACCTATCAGAGGATAGCTGTTCCGGTCCTGCTTGGATGTTTTTCTGCTTAACACATCTGCATTCAATACGAGGACCTTCCGTATCTCCTGCTGATCCAGCAATGCGAAGGCTTGCAGCAGGCCGATCTCGAATCCTGCGCAGCCCTGGTTGATATCGAGGCAGATCATATCTCGCTTCAATCCCAGTCTGCCCTGGATGATATTGCTGGTCGGGGGCATGAAGTGATCGGGAGATTGCGTGATGAGCAGTATCGCGTCGATGCTATCCTTTTCCAGCTTGCCATCCGCGATAAGTCGCTCGATGCCGAAAACGCAGAGGTCGGAGACGCAGACTCCTTCCGGTACGACTCGATGCTCATTGAATCCCATCACCGATTTCAAGCGCATGGTCTTGTCGCGCGGAAACGAATAATTGCCTGCTTCATCGTCGAACTTGGAGATGGTGGATGGCAGCACCGAGAGGATCCCTGATATTTTCCTCCCGTGGTACAGCAAATTCATTTCTTCCTCCCGCTCCTCGAGGCCAAGGCTTCAATCGCTGCCAGGCTGTTGAAGTTCTCCGGAACGATATCCCTGCCGTCTATCTTGATGCCGAAAGCTTCTTCGATCGCCGCCACGAGCGTGATCAGGTCGAAGGAGTCGAGCATTCCTTCCTTGATAAAATCCTTTGAATTGTTGAAATCAAATTCAGGACGGATACTGTTGAGTATTTCCGCGATGTTCTTCATTTGCGCTCCTTTCTTAGGAAAAGTACTTCTGGTTGGCGTCCGTCTTTGAGGCATCTCCTCCAGTCAAGCCCTTCAGGGTCAACCTATAGCAGCTTCGAGCGATCGATCGATCCGAGGGAAACGACCTCGCCGTGGCCTGGACAAAGTAGCGTCGAACTATCATACCTTGCGAAAACTGTGTCGAGAGATCGGACCGCTGATTCACGACTGGATTCGGGTAACCTGACGACGGTCTTCTTCCCTGGAATGATAGTATCGCCGGAAAACAGCAGATTCCCGACACTGATGCACATGCTGCCCGGAGAGTGTCCGGGCGTCTCCATGAAGGTGATATCGACCCCTTCCCAATTCATCGTAACCACTTCGTTGTATATCTCTATTTCCGCGGGCGAGCAGGCTATTCCTTTACCATCCATCATTGCATACAAGGAAAAATTCATTCTGGGATCACCCAACCGCGCAGAGCACTCTCTGGATGCGACGACTTTCGGGGAGAATTGCGCCCGCAGGGAATTCAGTCCTGAGATATGATCGAAGTGTTCATGCGTCAGCATGATAAAATCGACGGAGAGGCATTCCCTTTCGATCAGGCTCGTGACCTGCCGCATATCGGACGAGCCAGGGTCCACCACGACAGCCCTTATGCCGTCGGGATGCCCGATGACATAGCAGTTTGAGAGATAGCGGACCGTCACCATCCGCAGCAGTATTCTCGGCATGCTCGCGAAAAACGCGCTACTACCGGTTCCAGAAACCGCTTCATGTGCCTCAGTCAATGGTCGGCTTCCCTTGCACGGCCCCTTCTGCCTTGCGGACCATTACGCGATCACATAGTCCATCGACCTTATAGCCGTAGTGCTCGTATTTTCGGATCGCGCCTTCATTGTCATCCAGTACCCATAGCAAAAATCGCCGGGCTTCCGGGCTCGTGCGGAAATACTCTCTTATCAACCTCCCGCCAACGCCACCGTCACGCGCTTCCGGAGCGACGAGCCAATACCGCAGCGTCGAGCTCATGCCGACATTTTCAAAAAACAGTATTCCGCGAACCGATCTTCCGTCCTTCACCGACAGTACCTGCTGATCCTGGATAGCCATGAGTACCTCCGTCTCGTACGGGAGGTTTTCCTTCAATGGATCAAAAGCCTCTTCCATCATGGCTTGGATTCTGGCCGCATCGCATTCGAGAGCGAAGGAAACGTCTTCCTCTTTCGAAGTGTTCCCATATTGGTTCCTCGCGCATACCTTGGCCATCCGTTTCAAATTCGCGTAATCACTGAATCCGTGGTCTGCAAAATACCGCCCTAGCTCTCGCACCTGATCCGCAGATCCTAGCAAGTCGACAGTCAAGGTCCTATTGATGCCACTTGTATATGCCCCCAATATTCTGGCGAGCCCATCTTGGCTCCCCGCGCAGAAATACAGGTGGGTAAAAAACCGATCTTCTCGAGCGAAGATGCAGGCTTCTCCGAGGGAAAAGATGCCCAAGTCACCATTAGCTATCCATGTTTCGACCTTGGACCTTTCCGCGAAAAAATTCGTCAGATACCTGGATGCCCCTCTTTTCACTGCAGCGACGGCGTCCTGGCAGTGCGCATACGAAGACACGATAGCCGCTTCGCTCATGACCGCATTCCCTCCTGGAGAAATTGGCGATCGATCTTCCCGTTTGGATTTCGAGGCATCGCGTCGAGGCAGTGGAACACTGTAGGTAGCATATATTTAGGAAGTATTGAATTCAGTCGCTGCCTAATGGTTCCCGGAGAGATGGATGCCTTGCTTTCGTAAAAGAGTGTAATCTCCTTCTTTTCCTTGTTGTACAAGACGCAAGCGTTGTCTATTTCATTCAACGAAGCCAGGAGAACATGCTCGATTTCGCCTAGCTCGATGCGGTATCCCTGGTGCTTGATCTGGAAGTCCTTCCGTCCGTCGAACATGATTTCGCCGTTTTCGTTCAAGTGAACAACATCTCCGGTCCTATAGATGATCTCGGGATATTTGGCATTGAGTGGATTCTGCACGAAGGCTTTCTTGGTCTTCTCAGGGTCGTTCCAGTACCCCATGGCGAGTGAGCTCCCTCTGACACACAACTCACCTTGCTCTCCTGTTGCGGCGGGTCGGTCGAGTTCGTTCAGGATAAGGACATCCGTGTTCCGGCAGGGAAATCCGATAGGGATTGGCTCTTCGTCGGCAAAGTCACGGTCGACCACAAAGTACGTACAGTCGACCGTGATCTCGATCGGCCCATAGAGATTTATAAAACTAGCCGAAGGTAGCATCTTTCTCCAATAGTTCAGATGCTTGGTTGGAAATACTTCACCCGCGAAAAGCACATGACGCATCGACTCAGGGAGCACGGCGGACAGGAGGTCCTGGTTGGCGATATTGACCATGACAGTCGGCACCCAGAAGATGAAACTGATATTTTCGTCTTTCAGGAAATCAACCATTTTCACGGGGAATATCGCGTAACTCTCCGGTATGATCACGAGCGTGGCGCCAATGGCAAGGCAATACCACAACTCAAGAGTATAGATATCGAAGTAGAATGGCGACAAGCTTCCAATGCGCTCATTCGGGCCGAAGGCAAAACGTCCGAAAAGCCAATCCATGAAGTCTATGACACTCCGGTGATTCATCACAACGCTCTTCGGAATTCCTGTAGAGCCGGAAGTATTTATAATGCATGAGGGATCCGTATCGATTGTCGCAGAGAGGCGACGCTCAAGTTCTCCTTTGTCGAACTCGCTCCCGGGTTTCGCATCGACGAGTATGACCTCAATTCCTGTCACTCCCATGCCTTCAATGGCCATCAGCTGGCTCGCGGATGTTATGAGGACGGCTGGCCGGACATTTTCAAGTATGCTCTTTACTCTCTGAACAGGGGATTTGACATCAAGGTTCGTATAGCAGTTGCCAGACTTGAGAATAGCCAAATTGGCCACGATCGTGCTTGAAGCTTTGGGTAGATAGACTGCGACCGGCGAACTTCGTACATCAATGCTTTCACAAATGCGCAGGGCCAATCGGGTGGAATGCTCGTCCAGTTCTTCAAAGGTAACGCGATCGTCCCCGTCCTCGACCGCTATCTTGCCCGGATGGTGTTTTAGCGCGCCGAGGTAGAAGTACTCGAGCAGGTTCAGCTGCATCTTCCTCTCCTTAATCATATATACTCAATCGGCAAGCCGTTATGTCTGAAGCAGGTCTTCGGCAAGGGCATGGCGACAGAACTGAACGATGTGGGTGGCTCTATCTGATTCACTTCTTCGGTCAATTTTCTCGATACGCATCCGGCATTGGGTGATCGGCATGAATATCATTGGAAGGCGCTGATCAGGCAGATCGTTGCTGAAGGCGCCTAGCAATCGCGTGAAGGAGGGAAAGAGTCGATCTTTCCCTGGTCGCAAGCAACATGAGCATTTCGGCTCCGGTCGCGCTCAAGAAGATGATTCCGAGCTTTACGACGGGCACGACGTCAGGAAGCAGAAGGACGCTGCCCTGGGCGGCTCCATAGGCACCGACGGCAACAACAATCGCCTTCCATATCGACCGGTCAATGCCCAGGAATCCGAAAGCCCTCTTGACTGCAAAGCACCGCAATAGGCCGGCTACAGTCAATGCCAACCCTGTGCTGATCGCCGCTCCAATGACACCGTAGCTCCTGGTGAACACAAAATGGAAAAGCATCGCGCAGAAAATGAGGAATGCCTCAATCTTCGCAAGGTAGCGCTGTTTCCCTCCCATTGCCAAAAGAATGAAGGGCATCGCTCCGATCAGCGAATAGATCAGGAAGAATACAACCAATATCCTCAATGCCGTGATCGCCTCGGGTGCCACAAAATCGGCGCCGAAGAGACCGAGAAAAGGCTCTGCCCCTAGGAACAGAGTAATGGCCAAGCTCAAGTTCCCGTAGAGACACCAACTTGATGCATCCTGGCTTAGATTATTTAGTTCTTTGTTCTGACCTTTTGACAGTAGTGTCGCGACAGTGGGCGAAAAGAGGGCGGAAATGGCCGCGTTCAGGTATGTTAGCAGATAGCTCGTCTGAAAAGCTGGAGCGTATAGGCCGATCTCCCTGGAGGTCCAGAAGAGGCCGAGAAACAGGTTATCGAGCTTCAACCAGATCGAATATGCGAGATTCGAGATAAGGAGGACGAGAGCGATGTTGACAATCGGACGCCCGTCGAAGGGAAGATCGGATCGGGACCATCCACCGACCTTGCTCCGGAAAGACAAATAGCTGCCAAGTCCGGCGACAATGGTACTGATGGTCATGATCCAAGCCATCTCATACAATCCCAGCTTGAGAGCCCATGCCAGTCCGACCATGATCGTCCAGCTTACGGGCACCACTATGCCGAGAATGAAGACATTTTCTTTGACCAATCCGAATCCCAGACTTGCCTTGCTCCCGATCTCCTTGATGATGTCAAAGGGTAGACAGACTGCAAGAATGATCAGTACTAGGATTAGTTTCGGCTGATGCAGGATCTGCCGCCCCAAAGGGAAGCTCGAGAGTACAAGCAAGCCAGCTCCTACCGATCCGGCCCAAATCCCCAATCTCACCGTCCAGCGAAAGCCCCTTCGCACGATATCTGGTCTGCCAATGTTCTCTCCGATGAACCTTCCAATGCTCAGATTGAGCCCTAGGCCAAATATGACTGAGCACCAGCCGATGATGGTACTCGCAAGGGAAAGTACACCAAGATCATCGGGTCCAAGCGCCCGAGCGGTCATAAGGTTCCGAGGATAGCTGCAGACTAGCGTGACGACGCTGCCAACTAATGAAACTCCTGTCGCCAAGGCTAATTTTTTGCGATTATGCATGCCTTCACCAGTTCCCCCGGGTTGCTAGACTTCGACGATCATACTGAGGTTAAGGGCCTATCCTTCATCCGACGCGCACGTCAAATGCATTGACCCAACGTCCGGCGACGATAATTCTCCATAGTGTCGTATTTGCGAGTGCGATCTTGTTACCCTTGTTGCTTTTGAACCACTCCATCACTTTATCTTTGTCGAATACGCTCCCCAGGGATTCCAAGGATGCTTCGAGCTCTTTCTGAATTCGCTCGGGATACTGCGTGATCCAAAGGTCGGCCGGCACAGCAAATCCCAATTTCGAATACCTGCATCGGATTTTCTCGGGCAGGATACCTTTCATGGCATCGCGCAATACGCGCTTAGTTACTCCCTTGTACATCTTGTATTCGAGTTTGCTCGACAAGGCCAATTCGACAAGACGGTAGTCCAGGAAAGGCAGTCTGCCTTCTATCGAGTTGGCCATCGAATTCCGGTCTTCGTAATGCAGCAACTGGAGAAGTCCGTACTTCATCGATTTCTTCGAGTAGTCGTCGAAATCGCGGTAGCTCTTGAGCTTATCGATGAACCCCTCGTCATGGCTGACCTTCAACCATGACTCTTCTTCTCGCTTCGTCATTAATTTCTTTATAGCCTTCCGTATCGGCGGAGGAAGTAAATCACGGACAATATGCCACAGCACCACCTGGAGACCGAATTGCTCGCTCTGGCTTCTCAACCGGACAAATGCGCGGAATTCCCTCAAGGCGGATAGCAGTCTGAATTTCCGAATATATTCCCGAATGGCTACCGAGTAGAACGCAGTATAGCCCGCCAATTGCTCATCGGCCCCTTGTCCATCCAACATGACCGTAAGACCGTACTTCTTCGCGCCCTTGAAGACCGCGAATTGTGACTCCAGACTCAAACCGCCGATCGGTTCGTCCTGATGGTAGATAATGTCATCGAGATCGGAAAAGAAATCGTCAATATTCGGATAGACTTTATGCACGTCGACGCCAGTCGATCGGACAACCTCATCGATGTATTCCTGCTCGTCGTAGGCTTTTTCGTCCTTTTTGTCATAACACGAGGAAATGACCTCATGTTTCCCTTCACCTCGTTCACGCAAGATGCGTGTGGAGGTGCACACGATCGACGAGGAATCAAGCCCCCCGGAAAGGCAACTCCCCACTGTCACATCAGAACGCAATCGGATATCCACGGCATCAATAAAGAGCCTCCGAAACTCGTCAACTGTTTCGGCATAGCTTCGTTTTTTGTATTGGATCCGACTGACATCGTAGTAGCATTGAATTCTCAGGCCGTTTCGCTCATCAATTGTGAGAGAATGTCCCGGCTGCAGCTGCTTAACTCCATCGAACATCGTTTCTTCGGTATGGTCGAAGAATCCGTATACGATATTGTCGATCAGACGGGGAATGTTCGCATGCGGCTTCCCGGGAAGGACAGGAAGCAAAGCCTTGATTTCGGAGGCGAACGCGAAGCGCTCGGTATTATTAGTATAATAGAAAGGCTTTACGCCAAAGCGGTCGCGTGAACAGAACAGAGTCTTCTCTTGCAGGTCATATATCGCAAACGACCACATTCCGTTGAATCGATGGACGGCCTCCGCCCCCCAAAGATCGAACGCCGCGGCTACTACTTCAGTGTCCGTCCTGGTCGAAAAGACATATCCTTTGCCTCGTAGCTCCTCTCCGAGCTCGATGTAGTTATAGACCTCTCCATTGAAGACGATCGCATATCGATCCCGATATAGCATTGGCTGGGCCCCGTTGCTTGACAGGTCGATGATGGAGAGCCTTCTATGGCCAAGTGCGACACCTTCAGCATACCAAGTTCCCCTTCCGTCCGGCCCTCTATGTGCCAAGATATCTGTCATGTCTTCGATCAGCGACTTGTCGATCTGCCTGGATGTATAGGACATAGCGCCGCAAATTCCGCACATATTCAGAATCCTCCAGTATTACCCTGCCATTCATGAACTGCTAGAATTACTTGATACTTGGCTATGATTCGAGCGATACCCTGACCCGATCATCCGAGAATCGGTATGGGTAAGCTATCCTGAAAAGCGACCACCTAGGCGTGAATACTTGAATAGCATTCAAGTAGGACTTTTTCCTGCATCTTCCAGTTATACTTCTCGAGAATCGCTCGTCTCCCGTTCTCACCCATGCGCTTGGCTTCCAATGGATGCGTCGCAAAAAAGCGTATGGCATCGGCCAAGGCAGTTATGTCGTGCGGGTTAATGCATATCCCGCAATCATGGACATCGACGATCTCCTTCCATAGTTCATAATCCGTGCAGATCACCGGAAGGCCGGCCTCTAGATACCCGAACAATTTCGTGTTGCCAAGAGTACCGATCTTGTACCCGCAATTGGCGATATAGTCCATTAGCTGTACTCCCGCTAGCGAGCGTGAGAATATATCGCGGGAATCGCTAAATGCGACTTCTCCGACAAAGTCGACCTTTTCCCAGCCCTGGATCTTCTCCAATTCGGAGAGGTATTTCGGGGAACACGGTCCTGCCAGCAGATAGCGGGCGCCTTCTACCATTCCCAATGCCTTGATGAAGTTTTTTTGTAGCCCTTCGTCCGATATCCGGCCAACATAACAAAAGGGTCCGTCAACATTGAAGGGGCGAACCTCATCCTCGGGGTTCACGATCGGGTAATTTGTGACCATGAAGGTATTCTTGTTGCACTTCCTCAATCTATCTACGACATGGGGAGTTACGGCGATAAGTGCGTCGAAGCTCGAAATGGATTTTCGCTCATAGATCTCATACCAGTATGCGACTAACTTCCTGAATGGCTTGGGTATCCAATGCTTTTCGGAGATGTTCGCGGGGTTATCTTCATGACTGTCAAATATGACTTTCTTTCCCAGCCGTTTCAGTCTTTTCCCATATGGAATCAATTCAGGATCGTGGAAATGGTATATATCAGCGTCAATTTCCAAGGCTTTTTTATACACATCTTTCGCTGTTTTGAGCATCCGATAGAATCTGTTTGCACTATTCATCCTGAC
>Ga0334722_10004982_pt1 | contig 13588 bp, 8 predicted proteins | sample C3_bottom_MG_FD_207210 | JGI IMG/M metagenome (GOLD analysis project Ga0334722, IMG submission 207210) | Sediment microbial communities from Yellowstone Lake, YNP, Wyoming, USA - C3_bottom | ecosystem: Environmental > Aquatic > Freshwater > Lake > Sediment | place: USA: Wyoming | collected...
GCAACTTCGGCGGCCGGTTGAACCTGCCGGAGAAGTCGCTGGCCGACCTGGGCTCGTCGTTCATCCTCCAGGGCGCGCCGGCGCTGCCGCAGATCACCGTCAGCGGCTACTTCACCCTGACCAACGCGATCGGCGGGCCGAAGGCCGGCGGCGATTTCTACTCGGTGCGCGACGTCTTCAGTTGGACGAAGACCAATCATGCGTTCAAGATGGGCGGCGAACTGTCCTACAACAAGACCGTCCAGGACACACTGCTGAACAACTACGGCGTCTTCACGTTCAACAACAGTGTGACGAAGAACGCCCTCGCGGACTTTATGATCGGGATCCCCAGTGCCGTCACGCAGGACGCCCCCGTCACCGCCTACTGGAACAGCTGGTACGCCGCCGCGTTCATGCAGGACGACTACCGCATCAGCTCGCGGATGACCCTCAATCTCGGCTTGCGGTGGGACGTCCAGACGCCCGGCACCGATCCGCTCAACCGGTTCGTCACCTACGTGCCGGGGCAGCAGTCGACCGTGCGGCCAAATGCACCCGTCGGGCAGCTCTTTTACGGCGACCCAGGCGTTGAGCGCGGAGTCATCTCGACCGCCTGGAACCACTTCTCCCCTCGCATCGGCGTCGTCTGGGACCCGTTCGGCGACGGGAAGACGTCGGTCCGCGCCGCGGGCGGCGTGTTCTACGGCAGCATTTCGGGCAACGAGTGGAACACCATGACCAACTTCCAGCCGTGGTCCACCAGGCTGACGTTCGTGAATACGGGCAAGGGCGTGAACGCGGCCGGCGTGCCCCAGGGCGCGACACTCAGCAGCCCGTACAACAACTACCCCGGGGGTACGCCGTTCCCGTACGCGGGGGCGTACACGGTCGGCGGCGGCATTTTCGGCGTGGATCGGGGCTTCAAATGGGCGCACTCCTATCAGACCAACGTGGGAATCCAGCGGCAGCTCGGCAGGTCGGTGGCCGTTGGACTGGCCTACATCGGGACCTTCAGCCGGAATCTCCCGTTCGACCGTGACGTGAATTACCCGGTGGTCACCGCCACCGCCACCGCCGCCGCGGCGAACGTCCTGGCCCGCCGGCCGAACCCGCAGTTCGGGACGGTGAGAATGCTGGACTCGGACCAGTATTCGAACTACAACGGCCTGCAGCTCACCTTTAGCATGCGCTCGTGGCACCGCCTCAGCTTCAACGGGTTCTACACCTACAGCACGACGATGTCGAGCGTGCAGTTGCACAACAACACCACGCAGGGTCTGGCCCAGAATTTCAGCAGATTGGCCGACGAGTACGGCCGCGCGGACACCGACCAGCGGCACGTGTTCAGCATCAACCTGAACTGGGACCTCGATTACTACCGGGGCAACAATGGCGTCCTGCGGGCGCTCCTCAACGGCTGGGCCGTTTCGCCGATCATCAAGATCCGCAGCGGCTTGCCGTTCACCGTGACCAACGGCAACGTCGACGCCAACCTCGACGGCCAGACAAACGACCGGGCCCAGCGGGTCGGGGATCCTCACATCGACAATCCCACGGCCGCGCAGTGGTTCAACACAGCCGCCTTCGTTCAGAACAAGGCTGTGACTGGCGTCGCCGTAGACGGCAATACGCCGCGCAACTCCCTTGACGGGCCCGGGTACCACGTCGTCGATCTGGCCGTCTCGCGCGACTTCCGGATCAACAGAGTCAGGCTGATTTTCCGGGCCGAGGCCACCAACGCATTCAATATCGTGAACCTCGGACAGCCGGGCGCCAGCGTGCCATCGGGTGCGACCTCCACGACCTTCGGCGTGATCCGCAACGCCAATGCGATGCGCCGAGTGCAACTGGGAATACGGCTGACATTCTGACACCCTCGTGACCACTATGAGACTCGGCGCGCCGACCACGTTCGAGGCGTCGCGGTTCAGCCAGTTTCGCGCGAAGACCACGTCCCGGTCAGCTCGCAAGGAGTGCCATGGTTCTCCGGGGGCAACGATGACGCAGCAACCGGTCCGATCGATGCGCCGCGCGTGCAGTGGTCTGAGTCTCGCCATGGCTGTGACGGTGACGTGGTTCGGGGCGACACCAGTCAGAGCCCAGGACGCCGTTCCCCCGTTCGCGGATCTGCTGGCGCAGAAGGTCGCCCTCCGGGCGCAACTGGTGGGCGTCCACCCGCGGGTCTTCGTGACGGCGCGCGAACTGGACGACCTCCGCGTGCGGGCTCGGACGACGCATCTGAAGGAGTGGCGCCTCGCGCTCTCAGGACTGTTGGCAACCGGCCAGGCCCCGCCGCCGGCTCCAGGGCCGCAGGAGCGGCGAGCCCAGAACAACGTCGGCCTGGCGATCGTCGGCGCCAGCATCGCCTACGCGATCGAGCAGGATCCCAAGTACCTGCGGGCCGCCAAGTCGTGGGTGCTGGTCGCGATCGACTACGAACCGTGGGGATACACGTCCAACAAACCCAACACCGATCTGGCCGCCGGGCATCTGCTCTACGCGATTGGCTGGGCATACGACCTGCTGTACAGCGACTTCACTCCTGCCGAGCGCGCGCGCATCCGCGCGTCGCTCGAGCGCCACGCCGAACTTGTCTACGACGCCTTTGCGCCGAAACCCAAACGCCAGTTGAACTTCACACAGAATCACGACTTCATTCCCACCGCGGGCCTGGCGGTCGCCGCGCTGGCGCTGATGGGGGAGTCGCCAGAGGCGGAAAAGTGGGCCGCCCTCGCGCGGGCGCATCACCACCGGGCCGGCCAGTTGCTCAGTCCCGACGGCTACTACTACGAGGGCATCGAGTACTGGATCTTCTCGGCGCCGTGGCTCGTGCACTTCCTCGACGCGTGGGAACACGCGACGGGCGAGAGCCTGTGGGACCGGGGCCAGTTCCGCAACTGGAAGTACTACCTGGCCCACGCGATTCTGCCTGATGGCCAGACCGTCTTCGACTTCGGCGACATCTGGCAGGGGCCGCTCACCCGTGCGAAACAGGGAGAGGACTACGCACGCGAGTACCCGACGGGCACGCTGAAAAGCAACTTCAACGTGCTCTACCGCGTGGCCGCGCGGTTTCAGGACGCGCAGGCGCAAGCCGTGGCAGCGCGCTACGCCGCGTTCGGTCACACGAACCAGGAAGAATGGTGGACGCTGCTTTGGCGTGACGCCTCACTCACGCCGGCCCCGATGACCGCGCTGCCGCTCACCCATCACTTTGAGGACTGCGGAGTGGTCTACTACCGGACGAGTTGGAGTGCCGACGCCACAGCCGTCGCGTTCAAGGCGGGCCCTCCCGAGGGCCATCGCGTGACGACGCTGCTGGCGAAGGTGCCCGAATGGCGGTTGAGCAGCGGCCATGCCCACCCGGACGCCGGCAGTTTCATCATCTGGGCCCGCGGCCGTTACCTCACAGGAGATACCGGTTATGCAGGGCAGCCGCAGGCGCGCCATCACAACACGATCACGGTCGGTGGCCAGGGCCAGGGCGACGAAGGTGATCACGACGTCTGGCGGAAGATGGACCAGGCCGCGATCAACACGGTGAGGATTGCGTCGGTACAGTTCGACTCGAGCGGCATGCGGGTCGAGGCCGATGCGGGTGGAGCCTACTTGGCGTCGTCGGGCCTCGTGCGGTTCCGCCGGACGTTCACGGTGAATGGGGCTGATCAGTTTTCGATTGCCGATACCATCGAGACCCAGACACCAAAGACCATTGAATGGTTCCTGCACGCCGATCTGCCAATCGTGCAACAGGCCGCTCGCTATCTGGTCGGCGGCGGGCCCTCACCGCTTGCGGTCGCCATTGACGCGCCGGCCGGATCCCGTATCTCCACCGGGAGGACCATCCTCATGGCGCCGGGCAAGCCGGGCTCGATCACCGAAGGGCCGCAGGAGCAGCGCGGCTTTCACCTCGTGATTGAGTCGGAGGCCGCGACCATCCACTCGATTCGGGCAACCATGACGGTGGGTGGCGTGCGTCCACTCGTCGGCGCACCGCCGCCGCACTACCGCTGAATTCGGGCTGACGCGCCCTGCGCAAACGCGCGCACCTGTTCCACGGTGGCCATCGTCGTGTCTCCTGGGAAGGTGGTGAGCAGCGCGCCATGCGCCCAACCGAGCCTGACTGCCGCTTCGGGCGATTCGCCGGCCAGCAGCCCATAGATGAACCCGGACGCAAAGCCGTCGCCGCCCCCCACGCGATCAATGATCTCGAGGTCGCACGTCGGCGAAACGTAGGTCTTGCCGTTCAACCATGCGACGGCACCCCAGCTGTGCCGATTGGTCGAGTGGACTTCCCTGAGAGTTGTCGCGACGGCCTTCACGTTCGGGTACTTCTTGACGACCGACTCAATCATCGCGAAGAACACGCTCGGGTCGAGCTTGGACGTCGCCCCCACCCCCGGGCCGGCAATGCCGAGGCCCTTCTGCAGATCTTCCTCATTGCCCACGAGGACATCCACGTGCTCGACGATGCGGCGGACGACATCGACGGCCTTGCTCTGCCCGCCCCAGATGTTCCAGAGCTTTTCGCGGAAATTGAGATCGAACGACGTCACGGCGCCGGCGGCCTTGGCGGCCTTCATCGCCTCGACAATCAACTCGCCGGTGGTCGCCGACAGCGACGCGAAGATGCCGCCGCTGTGGAACCAGCGCACGCCGCCGCCGAAGATCCGATTCCAGTCGAAATCACCAGGCGTGAGCAGCGCCGCTGCCTCGTTCGACCGGTTGTAGAACACGACGGGCGCGCGGACGCCATAGCCCCGGTCGCTGTAGACCGTGGCCATATTGGGTCCGTTGACGCCGTTGTGTGCGAAGTGCTTGTAGAACGGCACCACGCCCATCGCTCTGACCCGCTCCGCGATCAGATCGCCCACCGGGTAGTCGGCCATCGCGGTGACGATGGCGGCCTTGAGGCGGAAGCAGTCGGCCAGATTGGCCGCGCAGTTGAATTCGCCTCCGCTGACGTGAATGGTGCACGTCGCGGCCTTGCGAAACGGCACGATGCCCGGATCGAGCCGATGAATCAGCGCGCCGAGCGACACGAAATCAAACGCGCCATCCTGCGGGATGATGAGTCGGCTGGTCATGGTCTACCACTCCGTGTGAAACACGCCCGGCCGATCGACGCGGCGATACGTGTGGGCGCCGAAGAAGTCCCGCTGTGCCTGGGTGAGATTGGCCGGCAGCCGCTCGCTGCGGTAGGCGTCGAAGTAGGCGAGCGACGCGCCGGTGGCCAGCACCGGAATCCCGAGACCGACGCTGGCCTGCACCGTGAAGCGCCATGCGTCCTGCCGCTGCTCGATCGCGTCGCGAAACGCCTCGTCCATCAGCAGGCTGACGAGCGATGGCGTCCGTTGGAACGCCGCCATGATCTCACCGAGCAGGCTTGCGCGGATGATGCAGCCGGCTCGCCAAATTCTGGCAATGGCTCCCGGCTGCAGGTCGTAGCGGTACTCGTCTGACGCCATGCGGAGCAGCCCGATGCCTTGTGCGTACGACGTGATCTTGCTCGCGTAGAGGGCATCGCGGGCGGCGTCGATGAGCCGCTGCCGATTGCCCGCGTACGACGGCACGGGACCATGCAGAAACCGGCTGGCTTCGACTCGCTGGGGTTTGAGCGACGAGATGATGCGTCCCTCAACCGCTGCGTTCACGGTCGGAATCGGCGCGCCCACGTCGAGGGCGTTCTGGCTCATCCACTTGCCGGTGCCCTTCTGCGCGGCCTCGTCCAGGATGACATCCACCAGCGGCCGGCCCGTGTCGGGATCGATCCGCCGCAGCACCGCGGCGGTGATTTCAATCAGGTACGACTTCAGCTCGCCGGTGTTCCACTCGGCGAAAACGTCGGCCAACTCCGGCGCCGACATCCCCAGACCGCGTGACAGGATGTCGTACGTTTCGGCGATCAGCTGCATGTCGCCGTACTCGATGCCGTTGTGAACCATCTTGACGTAGTGACCGGCTCCGCCAGGTCCCATGTAGTCCACGCACGGCGTCCCGTCGTCGGCTTTGGCGGCAATCGCGCGAAAGATTGGCGCGAGCGCTTCCCAGGCTTCACGCTGGCCGCCGGGCATGATGCTCGGTCCCCACAGCGCACCTTGTTCGCCGCCCGACACACCCGTGCCGACGAAATTGAAGCCTTCGGTGCTGAGCGCCTTGTTTCGGCGGTCGGTATCGGAGAACAGGGAATTGCCGCCGTCAATCAGGATGTCGCCCGCTTCGAGATGACCCTTCAGGCGCGCGATCGCATCGTCAACCGGAGCGCCAGCCGGCACCATCATCAGCACGCGCCGGGGTTTCTGCAGGATGGCCATCAGGCCGGCCGGCGATTCGGCGACGTCGACATTCTTGCCTGCCGCTGGACCCGACGATGCCCATGCCGTGGCTTTGGCGGCATTGAGGTCGTAGCCAGCAACGCGGAATCCGTTGCGTTCCATATTGAGGGCGAGGTTGCTGCCCATCACCCCCAGTCCCACCACGCCGATATCGCACTTCATGTCTCGAACTCCTCAATCTCTAAGCCGGTAGAGCGTCTCTCCGGCGCGCGGGACGACCAGCACTCCCTCCGATTCGCGCCCAACCCACTCGTCGATCTTGACGCTCGCCGGGTCGAGGTACCCGAGATTGATCCGCCGGCACCGCGCTTCCGGGATGCCGGTGGCGAGCGTCACGCGAATTCGGGGTGTCTCGACGCCGCTTGCGGCGTCATAGCTTCCGAGGCCCTTCAGGTGCGTCGCGTGCGCGAGCACGCCGCCGGGATAGCGCTCGAACGTGTCCCACTGTCCGACGAAGTAGTCCCGGCAGTGATACCCGACCTCGTCTATCAGGCGGCCGTGGGTGTAGCTCACTTCCGTGATGTGCGGCGCGTAGATCACGATTTCGCCGCCATCGGCGACGGCCGGTTCGAGTTTGTACATGCCCTTGGCCGCCGTCCACAGGTCGTCGTACATCGCTGGCATGATCGACAGCACGCGCCTGAACGGCCGATCAACATAGACGATGTGCGTGCGGGCGGACAGGGCGGACGCCGCTCGCCAGGCATCTTCGGCAGAGCCGAAGTAGAGGCCGTTCAGGCCGCCGTGCGTGACCACCAGCGCAAGGCAGCTGACCGGAACCGTGACCATCGACGCGGCGCGGTCGATGACCGCTCGCACCGGCGTGTAGCCCGTGCCAATGACGTGGTAGTTGCAGATGATGGCGCCGAGCCAATGGGTGAAGTCGATGATCTCCGGGCCCGCGATTCCCGGAACGAGGTACTTGTTGCCGCCCGAGAATCCTACGACCTCATGCGGAAACACCGGACCGCAGATCAGCACATGGTCATACTCGAAGATCAGCTTGTTCAGCGAGACGGTGACAGTTCGATCGAGCAAACCACCGCTCAACGTCCGAATCTCAGAGGCGGAAATCGTGCCGAGCGTCGCGAACGTGTCCGGATCATCCCAGCGGTGGTTGAACACACGACTCACTCCGGCCCGGCCCTCGACGACGGACCGGCCGACGAGCCTGCTCAGCTGCGCGTCGGTCATCGGCTGGTGAGTGCCCAACGCCACGAGGTAATCGAGCGCGGTCACCCGCGATCCCGCCGCGGCCTCGATCGCGTCCCACATGAGCGGCATCGGCATCGATCGCGTGCCGTCGGGGATGATCACAAGTAGCCGCTGACCGTCGAGCGGCCACGAGGCGAAGGCCTCGCCGACGATCGCCCGGACGTCAGCTGCCGTCAGCGCCGTCGCGGTGCTTCCCCGACCGATGACGCCATGCACTGAACCGACCGGCGAATCTGTGACTGTTTCCATCCTCAATGTTCCGAGCGGTGCGGCAATGGTCTGGCCCGTCCCGTTTCCTCTACACGCCGCTGAACGCGGAGAAGCCGCCATCGACCGGCACGACGATACCCGTCACGAAGGCGGCCGCGGGCGACAGCAGCCAGAGCACCGCGCCAAACAGGTCTTCCGGTTTGCCGAACCGTCCCATCGGTGTGTGGTTGATGATGGACTGACCTCGCGGCGTGAGGTCGCCGGTCGTTTCGTCGGTCAGCAGGAAACGATTCTGCTGCGTGAGAAAGAACCCCGGGGCAATCGCGTTCACGCGGATCAGCGGCGAGTACTCCCGCGCCAGGTGGACGGCCAGCCACTGCGTAAAGTTGCTCACACCGGCCTTGGCCGCCGAATACGCAGGGATGCGCGTCAACGGGCGAAAGGCGTTCATCGACGAGATGTTGAGAATCGTGCCGCTGTGCTGGCTGGCCATCACGCGCCCGAACACCTGCGAGGGCAGGATCGTCCCGACCAGGTTGAGATCGAACACCCATCGCAGCGCCTCGGCTGGCAGGTCGAAGAACGAGGCGCCCGGGCCCGTCGTCGACTTCGGATGATTGCCGCCGGCTCCGTTGACCAGCGCATCGACGCGACCGAACTGTCCCACGACTTGATCGGCCGCGCGCTGCAAGCTGGCCGGATCGAGCACGTCGGCGCCGATCACGATCGCACGGCTGGCGGCCTGCCCCATCCGATCCATCAGTGCGGCGCCAGGGTCGGTATTGCGGTCGACGATCGCCACATTCGCCCCGCATCCCACCAGCGCGCAGGCAATCTCGCCTCCCAGGATGCCCGTGCCGCCGGTGACGACGATCGTCTGACCGGCGAAGTCGTACATCTGAATCAGGTCTTGGAGGTTCATAGCGGTCCTCAGCGAGATGTCCAATTCCGCGCAGTCGAAGCGCCAACCGCGAGTCTGGGTGCCAGCGGAGGCGAGACCAATCGGTCAGACCACCTGCAGCCAACGGCCCAGGCCACGATAATCCACCGCAAACGTTACGCGGATAGGGCCAGAGTGTCAAGCCGGGAGTTCGCGTGCCTGTATTCGTTGCTAAATAGAGGTTACAGTGGCACTTGCTCGGGTTCCCCGCAATGTCCCCTCTCGCTGACCACTTGAGGTATGATTGCGGCCGCACGTCGCTTTGGACGGACCAATCGTCTGTTTGACCGATTCACGGCTGCTGGTGACCAATCATGCGCACGAACAGGACTCTTGCTCTCGCTCTTGCTGCCCTGATCGTTCTGGGGGTCGGATCCGCACATGCCTCCGATCGTGACGTCAAGCTGGCCGGATCGTGGCGGTTCGCGAAGGGCGACCCCGCCGGCGCCCAGGCGATGGAGTTCGATGCCTCGTCATGGGCCGCGGTCTCGGTGCCGCATACGTGGAATCAGGATGATTGGGAGGATCCGGCCGGATACTACCGGGGGCCGGCGTGGTATCGGCTGACCTTCGAGGTGCCACCGGCGTGGCGAGGCCAGCGCGTGTTCATCAGGTTCGGCGCGGCCAGCACGGCGGCAGACGTGTTCGTCAACGGCGAGAAGGTCGGCGATCATCGCGGCGCGTTTGCGGCGTTTGCGGTCGAGATCACGCGCGTGGTCAAGGCCGGATCGCCCAACCTGCTGGCGGTCCGGGTGAGCAATGAGAAACGCGACGACATTCCGCCGCTCGGCGGCGACTTCAACTTGTTCGGCGGCCTCTATCGAGACGTGACGTTGATGGCGCGCGACCAGGTGTCGGTGACACCCCTGGACTATGGATCCCCGGGATTCTCCGTCAAACAGATCGCGGTCTCGGCGGCCCGAGCGGATCTCGAGGTCACCACGCGCGTGTCGAATGGCGCCGCCTCTGCCCGGCAGGTCGACGTCCTCGTGCGCGTCCTCGATCACAAGGGTGTGCTCAAGTCCACGGCGCGGACACGCGTGACCGTCGCTCCTGGTGCGACCGTACCGGTGGTCCAGTGGATGACGCTCGTCAATCCTCGGCTGTGGGACGGCGTCCGCGATCCCTATCTCCACCTCGCGACGGTCGAGCTACAGTCTGGCGGCGCGGTGACCGACCGCGTGGCGCAGCCGCTTGGTGTGCGCTGGTATCGAATCGATCCCGCGCAGGGTTTCTTCCTGAACGGCCGATCGTACCCGCTGCACGGCGTCAACCGCCACCAGGACCGCGAAGGCCTTGGGTGGGCGCTCACCGAGCAGGCGCAGGATGGGGACCTGCGTCTGATCAAGGAGATTGGCGCCAACACCGTCCGGCTGGCGCACTATCAGCACAGCGAGTACTTCTACAGCCTGTGCGATAGTGCCGGCATCGTCGCGTGGGCCGAAATTCCGCTGGTCAACGAGGTCAACTCGACGCCGGCGTTCGCCGCCAATGCCAGGCAGCAGTTGACGGAACTGATTCGCCAGAACATCAATCATCCGTCGATCATCGTGTGGAGCGTCTACAACGAGGTTGGCCTTCGCACAAAAGAAGACCCGACCGGGCTCGTCAAGACGCTGCACGCGCTGGCCAAGGCCGAGGACTCGACGCGGCTTTCTGTGGCGGCGACCAGCCAGGGCGAACTCAGCAAGTTCCCCGACATGGTGGCCACGCCGGACTTGCTGGCGGCGAACTTGTATCCCGGCTGGTATTCGGCCACGCCGGACGACATGGGGCCGCTGCTCGATCAGTGGAACCGCCAGTACGGGTCGAGGGGGATAGCTGTCAGCGAGTACGGCGCCGGGGCGAGCCCGCGCCAGCACGAGCAAGGGATGACGAAGCGCCCGACGCCGACGGGGAAGTGGCATCCCGAGGAGTGGCAGGCTGTCCAGCACGAACGGAACTACGCCGCGATCGTGGCGCGGCCGTTTGTGTGGGCCTCGTGGGTGTGGAACATGTTCGACTTTGCGAGCGCGGGTCGCAAGGAAGGCGACCGCGACAACGTCAACGACAAGGGCCTCGTCAGCTACGACCGGACGATCAAGAAGGACGCGTTCTATTTCTACAAGGCCAATTGGAACGCCGAGCCGATGGTGTATCTGACGAGTCGCCGCGACACGGCGCGCACCTCGGCCGCGACAGACATCAAGGCCTACTCGACGTGCCCGCGGGTCGGCCTTCGAGTCAACGGCCGCGATCTCCCCGCCACGACCGGCACGAGCCTGCACGTGTTCACATGGACCGGAGTCACGCTGACCGCTGGCGAGAACGCGATCCGGCTGACCGGTCAATGTGCCACGCAAACGGCCACCGACGAGGCGCGGTGGAACTACACTCCCGCCAAGTGAGGGCACGCCCATGAACCGTTCGTGCCTGCCGTGGATGGCGATGGTATCGGTGGCCGCCATCGCGTCGGCCAGTTCCGGCGTTGACGCGAGGGGCCGTGCGATTCGGCAGGCTGGATCGATGGCCGCATCGCCGGTCCGGTACCAGCAGGCGATCTTCGACAAGGTCGAGATCCAGAGCGCCGTCGTCTTCCGCACTGCCACAAACGCGAAGGGCGAGTCCGAGAAGCTGCGGCTGGATGTGTATCAGCCTGCCGGCGACAACCAACGTAACAGGCCCGCCATCGTCTGGATTCACGGGGGCGGATTCAGGCCTGGCAACGACCGGAATCAGAAGTACATCGTCGCGATGGCCACGGAATTTGCGAAGCGGGGATACATCTCGGTCGCCCCCGACTACCGCGTCCGGGCCCAACTGGCCGAGACCGATCGGATGCCCGCGTTGACCGACGCCGTCGAGGACTGCCGGGCCGCGCTCGGCTGGGTCAGGGCGCGCGCCGCTGAGTACGGCGTGACCCCCGCCCGCATCGCCGTCGGCGGCGGGTCGGCGGGCGGGATGATCGCGGTGAGCCTGGTGGCCCTCGAGAATGCCGAGGCCGCGGCAGCCAGGCGTCCGACGATCTTCGCGCTGATCGATCTCTGGGGCAGTCCGGCGCAGGGCCTCATGATGGGCGACGTGGATCGGAACTACCCGCCCACCGTGATCGTGCACGGCACCGCCGATGCGACCGTTCCGTTCAGCCAGACCGAGGCGCTGGTGGCGCGGCTCAAGGCGGCGGGCATCGAGCACGAGGTGATGCCGATTGCCGGCGCGGCGCACACGCCGACCGACCATCTCGATGCGATTATCGAAACCACGGCCTCCTTCCTCTACAAGGCGCTCAAGAAGTAAGGTCAGGCCAGCAGGCCGTACTCGCGCAGCTTCCGGTAGAGGTTGCGTTCGCTGATGCCGAGCATCTTTGCCGCGCTGCCCCGATGGCCGCCCGTCGCGCGCAGTGCCGACTCGATGTGGGCGCGTTCAAGGGCGTCAAGCGTCGGCAGCGGCCCGTCGCTGCCGGATCCATGTGGCGCCGGGGCGTTCGCGACGGCGCGAATCGACGCAGGCAGGTGCTCCGGTTCGACCTCGGCTCCCTCGCACACGATCATGGCGGCTTCGACCACGTGCAGCAGCTCGCGCACGTTGCCTGGCCAGTCGTGGCGCAGCAGGATGGCGCTGGCCTCCGCGCTCAGTCGTTTCTGGAATCCGAAGCGTTCGTTGAGTCGTCCGACAAAGTACTCTGCCAGAAGGAGGATGTCGGCCTTGCGCTTCCTCAATGGCGGGATTTCAATCGCGATGGTGCTGAGTCGATAGTACAAGTCCTCCCGGAAGAGCCCCTGCCGCACCATCGCCGGCAAGTCCCGATTAGTGGCCGCCAGTACCCGCACATCGACGTGAATTTCGCTGGTGCCTCCGACGTGCCGGAATGTGGACGTGTCGAGCACCCGCAGCAGCTTGACCTGCGTCGTCTGGCTGACCTCGCCGATTTCGTCGAGGAAGATGGTGCCGCCGTTGGCGACTTCGAAGAGGCCCGCCTTCGCGCGATCGGCGCCCGTGAAGGCTCCGCGCTCGTGGCCGAACAACTCGCTCTGGAGCAACGTCTCCTGAAGGGCTGCGCATTCGACAACGACAAACGGCCGGCCACGTCGCAAGCTTCTCGTGTGGATCAGCTTCGACACCATTTCCTTGCCGGACCCGGTCTCGCCGGTCACGAGCACCGTGGAATCGGTTGGCGCGACCCGATCGATCAAGTGCAGGAGGTGCCGGAATTCCTGGCTGTCGCCCACGAAGGAGCTGCCGAGATCGGGTGGCGTCAGCCCGCGTTCGAGGATCGAGGCCCGGCGCCGGAGTGACTGGCGCTCGATCGCGCGCTGGATTCGTACTTCGAGTTCATCGAGCGGGCACGGCTTGACCACGTAGTCGAACGCGCCAGCCCGGATCGATTCGATGGCCGTATCGATCGACCCGTGTCCCGTCAGCATGATGACTTCGATGCCAGGGTTCGACTCGCGAATCGCCTTCAGCGTGTCCAGGCCATTGATGCCTGGCATCTGCAGATCGAGAAGCACGATATCGGGTTCTTTCTCCGCGATGCGTTTGAGTCCCTCTTCGCCCGATCCGGCGTCCGTCACGTCATAGCTCAGGCGTTTCAGTTCTCCCGCCATCACCTGCCGGAACGCGTTGTCGTCGTCGACGAGGAGAACGGAGCGTGTACCCTTCATCCTGCAGACTCCTGGCCGGCCGGGCTTCCGAAGGCGGGGAGCACCACGTCGAAGGTGGAACCCTGGCCCTGTGTGCTGTTCACCTCGATATCGCCGCCCCACCGCCTGACAAAGTTCAACGCGAGGAACAGCCCCAAGCCTGTGCCGCCCTTCCTCATGCTGAAGAACGGTTCGAAGATGCGGCTACGGTTCTCCGGCAGGATTCCGCATCCATCGTCGGTCACGCGAATGCGGATCCGTGGACCGCCCTCAATCGAAAATGC
>Ga0334722_10004983_pt1 | contig 13584 bp, 9 predicted proteins | sample C3_bottom_MG_FD_207210 | JGI IMG/M metagenome (GOLD analysis project Ga0334722, IMG submission 207210) | Sediment microbial communities from Yellowstone Lake, YNP, Wyoming, USA - C3_bottom | ecosystem: Environmental > Aquatic > Freshwater > Lake > Sediment | place: USA: Wyoming | collected...
ATTTCTGGTACTTGCGCTTGTATGCTCCGGGCGCCGATATCCCCGGGGTCGCGGCCGAAAGTGACACCGAGCTCGCCGGGCTTCGGTTGCGCCTCAATCAACACGAGGTGGCGGCAGCGTTGATCCTGCGGTTTCTCTACGACAAGGGTCTCACCGAAGGCCGGATGGATGATGACGGACGAACCAGTGCCACACTCGAGGAGCTGCACACCGCCATGAAGACCGTTCTCAACCGGACGTTGCCGGCCGGGGCGGTGGAACGGCGCTCGGTGTTGCGTCGCATGCGCTTGCTTAAACTCATCGACTACCGTACCGACGACGATCTTGACAACCCCGACACACTGCTTGTGATACGCCCGCTCATCGTGAGTTTTGTGCACACGGATTTCATCCAGGCGGCTGGAGACGATGTCCCGGAACTGTCCGTCCAGGACAGCGAACAGCCGGAGGAGTAAGACGATGCACATGGCTAAGCTCATCTGCGTGAACTGGGGAAACCTTCCGCCCGGAGAGTATCCGCTCGGCCTGGTGACCCTGCTGAGCGGTGGGTCCGGGACCGGCAAGACTACCCTGGCCGATGCGATCCAGACGGTCATGACGGCCGCCAAACGTGGTCTTTTCACCTACAACCCCGGTCAGGAGGAGACGACGCAACACGGTCGCCACGGGAAATTGCCGCGCACCCTGCCATCGTACATTCTGGGCTGCGATGACAACCTGTACGCCCGGCCACAGGGGGCCTATGGCTATGCCGCGATCGTCTTTGTGCCATCGTCCGGTGAAGACGGCGGAGGGGTCTTCACGGCGATCGTCGGCGTGCGCGCCTATCTTGAGACCATCGAACTCGCGGGTGGCCGCAGGCGCCGCACCCCCAAGGATGAAGGGATTCAACTGCTGGTTGTCGAGGGCCATGCCGTTGGTATCGCGGACCTGGTTCGCGGCGAAGAAGGGTCAGGGACCGCGGTGGTCCCGACTGAATCCGCGCTCCGGCATTTGCGCGAGCGTTACGGAGATCGTGCGGTGAGCGATTTCGGGGACCGGAAGACCGCTTACCTCAGCAAGCTCTACGGACTGCTCCGTAGCCGCCCATCCGTCAGCAGCACCGAGGCGGAAAAGGCCGCGCGCACCTTCTCGCGTTTCATGGCCTACAAACCCATCGAGTCGATCGATGAATTCGTCCGTACCCAGATTCTCGAGCCACGGGACATGGCGAGCGAGATCGACAACATTGCCGACGGCATGCGCAAAATCCGCGATCTGCGGTCCGACTCCGAACGGCTGCAACGGAACGTCGACGCCCTGACCATGGCGGAGCGTGACGGCGAGGCGCTACGGACCGCCTGGCGGGACCAGGTCGAATCCCAGGCGCGGCGTTGGAACAAGACCGCCCACGATGCCCGGGTGGAGGCGGAGCGCTGCGCGGCCGAGATCAGGACCCTCAATCTGGAACAGGCTGGCATCCGCCGGCGAATCGAGGAAATCGATCGGCGCTCCACCGAGATCGATACCCAGCGCGCCGATCTGCGGGCGCTGCAGCGCCAGCATAAGAGCGTGGTCGAGCGGGATGGGCTCAATGATCAGATCGCTCGTGAGCAGCAGAGCGCCGCCAACGCCCTGCAGGACCTGCTGATCGCCCTCGACAGCGCCCGCAAGAGTCTCGTTGCCGCCGAGCAGCTGACGCGCCTGCCGGCCCGAATCCGCCAGGAGGAGCGGCTCGCGGACGCAGTGGCCGCCGCGGTGAGTGCGTCGCAAGAGCTTTCGGCGTTCGATGTAGACACGATCGGTACCCTGGCCGGCGAAATCGCCCGTTCTGGACCGGAGCCGTCCGTGGACCGGCTCCGGGCGCTCGCCGAGGCGGTAGCTGGGTTTGACGACGCGCTGGGGCTGTTCGGGTATGCCGTGACCGATCCGGATGGCGGGCTGCGCACGATCGCCGAGCAACTGACCGGCGCGGTCCAGAGCCGCCTCGATGAGCTTCGTCGCAATGAGAACGAGATTCAACGGCGGATCGATGAATTGAGCCGCGGTGGAAAGGTCCAGTATCCCTCGGCGGTCGCCCGGGCTGTCCAGTCCTTGCGTCAGAACCTCCCCAAGTCTGATCCCCTGGTGTTGTGTGACCTGGTCGACATTCGGGACGCCGAATGGCAGGCGGCCGTCGAGGGTTATCTCGATAACAACCGGTTCGTTCTCATCGTCCCACCGGAATACGAGGCGCGCGCAACGCGCCTGGTCAAATCCCTGGGCCGGCCCTCGGCGCATGTCGTCCAGGGCGAGCGGGCGGTTCGCGATGCAGCACGTCGCGAGATTCCGGGCGACTCCATTGTGAACATCCTGGATGTCAAACACCCCGTCGCGCGCGCTTACCTCGTTTCCGCCTATGGGTCGGTGGTGCAGGTGAACGACACCGAAGCGCTGCGGCATACACCACGGGGCCTCACCCAGGACGGCCAAGGGTCGAGCAGTTACAAGATGTACAACTGCCTCATGGGTGACGACAGCCTGGTGTTCGGCCGCAGCGGCCGGGAGCGCCAACTTCGCGCGCTGCACGGCCGGATCGAGGAGATGCGCATCGAGCGCGAATCCGTCGAGACGAAGCTGGCCGACCTGCGCCAGATCCGGCAGCAATGCCAGGTCGTTGGTTCATCGACGGTCGAGCGCCCGGTACATGCACTGCTCACGGTCGCGCGGACGATCCAGGGTTACCGCGAGCGACTTGGGCAACTCGATTTATCCGCGGTTGCCGATCTGGACGCGAAACTTAACGGTATCGAGAGCGAGCTATCGGCGATTACGAAGGAGAAGGGCCAACGCCTGGAGCGTTCCGGCGCGATCGGTGCGCATCGTGAGCAGCTCAATGCCGCGGTGATCGCAAGCGAAGAGAAGGCGGAACACGCCGAGGCCGAAGCGAACATGGCGGCGGAAGGTGTGCGGCGCCTGGCCGAGGTCGATACCGAGTACGACGCGAACGCGGTGCTGGAGCGGCTTCGGGAGGAGGCGGTGAACCAGCCGCTCACATCGGAACAGGCCGCGAAGGCAATCGAGGACGCCATCCTGCACCGAATGGTGACGGCCAAGGGCAAGTTTCTCACCCGTGTTCGCGACTACAACGGCCAGGCACGGACGGACGAGCAGGTCGCCTACCAGGAGCAGCTCGAGGACAGCCCGGTGCGTGAATGGGCCGACTATTACGCTTTCATGGAGGCGTTGGCGCAGGTCAAGGCCCAGTTGCGCCGGCAGCGCGAAAACCGGCTGGCCAGCGTGACCGACGAGCTGCGACGCGCAGAACAGACAGTGCGTAACATCTTCACGACCAACTTCTGCGACGTGGTCCACGCTGCTGTGCAGTTTAGCGAGAAGTACATCCGGGCCCTCAACGACGATCTCAAACGCCACCGATTCTCCGAGGAAGTGTACCGGTTCACCAGCGAGTGGGTTCCCGAGTACAAGCGCTATTTCGACTTCTTCGAGGCGGTGATGCACACGGAGGGGCTTGGCGAGGGCGTGGATCTCTTCGGCGATGTGAAGCTAACTGATGACGAACAGGCTGTGCGCGAAGAACTGCACCAACTGCTGCTCGGCAACGACGAGGAGCGTGCGCACAATAAGCTTCTGGACATCGCGGATTACCGCAACTATCACCGGTACGACATCCTGCGCGACACGGGTCACGGTGACCCCACGCCGCTCAGCGAATACGGGAGCGGCTCCGGGGGTCAGCTCGAAACGCCGTCCTATGTGATCCGTGCCGCGGCCGTCGCCTCGGCGTATCGCCTCGATGAAGGAAATTGCCATCTGCGTTCGGTGCTGATCGATGAGTCCTTCGCGAAGATGGACGAGACGCGCGCCAAGGAGGTGATCGCCATGCTGTCGCAGACCATGGGATTCCAGGTTGTGATGGTGATTCCAAGCAAGTCCTCCGGTTCGTTTATGCCGATCATCACCAACAAGATCGTGTTTTCCAAGGTGCGCAGCGACGCGGCCTCTGGCGAACTCAAGACCGTGACCTATGTCGACCAGCAGACGGTGAACCGCGACGCCGTCGATCGGCTCTATGCCCTGCAGCGTCAACGGATCCGTGAAGAAGTGACGCGCAGCCATGCGGCGAAGCTGGCGAGTGAACATGGCCTGGCTTGAGCACCCGGTGGTGCGGGAGATACTCAATCGCCTCATCGATTACACCGACGCTATCCCAACCTCCGAGCGTTCCAGGGCGGTTGGCTTCCGTGCGACAGCAGACACCGTCCCGGCATTGTTTTCTCCAGCCGCGCCGGGCGATGACGACTACATCTGGGGGCTGATCGAAAAACTCAAGGAACACGGCTGGATCGACATCCGCCTCGCAAAGGCCCGCCCCGGCATTCCTTCTTGGGAACGGAATCCCTACATCACGTTGGTGGCCGATTCTGAGCGTGCCGTACGCGCCGTTCTTGGGAGGGAAGAACGCAAGGTTTCAGAGCATGAGCGCTGGCGGGCGGCGCTCGAAGCCGTGAAGCATCGTTTCCCGGGCAGCATCGAGCGCTTGGGGAGCCAGCCCCTGCGGGTTCCGGGGAAGACCCCGGAACAAGTTGTTGAACGGCTTAGCGGCACCCTGGACCTCGCCCGTGGCGAGTCACTGTATTTGCGCGAAGCCAGCGCTCGGCTTTTCTGGGGGCTATCCAAGCTGCTCGATAATCGTGGCGAGGCCATTGCCGCGCTGTTGGGTGTGCCGATCTGCCCGTTTCCCGAGAAACCGGTGCTCCTCCATGTTCGGTTGCCGCCATCGCCGCCCGATGGTGTACTGTTCATTGAGAACGAGACCGTTTTTGCGTCAGCCTGTGAGCGGCCGTCGCCTGTGACCCAATCGCTATTGCTCGTGTATGCGGCCGGATTCAAGACCGCGGCAAAGCGTATGCGCCTGCCAGGTGGGGCGGCATCCTATTTTTACGGGCAACGATACAACGACGACTGGATCCCGACATACATGGCGTGGCTGCGCGGCGAAGTTCATCTGCCCGTCCACTTCTGGGGTGACCTCGACTACTCCGGGATGGCGATCCTCAAGGCGTTACGGGACGGGTTTCCGCAGATGACGGCATGGCAGCTAGGCTACCAATCTCTTGTGGATCATCTCCAGCAAGGCGAGGGACACTCACCAGAAGCGGCCGACAAGGAGGGTCAAATTGATCCAGTCAAAACGGGGTGCGGCTATGCCGATCTGGTGCTCTTGCCGGAGATAAGAGCCTCAGGGCTCTTCCTGGATCAGGAGTACGTGATCCGGGAAGTACTCCTTGAGGTGTGAGGAGAGATATTCCACTTCATATTTTTCGATGCGACAGGAACTGCGGCGTGACGGCTGATTATGACTGCCGGATCGTAAGGGGTGTGCTTACGATGGTGGCGTCTTCCGCCCAAGTTGGCGGATAATCTCTTCAGAAAGAAAACCAACCACCCTCCCAGGATTAGTCCTGCCGTCAGCACTCAGTCGACTCTCAAGAAGAGAGTAGTATTTTCCATACCACGCGCTCTGCTTAGCCCTTTCTAGGTTCTCATGGGCCATGGTAAGCGCGGTCAAAGTATCGTTGAATCCATCGCGGAACATCCAATAGATGAGTCTTCCATAGTCGCCTGGCTTTGAGTTGATCAGAGAAAGATCTTCAGCAATAAGAAATGCCTGCTGTTCAAGATCAATGATGTCGTCAATGTTTTGTTCAGTAAGTTTCCCAAATTCTATGCCTCTCTGATATCTGCGAGAAAAGAAGTTTCGTTCGAGTATCTCGTAGAGGAGAAATCGCGCTTTGTGAAATGGCCAATGGGATGCAACACACATGAATACATGTCTTGCGGCCCATGAAGCATCGGCATGCAGGAACTCATTCTGTATAAGATCCGCAAACCGAGCCAGTGCAAGAAGAGCGGTTAGTGCATCAAGGTCGGCTCTACGCCACAGTGCATCTATTGTTCCGCCGTGAGTTAATAGAGCCAAGCTTCGCTGGTCATCAGAAGATCGCGGGACGCCTATCTTGCGCATGCGTGCCGCGAGCTTTGGTTCTACCAGTGCTGTACAGGAAATAAGTTCTTCGAGAGTCGCTGGCACATCGCGAATAATTCTATAGAGCGGAAGTTCGCCCCACTCGCGAGTGCCCGGGTAATGTTCATCGACCTGCAGTAACGTCTTCCGACTGAAGCGTCTTCCATTAGCGTGTTTGTTGTATTTGCCTGTTCGTTTCCATTTGCGGCCTGTTCGGCCAAAACGCTTTAGCCACAGATCCTTCTCGAGAGCATAAAACGTGGGCAGGTTGGATTGGCTCAAAACGACATGAGCCCATATTGATGCGGCAAGCGCGTCCACATCGTCCTTCGAATTGTGTTGTCGACTAACCGCTATCATGTTGGCAAGTCCCGAAAAATCACCAACTATATGTATTTACGTAGATTTATACTTACATATAGGGTACCAGTGTGCACATTCAGTCGACTCTGGTAAATCCTGTAAAAGACTATTTATCATGCACAGGATATGACAGCACGACACAAACGAAGACAGCAGGCCGAGTTACTACAATCCGAAAGTGATTTGGCAAGCCATTTGGAGCGGGATCTTGTGGACCGGTATGGGCCGGTCATTGGTGGCGGGCAGCTATCCGAGGTGCTGGGCTATCCGACCCTCGGTGCGTTCCGCCAGTCCCTGGCCCGCGGCACAGTGCCGGTCCCGGTCTTCGATATTGCCCATCGCCGTGGGCGGTTTGCGCTGACACGCGATATTGCAATCTGGCTGGCGGATCGACGGAATACCGCCATAACCGACAAGACCAAACTAGCCGATCATCTATAACGTGTTCGGCAATCTACGATGACCAATATCATCGTGGTCAAACGTATGCAGGCATTGTGTGACGAGGAGGTGATCCGTATGACCTAGCGTGACAGAACGCGACTACTCAGCACTGAAAATAGGCATGAACTGAAAGCAAAAAGGCCCGAGGGGTGGTGCCCTCAGGCCTTGATACTTGCAACAAAGTCGAATTGGTCCCGACTTGCTCCGCAGTATCGCTTCCGACTCTGCCCCCTGTCAAGTATGGCTGTCCTCGTTATAGGGCACGGGGGACTCTCTTGCCTTCATTTTCCGGCGAGTTTCGATGGGCCGTTTTCCATGCAATGGGTTGCAGTGCGTCGTGTTGCCTGAAATTCGGAAAGTCCAACTCAGAGATTCCTACGGGTGTGTACTCAGCGTACTAACCCGTGGGCGGAGAACAATACACATGACACAAGATCAAATCTCAGTCACCAGTCGACCGGAACCGCTCAAGCGGTCACCCGGATTCAAGATGAGCCGTGCGCACCATCGAGCGTGGTCGCCGAAATTAAAGCGATTCACTAATTCATATAGTCCGGCGGAATGGACGCTTCTGCTGCAACTGGAAGGTGGACCTGCCGTACGTACGTATTGCGAGCATTTTCCCAGTATTGACGAGTTCATCAATGGCAAAAGGTTGCGGTTCGTCTTTACGTTTTGGGTCGAGTATCGCGACGGCAGGGAAGTGCTGATCAGTGTGGTCAAAAAACGTGATCTCGTTCCGAATCTCGCCGGAGATATGGAGCCGTTGCGCTGGCGTGACATTTGTACATGGTGCACGCAACACGGCCTGCAGTGTCGTTTCGTCGTAGAAGGTACGGGCGAACTGAAGAACTCGACTCTGACAATCAATTGGGCACAGATCCTTCCCTATGTGCGAAGCGGCATCGAGAAACCAAACGCGGATCTTGCCGATCGGGTCCACGCCGCTGTACGGGCAAGGGAAATAGGTGTGATTTCCGATCTGTCGAGGGTTTTCCCCGCCGAAGAGCCTGGCGAACTGAATGAGGTGCTTTTTGTGCTATTGCACGCCGGCCGAATAACGATCGATCTCGCGCTCGAAGCCATCCACCAAAATACAAAAGTAGGGGTAACAAATGAGACTCCAATCACTTCTTAGTCAGCGCGCATTACCGCTAACAGTCCTCGATATCACGACTTGGCCTGAGATCGATCCGGATCTGCTGAAACCTGCTGCAAAAGCTCGCTATATCCGAATCCGGAAGGCCGTCACCCACGTTGTGCGTGACCACGCCACAATCAGCGCCGCCGCGCGCGAGGCCGGAATAGACCGCTCTGAGCTCGATCGTGCCTTGGAGCGATGTCTCGAACTCTCCTTCGATGGCCAGATTGAAGGATGGCGAGCATTGGTCCCGTATCGACGGTTGAAGCCGTACAAACGACATGCCGAAACCAAAGGCGGGACGGCAGGTCTCTTACAGGCACTTCTCGATAAATTCCCGACGATCAATGATGCATTGTGGGACGGCTACCAGCAGGGAAAATCGTTCAAGGAACTCCAAGAGATGCTGCTTAATGTGCTGTTGCCGAAAGTAAACTGGCCGAGGCATCTTTACCCGTATAACACGGTGACCAAGGCGCGCGAGGCGCTGCGACAGTATTTACAACGAATCGAGGTCGAAAAAAGAGCAGCCGGATGGGAAGAGCAGGATTTTAGCGAGGAGAGGAGGACTATTCTCCGGCCCTTCGAACGCGTAGAGCTCGATGCCCATCGTTGTGATGCGCATTTCGTAATCCACATCGACGGGCCGGAGGGATTGTCGCGAACGGTCGTGCTGGAACGAATATGGCTGCTCGCGCTCATCGATGTGGGCAGTCGCGCGGTGCTGGGTTACGCTCTCAGCCTCAATCGCCAGTGCAACATCTCGGATGTCCTGGAGGCGATACATACGGCCATCGTCCCACAATCACCCCGAAACCTGACGATTCCCGGCTTGGGATATAAACCCGGAGCGGGTTTTCCGAATCAGCTGATTCCGGCCTGTGCCTGGCAACTCTTCGACCTCATCGCGCTCGACAACGCCATGGCGCACCGATCGCCGCGACTGCACGATATTCTCAATCAGCGGATCCAATGTGCCGTCAAACTCAATCGCGCCGGCACACCAAACGATAACACCTTCGTCGAGCGTTTCTTCGGGACACTTACGGCACACGGGCTGAAGCGATCTCCCTCGACTACCGGTAGTGGGCCGGACGACCCAAGACGCAATGACCCAGAAGGGCAAGCCGAATACTACGAGTTCACAGTGAGCGATGCCGAGGAGCTGCTAGATGTCCTGATTGCCAACTACAACGCCGAGGGGCATCGCGGTATCCACACAACACCGCTGGACTATCTGCGAACATATTATCGCGAAACGCCTGCATTGATCCGTCATGTCCCGCCGTCGCAACGAACCAGCTGGACTCTGCGTGAGCTGTGGGTTGAGGCCACCATACGCGGCAGCGTCAAAGAAGGTGAACGGCCTTATATCCAGTATTTGGATGCCCGCTATCGCAGTGACCTGCTCGGCTGCAGCCCAGAGTTTATTGGGCAAAAACTCCTGTTGTTGATCAATGTCACGGATCTTCGCACGGTGAAGGCCTTTTTGCCTGACGGCAGGGTTTTTGGTGATCTTAAGGCCGACGGACGGTGGTCGTTGACCAAACATTCACTCAAGACCCGGCGACTGGTCATCCAGCTGGTTCGTGAGGGGCAACTGCAGATCGGATATGAAGACCCCGTCAGCGCGGTAATCAATCATCTCGCAACCAGGTCGAAGGAATCCAAGTGGGCACGTAATCAACTTGTGCGAATGCAGCGGGAAATGGAGCAACAACATCCTGCCACCACTCCCGAGGCTGTCACAGCTGCCTGTATGGACTACCAGCCTGACCGAGAGGACTGGGTTGCACTTCGCACCCCGGTCTACGACTGACTGAAAGGTGTTTGCCCAACAAAAGACTCTAAATCACAGGAGGCAACATGAAGCCGAATCCATCCCTGTTCACTGAACTTCGGTTGGCTACTCCCCCGATAGAAGCGTTTGCCAATACGCTCCGCCAATGGTTCGGGGCTGCGATCATCGGCGGACTGATCTATGGACCGTCACGCGCCGGCAAAAGCAACGCCATCGAGTATGTCACGCAACGGCGTGTGGACATCTTCGGATATGACATTCCCATTATCACGATCGAATGGAAGGAAATGTCAATCAATGAAAAGGATTTCCACGTGCGGTTCTTGGTCGCCTGTGGTCATTCTGTATCCAGTGATCGCACTTCAAACCGACTGATTGAAAATCGCCTCATCGAGTATCTCGCTACGACAGTCGCGCGATCCGGTGGCTCCAGTCTCATCATCTTTATCGATGATGCGCAAGACATGCGCTTGAAGGATCTCGGGTTTCTCGCAAACGTATATAACCTCCTGAAAAAAAGGAAAATCCAGCAATACACGTTCTTGGTGGGTGAGGAAATTCTTCCCGATTTGAGAGCCAAGGCCAAGGCGGCTCGCTGCAATCGCTATATTGGACGGTTTATGTGTGCGGACTTTGAATTTCCGTTGATCAAATCAGAGCGTGACCTGGCATTCGTCTTCCATCAGTACGATATATGCGGCTATCCGAAGGAAAATTGCGTCTCTATCATTCAGACCCTCATCCCCAAAGCGTTCAAAAACGGTTGGCGTCTTGAGAAGCAGGCGGGCGCGATCTGGAAAGGGTACAAATCAGGCGCGCGTTCAATTGGAAAGAAAGTTACGCGGATGACTATGCAATCCTGCACCATCCTGGTCGCGCAACTGCTGCAGTCTCTTGCGCGCCGCGATGCTGCAGACCTCCGTTTGTCCGAAGAAGACATTCAGTCTGCAACCAGGATGGTCCAGCACCTGCATACCGCAGAATAGGGCTGCAAGATATGGCCAGCTCAAGCATGATCGTCGCCTGGCGTTCTGGTACGACATCCCGCTACGAGTCGCAATGGGCGCTCGTACACAAATTTGTCCATCTCAACGGCGCTGGCTTTAGTGAAATCAAGGCGACATTCGATGCCACGCCGAAGGCTCCCTGGAATGAAAAAGCGGCGAATCTGGACCGGCTGGAGCGGCTCGATAGTAGGAAATTGGCGCAGGCGTTTGAAATTCCGGAACCGGACATCAGGCTGCTGGTATCTGAAACGTACAACGTTGGCAGCACAACGTGTGCCACCCTTCGCTATTGTCCGGTATGCATGAAGCAGGGGTTCCATACAGCAGTATTTCAGTTGAATAGTGTTGTGAAATGTCCATTGCACAATGTCGATTTGGAGACAAAATGCCCAGCTTGTCACTTTACCATTGCATACCGCCTCGGATCTAAGGAACTCTCAGTGCCGTTTGGCTGCAAATGTGGGGCAGTGCTCTGGTCCGGGATCACAGACCATCTATGGTCGCGTGTGCTGACTACGGAAGAGGAGATCGTATTTGACCGGTTGTTGTCCTGGGTCGATCGCTTCAGAACAAATGATCTCGGCAGAGAATTCGGATGGGGGTCCGGCCATTCCAATTCGAGTAGTCAAATGCGCGGACTTGCAATCATTGAACCAATAGATCGATGGTTACCTCAGTATTTTGGCGTGAACGAAGATGATGTACTTAAAGCGAAATTCGGCGGAAAATGGATCAGCAAATCCAGAAACAACGGACACTCATTTCCGATCAAAGCAACAGCTGGCTCTGTTGACGAACCTAGCTCTATATTGGAGGACTGGTTTAACGCTAATTTCCTGCACATCTATCGACAACATGTTGCGCTCGTTATGCGCAATGCCTGTGAACTTATCGGCAGACATCAAAAATGTGCGGAAGGGGTCGGGCTATATCGGAACGCCACCGTGGTAAAAAAGGGGTATTGCCTCTGGGGTATCGCGTACATGAAGTGGACGGAATCATTGAAGGATTACCAGTGGCATGATTCCGCATACACCTACACGGCTTTTAGCCGGGATCGACTGGACCCTCTATCCAGTATCCGATTCGCTTTGACCGCAATTGATGGTCGAGCGGCCAAAATGGGTGGCCTGATAAAACCTGTCGTGTTGTGGCTCGCTTTACAGATCTTCGAAGCAAGGCTTTTCTGCGACTTTGCGTATTTTATAAATGAAACAATGGACGAGCTGATGTATTGCCATGGTGACGCTCCGTTCAATCGAGGTCTGGACAAGATCCCTGCGATGGATAAACTGAACCCGGTCATTGCATACTACCCAGGGAGAGTGCATCGTCCAAAGGTCAAAGCTTATCTCGGCTTCTCGCTGCAAAGATTGGCGGAGTTCGCGCAGTCAGGTGTTGGTTGTGAATTGTAGATGGGACAATAAGGTTGTGCTTGCAGCCCCACCACTCATGGTCATTTCCAGTCAAGCAGCCCGATCCCGGAACCGAGATACAACGTCCTCGCGAGCAATACCGGCAGCACTGCGTCCACGAGCAGCTTGGCGAGGGTGCTCTTACGCTGAACAGTGCCGTGGCAGCAAGCACGCTCCGGACACCGCTGTTGCAGACGCCGTGGCTTACCGTTTCTCTTTCGCCCGTCATGTCCGGCCGTGTTCCTTCTAAGTGTTACACCCCGGTTCATTGAACACCTTATCAAGCAGACCGCACGCTGACGGTCGGCGATGAGCTGCGCAAACCTGTTCACGATCGTCAGCACGCTTCATAGTACTGATCCTTGCGCAATAGCTTCGGTACGATTCCGGTTACCTCGCTTCCCGAAAACGATTTGAGCACCCAGGCCAGCTTGGTCCCGCCGCACATCCAGAGCTTACCGTCAACGCACCACCCAGTGAAAAGTCGCGTAAATCGGGGCGGCGTGCCGGCTGCGATCCGCGGCATGCTCGAGGCCGCGTCTGCCGAAGCCGAAGTGACGCGCTCGACGGTACGCGCCTTCATGCACCGTGCGGGCGTGCGCTACATGGACATGACGCCGACGCTGGTGCTCGGTCTCATGGCCGTGGTCGCGGGCCGCTACATCGCGAGTGGCACCAATAGCAACGAGCTGTACATCCTCTCCGGCATCGGCATTGCGCTGTTCATCGGTGTGCGGTTGCTGATGTTCAAGCTCAAGTGACGAAAATGGGAAGAGATACCTCGACCTGCGCAGGACATTGAAGAAGGTGTCAGTATTGCCTATACTTGCGGCAATGTAATGGGAGATGGCATTCCTCCCCGAACCGCCCTCGCGGCTGATGATGCCTACGGAGTTCCTCGGACGGGGGACGAAGTGGGGCATCGCGCAAACATCCCCTTCTTCCTTTCCTACCGACCCGCTGTGCGCACCGGCCGACCGACAGCGCGCCAGTCGTGCGAGCGCGGCTGGGTGTCGAGAGGAACGTGGCGAGAACAACGAAGAAGAAGGGGGGTTGGCTATGACCGAAACCTGGGCGCTGGCCGCGCTGTGGCTGGGACTTGCGCTGCTCGCGACATTGGTTTCCATCTGGTTTCGTATCGCCACGGCGCTGTCCGAGATCGTGGTCGGGACGGTGGCACAGCTGGTCATCGGCGTGCTGGTCGGTGCGGCACTGCTGCAAACCGATGCCTCGTGGATCAAGTTCCTGTCCGGCACCGGCGCCATCATGCTCACCTTCCTGGCCGGTGCCGAGCTCGATCCGGCGGTGTTCCGCGCCAAGTGGAAGGAGGCGAGCGCGGTCGGGTTCGTGAGTTTTCTCGCGCCGTTCCTGGGCTGCGCCGCGACCGCGTACTACCTGCTCGACTG
>Ga0334722_10004984_pt1 | contig 13582 bp, 25 predicted proteins | sample C3_bottom_MG_FD_207210 | JGI IMG/M metagenome (GOLD analysis project Ga0334722, IMG submission 207210) | Sediment microbial communities from Yellowstone Lake, YNP, Wyoming, USA - C3_bottom | ecosystem: Environmental > Aquatic > Freshwater > Lake > Sediment | place: USA: Wyoming | collected...
CCGGGAAGCCGGTGTCGAAAATCAAGTACCTGGCGCGCGCCATGTCCCGCCTCGATTCCTGTCGTTCAAAGATCCTGGGGGCGCCGGCGTGAGTGCTCCGCCTCCGGTCCTGCCACCGTAGCCCGCGCCGGCGTCGCTGCCTGAAGCCGTCCCCGTCAAGGAATGCGTGACCTCCAAATCCGCGCGGGAATGGCACGCGAAAGGATGGCCGCTGATAGTCGTCGCGGTCAACATCGAAACCGGCCAATACCTCGCCGCACATCATCTCCGCCCCGACTCGGCGGAGAAGCTACTCCGCGGCGCCCTGAGCGCGGTACGGTACTCCCGCAAGGTGAGGCGATGAACTCCGACTACTGGGACGAGCTGCGGTCCATCGTCTACTTCGTCGGCACAATCACCGGCGCGCTCGGTGTCTACTGGTCCCAGGTCGGACGGATGGAGCTCGCCGCGCTCGCCGGCGCGATCTCCGGAGCGTGCTTCGTCTTCGCCCGCAGGATCAAGCCGAACAAACCGACCGCGGAGTCGGTCCGGCGCCTCATCGACCAGTGGGAAGCCTGGGGTCTCCTGGGCGATAAAAGTCCGGTCAAGTCGGATGCGACTCCCTCCTCAAAACCGTTTGATTCCGGGGAGTGAAAACCTTTGACTTTGGCCGAACCCCGTTTTATTGACGTTCGGCTCCTGTCGGTCGCGGAGGACGTCCACCAGGTGCAGCAGCTCGGCGCCGGCGGAGATCCCCATCGAGCTCGGACACTAGACGCGGGACGCCAAGTCGCGGATAAAAGTGGCCGTTTCCCCCTGGTCTACTGGTGCACTTTGCCCCATCCGTAGGCGTGCACGAGCCTCCGAAGCGCGCTGTATCCACGTTTTCCAGCGTTCCCGCCGCGCGGATATTGCGCGCTGTACCTGCAAAAAGACTCACCGGCAGCCGCGGACGCGAGATCATCGCGCCGTGTCCCGACCGCCGGCGTCTCCCTTCTGACGATCAACTGCTCCCCGAGATCTTCGGGGGAGGGTGAGATTCGACCAGGGCGAAATCGCCGCAGTCGGAGCAGTACCAGCCGCGCCCGGACGGGCGCAGCTCGGGCCAGCCGTGTCGATGCTGACACGTCAGCGACCGGAGACCGGCGCGGGGGACCGGAGGCGTCATCAGTCGGACCTCCCACAGTGAGCGCCGCACCAAGGGCCGAAACACTCCTCGCCGGCGACGATCCACGGAGTGACCACCGTAGCGATCGCGAATCCGTGATCTTCGGTTCTCGGCGGGTCGCCGTACTCCCACCCGAAGGCGACCGCGCAGTTGTCGTGATCCAGGCAGATCCACCGCCAATGAAGCGTCTCGTTCGACGGCATCAGCGCGCCCCCTCGAACGACGGGCACGGGCACGAGATCCACGAGTTTCCTTCGCGATCACGTCTCCGCAGCCATGCCGGTTGCTCCTCGGCGTGACAGCGCCCGGGCTGTCGGAACGCGTGCTCCGTGAGATCGTGGCCGCAGACGCACAGACGCTCGGCTGTCATCATGGCGGGATCCTCCCGATCTTCGTCGGCTGGTGCTTCGTCGGCATCATGCAGATCGGACAGTGCACCCGTCCGTCCGTCATGGTCGGGATTCCCGGGGGGAGCTCGCTGACGAACCAGCAGCCCAGGCAAGTGTAGAGCGTCATGCGGACCGCCTCCGGGTCTTCTTTGCACGGATCCGTTTTTCCAGATCCACGGTGTCACGTGCGAACTCGAAGATCTCCATCGGCAGGAGATCCACCAAACAGATCGGTTCGAGCTCGTGACTCGACGGAATCCCGCGCGCCGTCGTGTGGCCCTTCTGCAAACGGCATTCGAGGATCCATTTGGCACACTGGGCACCCACGATCTCCACCTCGACGAGTTCCTTGCAAAGCGTCATCCGAGCCATCCCCTACGGCTCTGCCGGAGCGCCGCCGCGAGCTGCTCAAGGTGGCGCGCGTATTCGTATATTAAGAGTCGGTTGGGTTTGTTGGGATAGAGCATGATCGAATTCTCCAGCTCCTCGTGTTGCCGGGCGCATCCTTCGCACGCCAGTATTGCCGTTCCGCCACCTGGGCCCGTTCCTTTCTTTTTGGGTTCTTGGTTCATCGACTCACCTCATGCGCGGGGAGAGATTCGAACTCCCGCTTCCGGCGTGGATCGCCGGCGTGCGTTGTCTTCACACTTCCCGCGCGGCCGTCCCAAGCTCCATCGTCGCTGTCGGCTTCGCGTCCGACGTCCTTCGTGGAGCTTAGCCCGTCCACGTGCGCGATCTCACGACGTGGACGCGCGGTCGACCGCGTTCCCGCGACGTGGTCCGGCTCCAGGTGGCCGACCCCCGACGTGGTCGCGCGCCGGCCGGGGCCGGTCGACATGACACCCTGCGAGCTGGAGCCCGTGCGAGCTGGAGAGCCGACCGCGTGCCTCATTCTCTCGATGATGTTCGGTCCGTGCCGTCGCCAGTCAAGCGACGTCCAGCTCTCCGAGTAGTGTGCATCAAGCGCGCTCCGGAATCGCTCCGAGATCTCATCCGGGATCCGCGCCGCTTCCTTGTGTCGGCGGTTCTTCCCGCCAATCCATTTCTTCCGCGTCGGCGGGATCTCGATGCACCCCGGGAACTGGCCCCAGAAGAACCACGTCCGATCATCCGAGAGAGTCGGCGGTCCGAAGAACCGCACCGCGCCCCGGACATTCTCGACGCACCAGAAACGCGGCGCGAGTCGTTCGATTATGTCCAGGCACGCCAGCAAGATCGAGACGTCCGGATCATCCGGGCGCCGACAGCGCGGCGCGAGACTGAACTCCTGACACGGCGGGGATGCCCACACGAAATCGAACAGGCCGTACATCTCGTCGACCAAGCCATCGGGACTGAGACGCGCGAGGTCCCGGACGTCCGCGGTGATATCCGGATCGAACGACAGGTCGAGGTCGACGCCGACCACTTCCCAGCCGGCGCGCTCGAACGCCGAGCTCGCTCCCTTCTTCCCGCAGCATAGATCCAGCATCCGGCGCCGCGTGATCCGAGATGAAACGTCGACGTTCCTCCGGGGGTTCTCGTCGAGATTCATCCTTCCGTCGCCTCCGTCTTTATATCCTCCGTCGAAGAATCCGGCTTTCGATCATCAATCCGTTTCGCGGAATCCAGGACGCAGAGCGCGCAGTCTCCGCGCGCCAGGTCGCGGAGACTGTGCTGATCGTGAGACTCGAACTCCTCGCGCGTCATTGACTCCAGCGCAGCGCGCCGTTCCGAGATCCACCAGGAGTACGGGTAGACCGTCTTCCATTTCGGCCGGCGAGCGAACGCTGTCTGATCAGTCGGTCGACCGCAGCCGCCGTGATCCAGGAGACACCACCGCGGCGGCGCCCGCGTGTAGATGCTCGCTCCGCACCGGCAACAGATCCACGGGTCCACAGATTCTTTCGGGATAACTTTCACGACCTCGCGAATCGCGAACCCGAGCCGTTCCGGCTCCCGGGCGCCGAACATCTGAGCGAGCGGGTCCGGCGGGATCTCGATCACGATGCACCGTTTAACGGTCTTCGTCCGACCCGGCCGTTCCGGTCTCGGCGGAGGCTTGGGCCGGACAATCGCCTGGCGTTCCTCCGGAGTGAGCCATCGCAGGAGAGGAGAATCCCGACAACGCGGATCCCGGGTCTCGATCTCGCCGATCTCCGACTTCTCCGCGGGCGAGTCACACTCAGCCGCCCCGCACGTCGGCAGGAGATGGATCTTATCCGAGAGCGGCGCCACCTCGCGGCCGAGCTCGGCGAGTCGAGACCGGCGCACCGAAGGCGACATCCAGCCGAATCGACGGATCCGGCGCGCGCCCTTGTTCTTCGACGAACCGCGCAGCGCGCGCAGCGCGTCGAAGACCTCGACGGGGACCACACCGGGCCGGCCTTCCTTGATTTCAAGCGTCGACCACTTCGCGACGACCTCGGCCGGCGGTTTCGCCGAGTACGAGCACTTCGCGTTCAACACGTTTTCCCAATCCGCGGCGAGCTCGGGAGCGTGCCGGCTCCCCTTGATCTCCAGCCGATCAAAGCGGACATTCACCACGGAGTCCCAGCTCCTCACCTCTCCATCGAGAGGAGCCGGGAGCGTCGGCTCGAACGCGCGGCGGAGCGCGGCACTCCACTCGACGTGCAGGCGATGGAACTCGCACGGCTCCGCGTCGGTGCACTTTCTCCCGTTCCTCGGCTTCCCGGATCTGTCGTGCTTGATGCAGCTCTCCATCTTCGCGGGGAAGGTCGACCAGCGCGGCGCGCCGGCGTCGTCCTGGTACCGGGTGACGTTGAGCAACCGCGCGTCGATGTGCGGCCGGACCCGGGAGTCTTTCTCTCCCCACCAGTCGAGACCGGCGAACGTCCCGGTGCCGGGGAAGACGCGCGACACGAACCGCGCGAACGCGGACCACAGGCGATCCGACGCCGCGTCATCGCCTGGCCGGATCCACCGCTCCAGCCATCGGGGGATCGTCGCGACGACTCCGACCAGGGCGAGCCGGTGATCGACCAGGTCGGCCGCCGGACCGCCGGCGTCCCGTCGTCCACGGATCCCGGCGGCCGCTTCCGCGAAGTCGGCCGCGGCGAGCTGCGCGGCTTTGTCGGAGTCCCGGCGCCCGCAGCTCGGGCAGAGATCCGAGAAGGAGCACCGGCCGGGCGAGTACGAGAGGTGGCCGTTGTCGATGCACCGGTAGAGCCACCCGCGTTTTCCACAGGCGATCACCTGGGACACCGTCAAGGCGCGGGTCGGATCCGTGCCGGCCCAATTCTCCATCCCGACCCGGTAGCCGAGGGGGAGATCTACAGGTCCCCGACGGCGGGCGCGTCGTCCGTGGCGCCGAACAAAGATGCTGGGGCGCTTCCGGGTGGCCGGCAGGTCGGAACTATCCCCCGTAACGAACGTCGGCGGCGTAGTGGACTTAAGCGCGGCCTCCGGGCCGCGCCCGTCCGCGGCGCCGGTGCCGTCCGAGGAAGAGGAATCGAACTGGTGAAGCGGCACTACACCCGCGGATCCGCCTGGAGTCATGCCTTCAGCAGCTCCTCAAGGGGCGCCCCGGTGAGCCCTGTGCGCGCGTGTGACTGGGCCAGCTCGCGCAGGCGCCGAAGGTCGATAATCGTGCACTCCCTGGCAGGCGCGAACTCGTCGATTTGCCAGCCGCAGGTGCACGTATACGCGATTACGAGGTGCAGGAAGCCCCCGGAAACGTCGTACCACTCGGTCAGCCCGTAAAACACTTCGTGCGACTCCACGTACCCTGATGAACACAGGTCTTTAAGAATTGGGGGCGCCCGGGCAAGCTGTGGAGCCGCGCCCGGGTTCGTCCCAGGAAGACGAGAGCGCCGCTACCCTATGAAGGTTCTCCCCGGTGGTGACAGGTCACGCGTGGCAACAGGTCGCGAGACAGTCCGTCGAAGGGATCGAATGGTAGCTCCCGCCCTTCCGGATGCAGGCGTCCGCGGATCCACAGGCGCCGCCCTGGGCGGCGCAAGTCTGCGTAGGCGGCGGCGGTTGGCAGAGCGGACCGACCAGGACCGCGTCCGCGTGGATCTCCTGGAGCAGCATCGACGCATTTCCGCAGAAGAAACACCCGCCGCACTCGACCTGGAACGTCACGACCTTCCCGACCCGGAAGATCGCGAGGTCGAAAGGCTGGTAGACGTCTCCCTTGATGCACCCGGTATCCGCGATCCGGACGCCGTCCACGTAGACCGCCATCGTCGCGTCCGGTCCGCCGCCGTGTCTCCAGGTTCCGGCGATCCGTTCAAACGCGAAACTTGCGAAGGGAGTCCCGACCTGCCAGTCCACGCGCGTTGGAACGTTCGCAGGATCCGCGACGAAGTCCATACGCTGATGCCCTCGAAGCGCCGGCGCGACGGTGCAGCATCCGGTCCCGGATGGGCAATCCCTCGTCGGAGTGTACGCTCCGCCCGCGCACGCCGGCGCGCACGTCCCGCAGAGATCCGCGCAGAGGAGACCCGTGGTCCCGCCACCTCCGCCGCCGCCAGGCGGTGGCGGTGGCGGCGGAGTCTCCGGCTTCTTCGTGAGGAAGTACGCCGCAAGGAGCGCCGCGGCGAGCCCGCCGATCCCGAGTGCAACCAGTCCGCCGTCCGACTTCTTCCTCTCGTCAGCCATGAGATCACCGATCCTTGTATGCTTTGTACCCGACGTATGAGACTGCGCCCACGGCGACGGCTGCGCCGGCGATGATCGCGGCCTTACCCGTCCCACTGAAACCGCCCCACCAGGCGGCGAGATCCGCGGCCGTGCTGCCTTCGTCGTCGGCGTTAGGGATCACGATCTGTGGTGAAATGTCCTGTCGAATAACCGGCGCGAAGTAGTCCAACAGATCACCGACGAACTCCTTTCCCCTCGGCGTCTTCACCAGGACCACCAGGTGCACCGGACCGCCGAACACGAAATCCCCGACGTTGAACTCCGCGACTCCGTCAGCTCCCGCGCTCGCGCTCATGTCGACCGCGTTCGGGTAGCCGTTCGGGAGGAGCCCCGCCTCGCCGGTGATGTGCACCAGGGCGTTCGGAATGTGTTGACCGAGAGTCGTCACGACGTGGAGATGGATCACAGCCGTAGAGGTCACCCCTTCACAGTCTCGTCCGCGCCGCCGGCCCAGGTCGCGAGGAATGAGACCGCGCCACCGACGAGCAGGATCTCGATCAACAGGAAAAAAGAGAGGGGAGTGTTGATCACGAGCTCCAGCGCGGTCCATCCGGCCGCGCCGGTCCAGAATCCGACGCACAACGGACACCGGACGAACCGGTGCGCGATTGGGCGTCCCTCGAACCGAACACGGAACGGAAGGAAGATCCAACCTCTCGTCAGAATGAGCGTGACCCCAGCGAAGCCGAGGACCGCGAGCACCAGGAGCGCGAGCTCGTCCATTCAGGCACGCTCCCGGTTGTAGCAGCCCGGAGTCTGGCAAACGTAATCCGTCGTGCACCCGCCGGGATCCCGGATCATGATCCGTCCGCACCTCTGGCAATTCATGATTCATCGTCCTGGGGCCTGTCGAGCCGGCTCGTCGGATCGAACCCCGTGTCGCGTCATGTTCGCTTTCTCGGCCGCGATCAGGTCGCGTTCTTCCGCCTGGAGCGTACCCATTAGTGAGAGCAATCCGTCCATGTTCATCGAGTTGATGCCGTCGAAGAACTCCGTCGGCGCGGCGATCCGCTTCGCCGTTCGAAGATAGATCAGACGGGAATCTATGACCTGGATCTTTCGCTTGATCAGCTCCAAGGACTCGACCAGCATCTCCTCTGAGACCTCCACCGGCACGGCGAGCTTCCCCTTTTCAGGCATCATCGAGCATCACCTCCTCGCTGACCACCGGCGGCTTTGCTCGCAGTCTCGCGGACGCTGCTCGCTCGGCTGCCAGGTGCGACTTCTCGAAGACAACCAGATTCTTGACCGAGATCTCGCCGTTCGCTTCCGGCAGGATCCCGGCGTCGATGAGAGTTTTGATACTCTCATCCTTTTTCCCCTGGGCTTTACCTCTGCGAAGATCGAAAACTTCTTTCCGCGGATGGATGTGACGCTCGGTCACAAATCCGCCTCTGCCGTCGTCGAACCTCAACGAGACCAACAGAGAAAGCAAGTTGCCCTTGTCGTCTCTCACCGTTCTATACCCAATTCGATCAGCCATGCGATCATCCCGCTATGAGTCCGACTCCCGTAGAAGCCTGCATCGCCACCAGGAGCGCGTTGATCGCGGCCCTCGCCTGCACGTCGATCACGACTCCGCCCGCGGCGGCGGCGATGGCTGCGGCCTGGACGACGGGGGAAGTCGCATAGAACCCCACGTTAGTCCCGTCGTGCTCCAGCGATCCTGTCGTGATGATGATATCTGGACATACTATCGGACCGCCAACGTCGAGGTACGAGGTCGGGGTCGGGTTGTTGATCCCGAGGAATCCCGCGGCCGTCATGACCATGACCTCGCTCGAATTGTTGAACCACCGGAACAAAGGCGCATTCACGACGGTCCCCGCGCCGCCGCCGGAAGAGTCGCCCACCCGCGCCATGAACCATACAACCGCTTCCGTGCCGACGACGTCGACCGCAGCGGCGAGAGTCCCGAGGAACCACAACGACGGATCAGTCGTGGAGGCGTTCCGGTGGCCGAAGAAAAGCGGAGCGAGCGTCCCCGCCGCTCCGGTCGAACTCGCGACGGCGAAGAAATCGTTAGGTGCGCTCGTCTTCTGGATCAGGAACGCCGCCGATGATCCGGCCGGCGTATTCACCGCCAAGCGCGCCGAGACCGAACCGGTCAACGGATCTCCGATCAGGAGGTTCTTGGTGACATTGTCCCAGAAGAATTGAGGATCACTCGTGATCGTCGTCGCGCTGTCGAAGAACGCGACCTCAGTGGGAGTGCCGGGGCCGACGCCTCCGCCGCCTCCGGTTCTCGGGTAGCCGACCATGTTACACGGGTCGCAGGTTCCGCAGCCGCAGGGATCGGGGCTCATTCGATACACCCCTCGATTCGAAGCACGCCCGCGAGAGAAATACCATTCCCGACCTTTGTGATCAAGAACCGGATGCTTTGGGGACTCGTCGCGGGAATGATCGATACCTCCCAGCCGTTGACGCCGCCAACGTTGAGGAGTCTCACGAAGAATCCGGCCTGAGAATCTGATCCGTTGAACTGCCCCGACGCTGAGACTTGCTGTAGGATCGATTGTCCATCAGTCATCATCGCCTGTCCCACCGCGGATCCCTGTTGGCCGGTGTCCTCGACACTGACCTGCGTCGTATGCGCGTGCCAAGGGGTAAAGCGTTTGTTCGTACACTGGTCGATGCACTCAAGCTCTACTTCGCCGCCGTCGTCCTCGGGCGCAAGCTGGGTAGGGAACGTGAACGATCCCGACTGACTTTGACCCGGTGGAGATCCACCGCCGATCACGGTACACGCGCAGTCGGATCCGGTCAAGGGGACCACTCCCCGCGACCCCTAGTGGCCCTGAAGCCCGAGGCGCGTCAACCTGCGATGCTGACCGATCTGATCTCCGCAGTCACAGCCAGGTCCGTCTTTCTTCGCGGCACGCTTGGCCTTCGGGCGCACGATGAAGCCGGCCGTCTTCTTCTTCGAAGCCTTGGCCTTCTTCGGCGAGGAAGCGGCAGCCGCGGCCGCGGCGTCTTCGCCGCCGTCGGCCTCTAATCTACCGCAGCACATGGTACCTCAGGTTTGGGGCGCGCAGATGTTCAGGGAGACGTCGAGCTCTTCGAGGATCAGCGGACCGGTGATCACCGGGCTATCGTTTCCTTGGATGTTCTCCCATTTCGCCCAGTATCGCTTGCACGCCGCAGGCGGACAATCGACCCGGGTAAATACCGGAGGATCGGGGTTCGCCGCTCCCACAGTGATCCGGTATGTTCCGTCGGGGAGGTCGACGTATTTCCCGTAAGAACCGTCCTCGTTCTGGATCCCGTACATCTGCGCGTAAGACGTCGGGCAGCCTCCCGGCGAAGCGTTGGTCTCGAACTCGCAGGTAGCGGGGTCCCAGAAGAAAACCAGGCGGTTGTCCGGGTTGATCTCGAAGAACTCGTGCGTGGGGCAAGTGATGTAAACGTCCGGGCGGCAGTCGATCTGCTCCCATTTCAGGAGCTTGGCCGCCGAAGGCCGCGCCATCGCGTTCCCTTGGACGATGGTCCCCTGACAATCGATTCCGGATCCCGCGGATCGCGTACAGGAGTTTCCCGAGCAGCCGTTCGGCGTGCCGTCGGGCGTGACCCCGCCACAGCCGCAGCCGTTCCCGTTCGGGAGACGCTGCCCCGCACCCGCGTGTGCGGCGTGCGGTGCCGGCTGGATCGGTGCCGCCGGTCGCGGCCGACCCGACAACCTCAACGCCTCGGCCCAGGAGAGCATTGGATCACCTGCCTCCGTATCCGTATGCGACTGCGGTCTGCGTGGCGACTCCGGGGGCGTAGGCGCCCGGTGCCACCTGGGTCATGACGACCGTGGTGACTTTCTGTTGGAGATCGAACGCGCCCTTGGCGTCCATGACGCCGCTCGTGATCAGCCCGGCGGCGATCCCGTCGGTGAACACGTGACCCCAGCCCGAATCGCCGAACGCCGCGCGCCCGCCGATCCCGACGACCGCGCCGCCGCCGATCTTGGCCGCGGCGGACCAGCCGAGCGTATCGACCTGGGCCTTGAGAAGAGCGTCGCCGTCCTTGCCAGCGGACGCGGACTTCAACGCGGCCTTGGTCGCCTCGTTCGCCGCGTAGAACGTTCCCGCGGCGACGAACCCGAGCGCGAGGACCTGGCCGGCATCCTCACCGGTGATCTTGTGCATGGGGTTGTCGAGTGCCGAGCCGTCATCCACCGGGACCAGTTTCGTTGTCATTCCAACCCGCCTGTCGACAAAGGACCGTGAGACTACTTCTTCCTCGTGGGAAGCTTGCAGAACTGCGCGCGGCCTCTCGGGCCGAGGCGCATCCCGCGGGCACCGGCAGCGGTCATGATCCGACGACATTTCTTCGTCAGGTGCCGAGCCACGAGCGAGAGTAAGCGGTCCAAGGATAAGAATCCGCGTTCCGGCTATCCATCGTGGAGCGCGAACCCAGTTTTCCGGCACGTTGGTTAGCCGAAACTTCAAGTCCCTAGAGCGTATTAGGTCAGTGGGCGTGGGCGTGCCGGTTCCATCGAAATGTTCTAGATGTGGTAAGCCGGTCAAGGGTTGGCAGGGATGGCGAGCTCACTTCCGGATCCACAACGCCGCCTCGATTCGCGCTCGCCTCGAAGCCGTCGAACTCAGACTAGGGATCTCCCCTCTCACGCCGACAGCCGCAGACGGTGGATCCGCGAAGACCGCGCCCCCACTCACCAAGCGAGCACGACCGATAGGGAGTGATTTCTAATGCCGACTGACGAAGAAGAAAAAGCACTACTCACGAAGTGGGACCGCGTCCAGGGCATCGCAGACACGGCGGCGAAGAACATGGCTGACAAACTGGAAGAGGATCGACGGATTGAGGAACTGACCAAGAAACTCGAAGCGTCCACGGTCGCGACGGAGCGTCTGATTTCCGCGGCCCAGGTCGCCACCGAGAAGCAACAGAAAGAGACCCAGGCGCGCGTCGAGGAAGTCGCCGCACTCCTCGCGAAGCCGGCCGCGTCAGTCGTCGACCAGGCGGTCGACTGCATCAATCCGCGGTGCAAGGCGCCGAGCGGGGCGCGCACTAAGCTCCGCCTTCCCCCGACGACGAAGGCCGGCGACATCGTCGAGTGCGGCCGGTGCGGAGCGAAAGCGAAGATCCCGGCGTGATCCAATGGCGATGAAAGAGAAGAAGCCCGAACCTGCACAGAATCCCGAGCCCTCGCTCCCTGTCGAGGAGATCCGTCGCGGACTCGACGCCATTGATTCCCAGCCTCTCACTTCTCGTCCCGCTCGCGAACTGATCATGCTCGCCCGCGACCTGGAGCGCGCAGGGATCGTCACGATCAACAGAGGACCGGCGATCAACGTCCAGCCCACGATCACGACTCCAATCGACGGGATAGACCGCTACCTCGCGGAAATGGATAAGATCGAGCAGCTAGGGAAGCGCGTCTACAAGCCCAACGGGTTCGACTCGTTCGCCGATTCGAAGCTCGGCGGCGAGCTCGGTTCCGCGATGGGGAGCATCGCCGCGGAATTCGCCAAGTCGAAAATCCACAGCGGCGACCTCGACCGCGAGATGAAGCTCGAAGCGATCAAGCTGGAGCGTGCCAAGGTGGAGCGCGGATTCGTCCCGGTCGCGCCTCCAGGATCCCAGCCCCCGCAACAGCAGCAGCACGTCCACACGCAGCCCCAGCAGCCGGCGCCGGTACTCCAGAAGCTCTCTCCGGAAACCGAGGCACTACTCCGCCAGCACGATGAGCGGAACGCGCGCATCGAGGAGATGTTGCGGAGACTCCCGAACCCCGAGCCGTCGACGCCAGCGAAGAGCGAACCGCCGGCGGCGAGCTCCGCGCCGATCCTGGGGACCGCACTGATCAGTATCCGGTGCGGCGTCTGCAAGATGATCGTCCAGGTCCGCGCCGGCGACTCCGCGGAACTAGCCGACCGCTTCGGCGTGATCCACTCGAAGGCCCAACACCCCGAGGAAAACAAACGGTGGAACGCTCGGGCCAACGAGATCCTCGACGCGATGCAGTCGGCCGACGAGCAAGGCCGGGCGCGAATGACCGGGCCGGTCGCACGTCGCGAGCTCGCCAAGATCGCCGAGGAAGCGTTCGCGATCATCCCGGACCAGGCACCCGCCACCCCTTCCGCCGGCGCCGGTCCGGATCCTTCTCCAGCCCGCAAGGAGGCACCCAAGAATGGTCGGAAGGTACGCAGCTCTAAGGGATCCGCCAAGAGTGACTGATCCGCGGCTCCTGGTGCTCCAGGACCGGTTGATCAAGACGATCCGGCTCGTGGCCGACGCGGTCCCCGAAGTCCGCGAACACGCCGACGACATTTCACGCGACCTCGGCGACGGGATCGCGCAGCACCAGGATAAACTCGTCCCAGCTCTCACGGCCGCGCTTGCCGAACTCAAGAAGCCGATCAGGAACGACGGAATCGACAACGTCGTTCTCTCGATCTACGCAGCGGACGACGTCCTGAAAGTCGGGACCTACATCCGGAGGAGAGCGATCAAGGCGTATCTCGGCGTGATCCTCGATCAGCCTCAACACCGCGCGCAGCTCCCGGGCCTGATCACACGCATGGCCGCGACCCTTGAGGGGACCGCATGAGCGCCGTGCCGATTGACTGGATCTATTACTCGTGCGACGGCCGCGCCGACGTCGGGCTTTGTCTCACGTCGGACCGCGACCGCAAGCACCAATTCCGGAACTTCCCGCCGTACTTCGACCCGGACTTGATGATGATCCTTGGTCCGGTTCTCATGATCGACAATGGGATCCACGACTGGCGCGGGGGCGCCGATCCGCGCCCCGGCTCACCGGCCCGCCGGATCGCGAAGCTTGACAAACTGATCCTCGCGGACGGCCGGATCTATGACTTCATGGCGACGCCGGCGGCGCTTTACACCGACAACGCCGGCGCGCACCTGTTCCTCGTCGCCGAGAATCCCGGCCCGGAGATGGAAGGATTCCCTACGCTCCACGATCAATCGGACCTGGACCGCGCGACCGCGTCGGCGGCGACCACCGCGGTCCTCTACCTCGCCAAAGACTGCAAGAACTGTGCCGCTGCTCGGCCATCGTTCCCGCGGATCCGGTCGCACTTCCCCCGATCCTTCGCCTTCGACGTCGACCAGGACCTCGACCTGGTCCGCGACCAGGGCGTCCGCGAGATCCCGACGATGATCCTCTACCAAGCCGGGAAGCCGGTGTCGAAAATCAAGTACCTGGCGCGCGCCATGTCCCGCCTCGATTCCTGTCGTTCAAAGATCCTGGGGGCGCCGGCGTGAGTGCTCCGCCTCCGGTCCTGCCACCGGAGCCCGCGCCGGCGTCGCTGCCTGAAGCCGTCCCCGTCAAGGAATGCGTGACCTCCAAATCCGCGCGGGAATGGCACGCGAAAGGATGGCCGCTGATAGTCGTCGCGGTCAACATCGAAACCGGCCA
>Ga0334722_10004985_pt1 | contig 13582 bp, 17 predicted proteins | sample C3_bottom_MG_FD_207210 | JGI IMG/M metagenome (GOLD analysis project Ga0334722, IMG submission 207210) | Sediment microbial communities from Yellowstone Lake, YNP, Wyoming, USA - C3_bottom | ecosystem: Environmental > Aquatic > Freshwater > Lake > Sediment | place: USA: Wyoming | collected...
AACTTTTCAAGTTTAGCTGTTTCGACGCCGGCTTCGCCTGGCTCAAATTCAGGGCACCTCCTTGGCATTTTTCACTCTTTCTGAACGGTCGCAGTATATTTCAGGAAGTGAGTTTTTTGATGGCGCGGGTGAGCTCGCGCAAGAAGATCTGTACATCGTCTAGGGTGTTGTAGAGACCAAAAGAGACGCGAGTGGCCGATTCGAGGCCGAAGGCGCGAAGGCAAGGCTGAGCGCAGAGATGGCCGCTTCGAACTGCGATGTGTTGCAGATCGAGAAGGGTGGCGAGATCGAGAGGATGGATGCCCTCGATCGCGAAGGTAGCGATGGAACTTTTTTCAGGGGCCTGGCCGATGAGGCGGAGATGGGGAATTTTTTTCAATCCCTCTTCGAGCGCGGAGTAGAGAGCCATTTCATGAGCGGCGATGTGGACGCGGCCGATCGATTCAATGAGATCGAGCGCAGCTTTGAACGCAATCACAGGACCGATGATTGGCGTGCCTGCCTCAAATCGAAGGGGCGGGTGGGCATAGGTCGTTTTTTCTAAGAACACTTTTTCAATCATATCGCCTCCTCCATGAGTGGGAGGCATGGCGGCGAGGAGCTCTTTTTTGCCATAGAGGATGCCAAGGCCTGTGGGTCCATAGCATTTATGGCTGGAAAAGGCGTAGAAGTCGCAATCGAGCCTTTGGACATCGACTGGGAGATGGGAGGCGGCTTGCGCTCCATCGACGAGGAGCACGGCACCAAATTGGTGGGCCAGGTCGGCGATTTGCCGAATGGGCTGGATGGTACCAGTCACATTGGAGATGTGAGCTACGGAGACGATTTTGGTTTTTGGGTTGATGAGGGGAAGCACGTTGGCCTCGCCTCGCGCATTGATGGAAGCCCATCGAAGCGTGGCGCCTGTCTGCTCAGCGAGGAGCTGCCATGGAACGATGTTGGAGTGGTGCTCCATTTCTGTGATGAGGATTTCATCGCCTGGTTTGAGGTGCGTTTTGCCCCACGAAGTGGCGACGAGGTTGATCGAATCGGTTGTGCCGCGGGTAAAGATGATCTCTTCTGCATAAGATGCATTGAGAAAACGGCGAACGGTTTCGCGCGTCTCATTGTATTTTTCGGTGGCAGCGAGAGAGGAGCGGTAGATGGCTCGATGAACGGTTCCATATCCTTCGGAATAAAAACGGGAGAGCGATTCGATGACGGTAAGGGGTTTATGGGTCGTGGCCGCCGAATCGAGGTAGATCAGATCTGGGTGCTTATCAAAAATCGGAAACTTTCCTCTCATAATTTCCTCATTTCTTCGAGAAGAGCGGCTTGCATGTGGGGAACTTTATCGATGAGCTCGCGGCAAAATCCTTCGATGAGGAGCGATTTGGCGATGGAGGGAGATAGGCCGCGGGAGCAGAGGTAGAAGAGCTCTTCGTCATTGAGCTGCGAGACAGTGGCGCCATGCGAGGCTTTGACGTCATCGGCAAAAATTTCGAGGTTGGGTTTTGCGGTGGCGATCGCCTGATCGCTGAGGAGGAGCTGCTTGTTGAGCTGGTAGGCTTCGGTTTTTTGGGCGATGGGGCGGACGTAGATTTTCCCTTCGAAATGGGAGCGGCTCTGGCCGCTGAGTGCCATTTTGATGGTCTGGCGCGAAGTGCAGTGGGGCGCCGCATGTTCCATGAGGGCATGGATGTCGGAACGCCGTTCGCCAGACAGCATGGCGAGCGCTTCCAGGAGAGCGTTCCCCTGTTCTTCGAGGAGTTCCGCGTTGGCGGAAAAGCGGGCCTCTTTGGCCCCATTGGTCGCATGGAAAATGGAGAGATTGGCATCCCGTTTGAGAGTGGAGCGGATGGAGAAAGAGGAGCGGGCCTCTTTGGGCAGGAGCTGCACGTCGACGAATTTGGCCGATGCCCCAGCCTCTAGAGCAAAGTCGATTGTTCCATTCATATGGGGCGTGTCAGTGAGAAATTGGGAGCTCTGGAGCCACTCGATCGAGGAGCCTTTGCCCACGACGATTTGAAGAAGGGGCGTTGCGGGAGAAGGGCCATTGAAAACATGGAGTAAATGGATAGGGGCAGTGAGGCGGATATTGGGCGGTACATAGACAAAGACGCCGGTATCTGGCAGGTGAGTCCACCGTTTTTTTAGAAAAAGGCCGTAGGTTTTGTGCGCTTCTTGCATTGGCAGGCACACAATCTGTGGTGGGATCGAAGAGAGCGACGGGGTGAAGTGGCCATCTACGAAGACAAGCTGCGTCATGCGTACCCTTTTGCCTCGAGCTCTTGGGCCAGTTCAGCGCCGCCGGTGCGGACAATCTGTCCATCGGCGAGGACGTGGACAAAGTCGGGTCGGATGTAGTCGAGTAGCCGCTGGTAGTGGGTGATGATGAGGAGGCCGTTGTCTTGATTGCGCATTTGATTGACCCCTGCCGCTACGATCCGCATCGCATCGATGTCCAATCCAGAATCGGTCTCATCTAAAATCGCCAGATCTGGGTTGAAGAGAGCCATTTGTAAAATTTCATTCCGCTTCTTTTCGCCGCCAGAAAATCCTTCATTGATCGACCGCTCGGAAAATTCAGAGCGAACGTCCATCATGACCATCTTCTCTTTGAGTAGCTGCTCAAATTCTTCATTCGACAAAGGCTCATCGCCACGACTTTTCCGCTGCGCATTGAGGGCGATTTGTAAAAACTGCCTATTGGAAACGCCGGTGATTTCGACTGGGTATTGGAAGCTCATGAAAAGACCCGCGTGAGCTCTCTCTTCTGGCGCCATCTCCAAGAGATTTTGCCCTTTAAACCAGATCTCCCCTTCCGTCACTTCATAGGCAGGATGGCCGGCGAGAATTTTGGCCAGCGTCGATTTCCCCGCCCCATTGGGTCCCATGACCGCATGGATTTGGCCCCGATCGATCGTCAAGTTCAGCCCTTTCAAAATGGGCTTCCCATCGATGGCAGCGTGGAGATTTTTAATTTGGATCAAATGCATTGTTACCCTACGGAGTGTTCAAGTTTTAAGGCGAGGAGCTTTTGCGCCTCGACGGCAAATTCCAGCGGCAGCTCACGAATCACCTCTTTACAAAAACCGTTGACGATCAGGTCCACGGCCGCCTCTTTGGCAAGGCCTCTCGATTGGAGATAAAAAATCTGCTCCTCATTGAGCCTTGAGGTGGAGGCTTCATGCTCTAGCTGTGCAGTCGAGTTGCCCACCTCGATGTGAGGGAATGTATTGGCTGAGCACCGGTTGCCCACCAACATCGAATCGCATTGCGTGTAATTGCGCGCGCCGCTTGCGCGTGGAGAAATTTTCACAAGACCTCGGTATGAATTGTGCGACTCGTCGGCCGAGATCCCCTTCGATACAATCGTCGAGCGGGTATTTTTCCCCACGTGGATCATCTTCGTCCCCGTGTCGGCTTCCATCTTCCCATTCGTCAAAGCAACCGAATAAAATTCGCCTACCGAGTCGTCGCCGCGCAAAATGCAGCTCGGATATTTCCAGGTGATTGCGGCGCCCGCTTCCACTTGCGTCCACGAGATCTTCGATCCTTTTCCTGCGCAGAGGCCCCGTTTCGTCACAAAATTATAAATGCCGCCCTTCCCTGTCTTCGGATCTCCCGCATACCAGTTTTGCACAGTCGAATACTTGATCTCTGCTCGATCCATCGCGATCAACTCGACGACTGCGGCGTGGAGCTGGTTCGTATCGAACGCAGGCGCTGTGCACCCTTCTAAATAGCTCACCGAAGAGTTCTCTTCGGCAATGATCAGTGTCCGTTCGAACTGTCCTGTCTCTTTCTCATTGATCCGGAAATAGGTGGAGAGCTCCATTGGGGATTTCACCCCTTTCGGAATGTAGACAAACGAGCCATCGGAAAAGACCGCTGAATTGAGCGCGGCAAAGAAATTATCGCCAATCGGAACCACCGTTCCCAAGTACTTTTCCACCAGCTCTGGATAGCGTTGGACCGCCTCTGAAATCGAGCAGAGGACGACCCCTGCCTCTTCCAGCTTCTTCCGGAAGGTTGTCCCGATCGAAACCGAGTCGAAGACCACGTCGACCGCCACATTGGTGAGCCGTTTTTGCTCTTCCAGGGGGATCCCCAGCTTCTCAAAGGTCTTTAAAATCTCAGGGTCGACCTGATCCAGGCTTTCCAATCTTGGCTTGGACTTTGGCTCGGAATAGTAAGAAATATTTTGATAATCGATGGGGGGGTAATAGCCGTTAAGCCAATGAGGCTCTTTCATCCCCTGCCATTTACGGAAAGCCTTAAGCCTAAAGTCCAAAAGAAAAGTTGGCTCCCCTTTTTTAGCCGAAATGGAGCGGACCGTATCCTCGGTGAGCCCTTTTGGCATCACGTCCGATTCGATGGGGGTCACAAATCCGTATTTGTACTCAGAGGCCTGAAAATCAGCCGTATCTGTCGTTTCTTCCATAAGATTGATCCAAAAATCATACTGCACCCTTCCATAGGTGTCAATTCTAAGAATTGAAATACTAAGCACAAAAAAATATAATTATATATTATAATGAAAACAAGGCATTAATTATGAAAAAACACCCATCCCAAGAATTACCTATTCGCTCCAAGGTGCAAATGGCCCAAGAGGTTGGGGAAGTTCTACAATGCCTTCATCGGGGACAGCGAAGCCAGGTCGATCTTCTTCTAGAAGATCTCAAAAGCCGCTCTATCTATTTAGGCGAGAAGATCCAGCAAGACGTTCTCGTTTTTGCCGAGCAGGTGCAATTTCAATATGTGTACGATCCCTGGCATTGCGTCACCAAAAACATCCAACAAGCTGCCGACAAGCTCATCGATGACTTGGGCTTCTATCGCTCTCAATGATCCCAAACTAAAACTTTTATTCTTTGCGCCTTTGCGACCTGGCGTCTTTGCGTTGATATCATCTTTATCAGAGGCCCTGCACCTCAAAAAAAAGAACAGGATAGGCCAGGATCAGCTTCGCTGGCAGGATAAGCAAGATTTAACATTTTATCCTGCGAATCCTGCCGGCGCTTCGCCGATCCTGACCTATCCTGTCCTTCTTCTGAAATCGGGCACGAAGAATCTGTGATCTCTGTGGTGTAATTTTTTTTAATGATGTGAATAGCTTTTCAGATAGGACCGAACGGTCCGTTTGAGTCCAGTGCGTAGAGAAACTTTAGGTTCCCACCCCAACTCCCGTCCGATCTTGGAAGAATCGATCGCATAGCGGAAATCGTGTCCTGGTCGATCGGCCACAAACCGAATGAGAGAATGGTAGTGGAGGGGATTGGCGCCTGTTTGTTCCGCCAATATTTCAATCAGTAGATGCAAGAGCTGTAGATTGGTCATCTCGGTGCCGCCACCGATGTCATACGTCTCACCCGTGCGCCCCTCGCACACCACCTTCCACACTGCATCGACATGATCATCTACGTAGAGCCAGTCACGCACATTGACCCCTTTGCCATAGACCGGAAGCGGCTTGCCCGCGAGGCAATTGTGGATCATGAGCGGAATCAGTTTTTCCGGATACTGGCCTGGCCCATAATTGTTGGAGCAGTGGGAAACAGTGGTCAACAGGCCATAGGTTTGGGCATAGGCGCGAACCAGATGATCCGATGCCGCCTTAGAAGCAGAGTAGGGCGAATTGGGTCGGTAATGCGATTGTTCATTGAATGCGCCCCCCTCCCCAAGCGACCCATAGACTTCGTCCGTGGAGATATGATGAAAATGGATCTGCGGGTGGCGCCGCACCACTTCCAAAAGTGACACCGTTCCCTTCACGTTGGCCTCGATGAAGGGCATCGCCGAAGCAATGCTCCGGTCCACATGCGTTTCCGCAGCAAAGTGGACGATGGCATCGATCTCATGATCCGTGCAGATCTTATCGACTAAAATCACATTATTGATGTCGCCCTGAATGAACCTATATCGGGGATGTTCATGAAACCCATCCAGATTCCGTTCATTCGCCGCGTAGGTCATCAGATCGAGATTGACGATCCTCCCCTCAAAACCCACATGCAAGAGACGCCGTATAAAGGCAGACCCAATAAAACCACATCCGCCCGTGACAAGAAGGTTACTTGGCTTTCGCATGAATCTGCAGATACTCCTCTAGGCATTCATTCCAAGGGCGCGGATGAACATGGAGCAGCCGCTCAATCTTACTCGTATCGAAGGCAGAATAAAGAGGACGGCGAACAGGAGAAGGGAATTCAGCGCTGAGGCACGGGACGATTCTCTGACACCGCACTGGCCACCCCAACTTTTCCATCGCCTCTTTCATCGCCACCGCAAACTCATACTTGCTCGTCTCTCCCCGATTCGCAAATTGATACAAACCTGATTGATTCAACATCTTCCCAATCACCTTCACCAAATCGGGAACAAAGGTGGGCCGCCCGATCTGGTCTTTCACCAATTTCAATTCATCTTGCGTACGGAGTAGATCGATCAATTTGGCGACAAAATTTTTCCCGCTGCTGCCAAATAGCCACGAGACCCTCAAAACACACGCCTCTGGAAAAACTGCCTGTAGCCGCTGCTCCCCTTCCAACTTCGTCCGGCCGTAGTAATTGACTGGTCCCACCGGATCGGTCTCTTTCAAAGGGCGCCGGACCGTTCCATCGAACACATAATCGGTCGACAAATGAAGAAGCCGCATCCCAAACTCAGCAGCCACCCGTCCCAACACCTCTGGCCCCACAGCATTGGATAAAAATGCCTCTTCCCGCCTTGTCTCCGCGGGATCCACCTCAGCAAAACCCGCGCAGTTCACAACATGCGTAAAGGGGCCTTGCTCTTGAACAAATGCGCGGACCTGCGCTTCATTCGCAATGTCTACTTCATGCCCCGTTGCAACGCCTGGCCATAAACCTGCCAGCGAAGAACCGACCAGTCCCTTACCGCCTGTGATCCAACACCGCACCCACTACCTCTTTCCAATATGGACTCATCTGATCGCGCAATGATAACAAGGGCTCCTTCACAGGCCACGCAATTCCAAGATCGGGATCATTCCAGCGGATCGATCTCTCCGTGGCTCCGTTATATACCGCGCTCACCTTGTAGGAGAATAAAGCCTCACTCAACGCGCAATAGCCGTGGGCAAATCCAACCGGGATATAAAACATCGTCTCCCCTTCCAACACCACTCCTTCCCACTGACCAAACGTAGTCGAATCGGGTCGCATATCGACCGCCACATCGAACACCTTGCCCATCAAACAAGAGACGAGCTTCGCCTGTCCGGGGCTCTCTTGAAAATGGAGCGCCCGAACCGTCCCCTTCTTCGAATAGGAAACATTATCCTGCACAAAATGGGGCAACCCAAGCCGGTCGAATTCTGGCTGTCGATAGCTCTCGAAAAAATAACCCCGCTCATCCCGAAACACATTGGGCGCAATGAGCAGCAAACCTTCTAAGCGCAGTCTCTTCACTTCCATGCAAAGAGATTTTCATCCATCAAACGATTCGTTGCAAGTGGTAAGCTAAGGACTACCACAGAAAGAATCAATGCAACCTCCTGGCTTAGCGCATTCGGCTCTCGTGGCGATATTAGGATTGTTTGCAAGGATTGGTGCCACATGTAAAACAGCCGAAGATACTGCTTACACAATCGTAGATAGACTCAACACAAGAACGTTTTTGAGTCCCCTTAAGACGCTGCAATTCATTATAGACCTCTTCGTACCTTTCCGCACATCCATCGCGATTGTCTTTATTCATCAATACGATGACTTTATCCATCACATCCCCATAGGGGACATCTCCATAATTGCTGAAAATGGATTTTTTTTCCGAAACAAGCACTTCCATCTGCAATGAACTTGGTGGTCTTGTCCTTCAGCCCACCAATCATGTCTTGGAGATTGACTACCCTCTCTAACGGTCGTGTTATGAGAGGGATTTCAGAAGACATAAAACTCTCCTTTTTTCGGGAGTGAAATCCTAAAGCAAAAGAAGAAAAAAAACAAATTTTTCTTTGCGACTTTGCGGCCTGGCGTCTTTGCGTTGATATAAATCGGGCACGCACACGGGCGCGGGCACGTTCACGAAAGGATTTAGGGCTTCATGGAGATGACGGTGACATTCATCATGTATTTCAGTGCAAGTGGTCTAAAACTTGGAATGAATAAATGGTTGGATGAAATAGAAAAACATAACAGAAAGCAAAGATAGCGCTAAAGCGCCAAATATGATCGATATGACTAAATGGAAATACTCATCCGTTTGTCTCCACTTCAGGAAGAAAACAACAGACTTGGGAGCAAAAAAACCTGCCGTTACTGCACCAGCGGCGACGTAGCCTATTAGAAAAAGAAACTCCATAGCTTTAATCACCAGTAACTTGTTCGATCTTTTTTTCTAAACGCTGAATTTCCAAAGTTCTTTTTTCCCACTCTGATCTATACTGATAAGGATACCCCTCATGAGTAGATATCTCAGTATAATTGAAATGGGCATTCCTGATGAGATCGGGACGATATTCATCCGTACAATCGGAGGGTTGAAACAGCACACCTGCCGAGTATCCATATCTACGATACCATTTGAACAGTTCGTCCAGAACCTTGAGTTTTTTCTTAGCTTCTCCAGCTGCGATAGCTTCCTGATACCCAGCTTTGAATTGATAAAAAGCTTCTCTTGTTCTTCCTATAGACTGAAGAACAAAAGATCCTTCTATTTTTTTTGCGTAGCTTTCACGTACTGAATATGCAATTGAATTTGCAAACCCCGTTGTCGAAAAAACAATCAGTACAGAACATGCAATATACATGAACAGTTTTTTCGCGAGTATGATTACCCCTCCGGCTAAAAGAAAAATAGATCCAAAAAGACAGGAAAAAAAAGACCCTAAATGTCTTTCTTCTTTCGATGTTTTCCATTCCCTGTAGTACTTTGGCGCCAATTTGAAGCCCAGAAACACACCTATCCCAAAAAGAGCAACTAGCGTCAGTACATAGAGCATTGTAAACATTGAATAGGTCATAAAGCAGCACAACCCTAGCTTTATCTTGAGCAGGCGATCCTAAAGCAAAGGAAGAAAAATAACAAATATTTTTAACTAGAGAGAATCGGGCACGCACACGGGCACGTTCACGAGGGAATTAGGGCTTCATGGCGATGACAGTGGCATTGCGGCCGGTGTCTTTTTCCCGGCGATGGGAAAAGTAGTCATCGGTGCTGCAGTAGGTGCAGATGCCGGCGATTTCGATGTTTTTATCTAGAATGCCACACTTGGTGAGTTGCATTTGGCTAATGGCCCAAAAGTCGAAGAGCAAGGGCTTTTTTTGAAATTCCCAAAATTCTTTGGGTAATTCTTGTTTGTAGTTTTTAAATTCTGCGTGATCGGGCCCGAGTGAAGGAGAAATACAGACGATGAGGTTATGAGGCTGGGTACCCAGTTCTCTTTGCATGTTTTCAATGAGGCGGGAATAGATATTTTGCGCGCTGCCCCGCCAGCCAGAGTGGACAATCCCAATGGCTTCATGGACAGGATCATAGAAAATGGCGGCTTGGCAATCGGCATGGTCGATCGCAAGCCCAATATTTTTTTCTGTGGTAAATAGAGCGTCAGCCTGGAGAATCTGATCCTGATTTTTTGCGGTTACGCGTGCGACGTTTGCGCCATGATTGAGTTGAGGATAAAGGACTTTGGAAACTCCCAATCGTTTACGAACGAGCTCTCGGTTGATTTTTACCGATTCGGGATTATCTGCTGTCCCTCTTCCTAAATTGAGTGTGCCGAACCGTCCTGCGCTCACTCCCCCGTGTCTTGAAAATGTCCCGTGTAGTAAATGGGGATAGGGCTCTAAGAGATCGTATTCTAACCATTCCAATTTTGCTTTATCGAATTCCATACACGCTCCGCTTTTTCCTTCCTACCAAAAATCGATTTCAGTTAACAGGAAAATATAATACAATTTTTGGCCATGTCTCACGATAAGCACGCAAATCGACTCAAGCTTGGTATTGGAATTGCCCTCGTCGCATACCTCTTTTTTGCGACGGCCTCTTCGCTCGTTTGGAATTTTCGAGGACGGTTCCCCACCATCCAAATTATTTTCATCCAGAATGTGGTGAGTTTTTTCTGCATCCTCCCGCTCGCCTTGCGCAAGGGATGGGACCGGATGAAAACCAACGAACTCCCCTCCCACTTGATCCGGGACCTCTTTGGTCTCGTAAGCTACTACCTCTACTTTTTGGCGATCCGCTTTCTAAACTTAGTCGACGCCACGACGCTCAACTACACAGCGCCTTTCTTTGTTCCGATTGTGTGGTGGATCTGGCAAAAAGAGAAGATCGATCATCGAGTGTGGTGGTCGATTGTCATTGGTTTTTTCGGAGTTGCGTTTATTCTCAATCCGTCGAGAGATATCTTTCAGATAGGGTTTGTATTTGGGATCTTTGCAGGGATTACGTCGGCCATTGCGCAATCTTCTATCCGGGTCTTGAACCTCAAGCGCGAGCCGATGACTCGCACCCTCTTTTATTTCTTTTCGATTTCTTCTTTATTGAGTTTTCCCTTTGCATGGGCCTCTTGGGTTCCCCCCGTCGGCTACGAATGGCTTCTCGCAATTCTCATTGGAGTGGCGACTGCCTTCGGACAAATTTTCCTCACCATTGCCTACCGCCACGGAACTGCAGCCTATCTCTCCCCTCTCGGTTATTCCGTCGTGATTTACAACGGTCTCATCAGCTTTTTTCTCTTTCAAAGGCCCATTGGTTGGCGCTCAATCGTCGGAACCATCTTGATTATTCTCGGTGGAACGTTGACTTATCTCTGGAAACGGAAACCCCACTCCATCCAAGAAACGTTCGAAATCCCTCCCAAAGAAAAAACCAAACTCTAAATAAGCTGAGAAAGGAAAGTTTTAGCAGAAACAATGACTGGCTCATTGAAGGAAAAACAGTTGGCTTCCACATAGTCCATATCGAATACAACCTGAAAAGCATGAGGGGCTTTCGTCGCTTCTTGATAATAGAATAGAGACTTGGACAATCCTTTGTTTTCTGTGCTTTTAACCTCGACAAGAAACCACGGCTTCTTATCTTTTGTAACAAGAAAATCAACTTCCCGTTTTTCTTTATCTCTTAAGAAATAGAGACCAAATTCTCCAAATCCACAGTCTGTCCAATAGTGGACAGCCTTCAGCAAATGGGAACCAATAAAATTTTCTTTTCGGGCGCCTTCGTCTTCGACAAGAGACCAATCCCATAAAAATATTTTCGGTTCTTTGAGAAGAGATCGCGTGATATTTTTTGTCCATGGCTGGATCGTGAAGCAATAATAAAATGATTTCAGAACTTGAATCCATCGCCGAACCGTATCAACCGATACATTGACCTTATTTGCTAATGATTGATAGCTTGTCAGTCGACCTGCTTGTTGTTGGAGTAATTCAGCCAAAATTTGCATCTGGCCAAGATCTTGAATCATCGTCAAATCGCGTAAATCCTCTGTAAAAAGCTGCTGAAAGCGGAGCCTTTTCCACTGGTTGTAAAAGAACGGATCCCGTTTTAAAAATGGATCTGGGAATCCCCCAAATTTAAACAAAGATTCGAAATCCAAATCCTTGATCTTCTTCGGATGAGACTCTATTTCCGTATCTCTCGTTTTTGGATGGAGTATTTCCGCGACGGAAAATGGATGTACTCGATAAAGAAAATAACGCCCCATCAAACTATCCCCGCCAGCTTTATAAATATCGAGACGTGCGCTGCCAGTTACAATAATCTGAACCTTTTTCGAATATTTATCGTAAAAACCTTTTAAAAAAGTTTTCCATTTTCTGTACTTGTGCAGTTCATCAAAGATGATCAGGGGGATGCCACTCCCCGCCTCAGCCATTTCTAGTTCCAAACCGTGGGCAACGGCTTCTGCTCCGCCCAAGATCAATTTTCGATCTTTTTGGTCATCCCAATTTAAGTAATAACTGCGCTTCCGGTCTTCCGCTATTTCCAAACTAATCGTAGTCTTTCCCACCTGTCGAGGACCGACTAAAAAAATCATTTGCTTGTGCTTTCCGAAATGCCGCTCAATTACCTCTTTATAAAGTCTTTTCATTTAATCACTTAGGTAGGTTCTGACCATTTTACGACCCATCGTAAAACAGTCATGACCATTTTACGAAGTATACGAATTTAGTCAATACCTACGATTTGCACGTATTCGGCATGGTCCCCACTTAGGGAGAGAGAATAGACCTGAGGGGTCTCTGACCAATCGAGAGGAGGGAAGGGTCGGTCTTGCCAAGCGTTGACATCGAATTGGAGCAGGGCTTCTCGAAAAGCGAAAAAGTTTGCTCTTAAGTGTAGGAGGATAGGATGAGAGGTGAGGAAGACTTTTTGGTAGGCATCATCCACTGTTGCGGCAGAGAGGATGAGCTCACGATCTGGTTGGTAATAGAAGTTCTCGATCCACGATGGAAGGTGGGAACCTAGATGGGGAAGAAACCAGTCGTTGGGAGGATGGCGTAGGAGATAGGGCTCGGCAATTGTTTGATTGAACTCGGCGTGTCCAAAGAGACGGACAAGAGTAGGAAATTGTTCTTGCAGGATGAGGAAGAGACGCCACCAGTATTGCTGCCGATAGATCCCGATCCGTTCAGCAGCCGTGAGAAAGGGGCCCGGAGTGAGTTTGTGGGCAATGTCTTGTTTGGTGGCTGGGTCGTAGAGCGGTAGGTGGAAGCGGCCCGTTGTGCGAAAAGGGGGAGTAATCAGTGTGGCGAACCAGGTTTGTAAGGAGACGAGGGTATTGGGGGGCGTTGGCTCAGGCATGAGCGAATCCCTGTTGAAATGCTTTGGCCCGAAGGGCTACTTTCCAGGTTTCTTCGAGCGATAGAAATTTTTCATCCCATTCGAGAAGGGTGGATACACCCTTTGTTTTCGGATAGATTTCTGCGTAGAGTTTCCACACCTCATCTTGCACGGGCGCGTCGTGCGTATCGAGCACATAGGCTCCGTAGTCGCTATGGCCGGCTAGGTGGATCTGGATCACCCGTTCGAGGGGTAGAGATTCGTAGTAGAATTTTGGGTCGAAGCCGTGGTTACGGCTAGAGACGTAGATGTTATTCACGTCAAGCATCATGGAAATGCCTGCTTTTTCCACGACGGCTGTGTAAAATTCCCAATCGGGCATTTCATCGTTGGCAAAAGAGGTGTAGGAGGAGAGATTTTCTAGGGCGAAGGGGATCTCTAGAAAATCTTGGATGATCCGAGCTCGTTCAGCGACGTAGTTGATCACCTCTTTGGTTCTGGGTAGGGGTAGTAGATCGTGGAAGTGGGCGCCCGGCAACTTGCCCCAAGAGAGGTGATCGGAGAGCCACGGGGTTTTTGTTTTTTTGGAAAGAGCTTTGATCTTGTGCAGATATTCCCAATCGAGGGGCTCACTACTCCCAATTGAGATGGAGACGCAATGCATGACAACTGGGTAGCGCTCTAAGATTCGATCTAGCTGCCGGACGAGGAGTCCCTCGCCTAAAAAATTTTCGCCGATGATCTCAAACCAATCGATGGCCGGCCAAGAACCGAAGAGCTCTCTTAAGTAAACGGGCCGAAGCCCAATTCCAATCCCCAGATTGGGTAGATCCCTTTGCAT
>Ga0334722_10004986_pt1 | contig 13582 bp, 28 predicted proteins | sample C3_bottom_MG_FD_207210 | JGI IMG/M metagenome (GOLD analysis project Ga0334722, IMG submission 207210) | Sediment microbial communities from Yellowstone Lake, YNP, Wyoming, USA - C3_bottom | ecosystem: Environmental > Aquatic > Freshwater > Lake > Sediment | place: USA: Wyoming | collected...
TTAACCAGGGCAATGAAATCATTGTTTTAGGATGCTAAGTTTTGAAGCATGAAAAAAAATTGATATAAAATCAGAAAATTAATTGAAAAAAATTCTCATAGCAAAATCGATTCTCCTGAAGGAGCTGATCAACCGGATATCCGAAAATGCCGGCAGCTCAGCGGCTGATGTTAGATAACTAAGATTTGAAGCACTAAATGGCAGAAATAATTGACATAATACCCGGAGGAGCTACTGCAGAAGTTGCGGCAAAGCTTTATTATCAAGTGCATCTGATGCAGTTATTCTATATTTACCAGAGCGGAAATCTTTTAGTGAACACATCAAAACTATTTTCCGGAAAAACTTTAACGCAGGCGCAGAAAGACGCATTCAACAAACAAATTGCAGTTACAAAAAAAGTTGCTATAAACTGGATCACACAACAGCAGCTGATTGAGGCGGATGGATCGCCAAAGCTCGGAATTACTGTAACAATGTTTTTTTCTGCTGCCGGTCTTGCCACAATAAAAAATATTCTCACTAAATTATCATCCGAGCCGGTGAGTGGCATCGGATTTATTCCTCTCCTGGTGCTTGGCGTGATCGCGCTGATCGCGCTGTGGGGAGTTTTCAAAATAGTTGCCAGATTTACCACTACGGTTGCCGATAAGAATGAATTGCTTGCCACCACCGCACAAACTGCTAAGGACCTCGGGCTTACTCCTGAGCAAGCTGCAGGGCTGCTCAGTCAAACGCAGGCAGAAGCAAGCGACAAAGGAGGATTCATCACTCCTTTATTATGGTTGGGCGGAGGATTTCTGGCGCTGAAAGCATTTACATCGTTTCAAACTTCAACATCTAAATAATAAATCAAATGGCAAAATCAGCAAAAGAAAAAGCAGCGCTCAAAGCAGCAAAGGCAGCAGTAAAAAAAACTGCAAAAGAAAAAATTATTAAAAAAGTTATGGCTGAGATAATAGTTGAAACACCTGTGCATCATACTCCGCTTCCGGAGAAAACACCGGCAGCCAGTGCAGCGCCCATCGATGGGCTTGCAGAAAAAGGATCAAAGCTTTCGCATGAAGATGAAGCGCTTGCAGCAATGAAAAAGCACGGCATCAAACACGGATAAAATAAAATTCACTTTAAAAATTAATTATCATGCAAATCAAAACGAATAAAAAAACACAAGCGGGTTTATACGACTTCGCTCATTCAGCCGGGGTGGTTGGCGTTCAGAACTTGGGCGTTCATCTTCCACTTCTTCAACTTGCGCCTACTGTTATTATTCCCGGTGGCGGAGTGTGGATTACCGGATTTTGGGTAACTGCCTACACGCTGCTCACTTCCGCAGGCGCTGCCACGGTTTCTTTCGGAACCATCACAACGGATATTGCAATTCCGGTTGCGGTGGTAAATAATTTAATGGTGGCAAATGTATTTGGCGCATTCACCGCTCAGCCATTGCAAGGAGTTGATCTGGATGCAACACCGCTGCGATTAAACAACAGCGTTGATATTATCATGGCGATTGCCGGGGCGAACCTGACAGGAGGAAAATTGGCGTTCATCATTGAGTATTCAGAAATATTGCCTGCAGTATAAACTTTAAAAATAAAACAACATGAAAATAGTTTCGTCAAGAAAAACTTTATCCGGGGATTATGATTTCCTTGTGAGCGGTGGAGTGGTAGGAACATTCGCCACAGGCGTATTTGTTCCGGCAAACGCAGTGATCAACCGGTTCAGCTGCAAAACAATTAAAACATTCACATCCGGAGGAGGCGGAGCATCCACCGTTGCATTCAACCAGGGAATAGGCGGAGCAAATCTTTTAGTTGCGCTTGGCTTTGGCGCGTTCACCATCGGCACCGCGCTGCAGGGCGTAGATTTTGACGCTAATCCGCAAGAAGTGGCGGCACCGTTTGAAGTGGTGATGACTTTGGGAGCGGATATTCTCACTGCCGGAAGAATTATTTTTGAAATTGAGTTTACGGAATATGCAATTTAAAAACCGAAGGTAGAATCTATCAGGCGCTGCCGGGATCGTTCAACCTGGCGCATCTGTGAAAGAATATTTTTGAAGAGAAAAATAAATTTGTAAAAAAAATCAAGGTGGCAAAATTTACATCATCATTTAAAAATAAATCCTTTGTCTATGATTTCGCAGTGGACGGAGGTTTGGTTTCTTCAATTCCCATGGGAATTTCTTTTCCAACTGGCGCAGCGCTTGTAGGTATTACTTTTAATCAATTAACTGCATTCGTAGGAGGAGCAGGGGCTACGTTTGAAGTTGGAACAGCATCAGGAACTGCTTCATTAACTCCTGCAGGTATTCCTGTAGTTGCGGCTGCATGGATAGGAACAGGAAGTACACAAGTTATAATGGGAACAGCATTTACATTTACATTATTAAATGAAGAAGTTCTATTTACAATTGGAGTTAATCCATTAACAGCAGGGAGAATGATCCAAACTATTTATTATCAAGAATATTAATCATGGCAGCAATCAGATCATCATTCAAAAGTAAATCATTTGTTTACGATTTCGCAGTAGATACTGGAGCAATTGCAGCTTTGCCGATGGGAGTTTTTCTTCCTGCAGGAGCGCAGATATATGATTTTTTAGTTCTGCCCATAACTCCACTGGCAAGCGGAGGAGCAGCAACAGTTGATGTTGGAGTAGTTGGAAGACCTATTGCAATTATTTCAAATGTTGGTGCTGGATTTTCAGGCACATATGCAGATTATAATTCTCCTGTAGCATTTATTAACTTGCCAAAAATAGTTCTTGTCGAACAATCCACTCCACTTGCAATTTCATTAGAGATAATTGTTTCAATCGGTGGATTTGTTTTGACTGCCGGAAAGTTTAATTGCACAGTTTTCTATATTGAATATTAATATACCGAAGAATCATGGCAACAAAATTACAATGTAAAAAAATTGCAGTAGCATTTAAAGTGCAGGGTTTCTTGTGGAGCTTTGCAGCTAATGGCGGAGCAATCGGTAATTATAAAACCGGCATTGTAATACCTGCCGGCTGCACATTCTACTGGGCAACTGCGGTGATAGTTGAAGATTTTACAAGCGCTGGAGCTTGCAACGCAAATGCCGGCTACGTTGGCTTTCTTACTCAAATAGCAACCATTGCAATTGGCGTTGCCGGAACATTTTCTTTAAATCAAACCACAACCGTAAGCCCGGGCGGTGAAGTTGTTTTCTCGATCGACACAAATCCGGCAACTGCAGGCGCGGTGAAGTTTGAAATCGGCTACATGGAAAGCAATTCAAGATAGCATGAATGGCGAAAGAAGAAAATATAATTCTGCCGGTGATTGCCGGTGTTGCGCTGCTCTTATTATTTTCTTCAAGCAAAAAAACTCCTCCTCCGGGCGGTGATACTTCTCCTGAAGACAATTTAACTCCTACACAATTCATTCTCCGCTACTGGAATGATGCGAAGCTCAGCCAGGCGCAAACAAAAGTTCCGGCATTAGTTACGATCACTCAGGGCGGGCTGGAGAGCGGATGGGGAAAGCATGCGCCCGGGTTTAATTACTTCGGCATAAAAGATTCTTCTTCCTGGTCAGGAGCAACGCAACGCCTGCTCACCTGGGAATGCGGACCAACCGGCAACGCAGCGATCGATAAAATTACAGATGAAGTTGTTTTTATTCTTCCTCCGGGAGATCCTGCCGGTGTGTGCGGTCCGGAAGACATGGCCAGTCTGTACAACTGGAATATTTACAAGAATAAATATTCACAGCTTGGAGATTTTGAAATGAAAAAATTTTTTTCAACAGCAAACGAAATAAATATTTCTTCTCCGCAAAGATATTCCTACCGGGTTCGCGCTTCTTTCCGTAAATATGACAGCGCACGTGCAAGCTTTATTGACCATGGATTGTTCCTGGCAAATAATTCTCGTTATAAGAACGCATTCAACTATACGAATGATCCGGAAAACTTCATCAAACAAATTGCATCTGCCGGTTACGCAACTGATCCTGGTTATGCAAATAAATTAATTTCATCCATGAAAATAGTTTTATCGGTGCTGCAAGCGCATCACCTGGCATAAGCGCTGCGCGCTGATGGGCGAGCGCGCTCAGGAGCGGGCATGACCAGAACCGGAGCGCTCAGGCATTCACTACAATTCAATTTTCCGATACTTTTAGCTTAATACCGCAAAACAAATACTGCATTTGCGTTATTTGTTGTGATAATTAAAGTTGAGCTATATGGTACACTACAGCGCATTATAAGCCATTTGGAGGTATGGTATTTATTAACAATTGAAGGGGGGGGTAAAAATAGAAAAGGAGAAACTTGCGTTTCTCCCTCTCAAAGTGTGTTCTCAGGCAGCACTTACCTCCAAACGAATGTGCGGTTAATAAGTTCCGCGACTGGATGGTGATGCAAGTTAGTAATTTTTGACCTTTGTAAGACTCAGGCGCGTACTTAATTTATAAACGAATGTTGAATCATAAAGAACCAAGTGTTAATAACCACCGAAACGGACAGCTTACGTTTCTGCGCGGCACGCCCTGGTCTTTGAACAGGCGCATACTCGATCATCTTTACCAAGATCTTCGTGAGAAAAAAATAACTGCATTGCTGCTGATAGAAATTTCACGCGATATGCGAAAAGCATTATACAGCCATGACTGAAACAATTATAGTAGATCACTACCTGCAGAACAAACTTGCGGTGTGGCAAGATTTAGAAAGTGAAAGCGGGGATTATACACCTGCGATATGTAATTGTGATTGGAAATTTTGTCCGTTCAATTCATCTATGCGCGAAGCAAAAAACATTATTGCGGTTTCTCCCGACATTTTTCAAACGATGGAAATATTAATCACAACGCAAAACTGAAATGAAAAAATTCCCGGTCCTTATTTCTTCCGTTGATGGAAAATTCAAGCGCTCACTTACAATGTCGCAAATTGAAGTTCTGTTTATCAGTTCTGCAAGTGTGGAAATTCAGTTTCACAGAAAGTATTTCAATCTTGGAATGACATTCTACGCGGGGGAATTTAATAAAGCAGTTGTGGTGAAGCACCTGCCGAATGGGTATATGAACAAATTTTAAATTAAAAAATAATTACAGGTCAAAACTAAAACCAGTTCAGCAGGAGAAAAAGTAAAAATGTAAGTAACACATATCTCACTTTCTATTCACGAATGGACGGCAAAGTACAAGCCGGAAGTTGCGGAGTGAGTTTTAATATTTCAACCGACATTTGGCTATGAAAAAAACAAATGAGAGGGTGCAGGGGTGGAGAAGTACCCCCAACCTGAACAAGAAAACTATGCCGCGTTCGCGCGCGCAGGTGGCGCAGGCGGGCAAAATTGGAAGTGTACCAAACAACATCCAGTACTCAACAAGTACTAAACTCGTTAAATATATTCCGCTATGTACTAAAACCTAAATAACGCAAAAAATAAAACCGAAAAAAATATGCAAAAAATTTCTGAACTAATTCCGCAGATGCAGATTATTCCTGCCGTTCCCATCACACAGGAAGCGCAGGAGAAACAAACGCGCGACTACTGGCTGAAAGTGCAGGGCAAAGAGCAGAACGCCTATATGCCAAGCAAAACAGTTACGGTTCCCTGGGGAAAAAATAAACTCCCGGACTTTGCGCGCTTCCGGATGGCGGTGCGTTTCAAAAATCTAAAGTATGCCTATTATCCAAGCTATGATTATAATTACGCGCTGCAGGATGGAAAACAAATTCAGCTGTACGATGAACAGATCGGACTGGAAAAATTATTCACGCTACAGGCAAAAGAATCTCAGCATTGGAACTGGATTGCAATTTCTATATTTGTAAACATCGTGGATAAATGGGCAGATGCGCAGGAGCGCAGATACAATTATTTATTCAAGAGTTGGAAATTTGACTGGAAGCATCCGAAAAAATATTTTGATCTGCACTGGTACAATGGCAGATTGGATTTAGACTATACGCAGATGATGGTTGCACAAAATAATATTATAGGTTTTTCTACTGCAGAGGAGCGCGCGAAACATTAACAATTAAAACATAAAAACCATGAGTTACAAAATCAGAAAGTTTCACGGAAAATATTCTCCCGAAGGAGAATTAACAGAACTAATTGTTTTATACGATGTGAATCCATTGCAGAATACCTACATTGATATACGAGCAACAAAATGGGAATTGAAAAATAATGTGCAGGGTTCAGGTTATTTATATTTGAACAAGGAAGATAGAAAGATGAGCGATGAACTTTTACAGAAGGTTGCTGGTAGGTGCTATCAAATAAGTTTAGAGGAAATGAAAAAAATATTCTCGAAAGAAGTAAAGGACATTATAAAATTACACAATGAATATTTAAGAAAGCACCCCGCAGAAGAAGTATATGAAGATGAGGTGTCCTAAGAATGTGCGCTAACGGATTGCGGATAACCGCAGGCGTGGCAAATAAAGCACCGAACTGAATGAGAACGAATACAAATAAAATCAATATAAATAGATTGGCAGAAACCAACGCTTGCGGTTATTCGCTGTTAGGCGTATGTGTTTTTTGCCCATCACAAAACTAATTAAATGGAAAACATTCAATTTACTGGAAGCAACCAAAAAGATGTCGCTAAATTTATTTCTGGAAAACCAGATTATAGAGAAGAAGGAATTAGTTTGGTGGTTGGAAATAATTATTTGCAAAAAGATTGTTGGGCAGTAAAAAAAGATGGATGTATATTTTTATATACGAATGAAGCATATATTTTTAAATACGGAACATAATTGGGCAAAAAACATTACGCCTAACAAGCAGATTGCCGTTCGGTGCTTCACTGACGGCAATGTGCAGTTAGCGCAAATGACCGAAAAAAATTGATATAGTCAAGTAAATATTTTTTAACTTTGTCGCATGACGGAATCAAAGAAATTAAACATAGACCTCTCTCAGCTTACAAATGAAAAATGCGAATGCGGAAATGAGTATTGGGAGAAATGCAATATTCTGAAAAAGGTCCCCGGGCTGATGATCGGGCAGGCGCAGGCAACCATTATGCCGGTAGAAATGTACCGCTGCGATCAATGCAAAACACTCCATCCGGATTTTTTAGAACTGCTCAAAAAAATTAACGGTGAAGCAATTAAAAAACTTAATGAATGAAAAAACTTTTTTTATTTCTCTTCCTGAGCGCAGCGCTCAGCGCAGCAGCGCAAACAAATGTAACTGTAGGTCCTTCCGGTCAAGTGGTCCTGCAGAAGATAAATAAAAATCACGCCCTGGTGGAAGAACGCCAGGGTATTAATGTTTTTATTCTGAGCAAGCCGCAAAGCAATTATGATTATTTGGGAACAATAAAAGTGGGCATGAGAGTAACCGCTGATCCGCTCAGCACATTAATCAAACAATGCAAAAAAGAATTTCCGGCTGCCGATGGAATAATAATTTCAGATCCGGATCTGCAAAAGGCAAAAGCTGATTGCATAAAGTTTAAAGAATGAAAAAGAAAAATCCTAACCGAAGAAAAAAAACTGATCGCTCAGAAGTTGCCAGCGTGCTGAATTATTTCATCGGCAAAGCATTTATAGAATTATTCAAAGCAACCATGCAGCCAATACCAAAAACCCCGCAGCAAACTTTTGATATTGACTATGAAGAAATAACAGAGCAAAAACAAATTTCACAATGAGCAAAGAAAAAAATATTTCAATAAAACTCTCTCTCTCTCAGGAGGAAGTTCTTATTCTGGCTTGCTTTCTTCAAGGCAAAAGAGAATCTGTTCCGAAAGAATTGATTTCAAAACTTTCAACTGAGAACAAGAAGGAATTTAAAAGATTAAAAACTTTTTATAAAACAAGTCCTGTAATTGAGAATTTGAAACAAGACATGAAAAACTTATCCTATAAATTTGAAGAAGACATTATAACCGCAGAAAAAAATAAGGAATTGTTTATGGTTGCCCTTGGATCTGAAATAAATAATATTCGATGAGCAAAGAATTTCTGAAGCCAAAAGAATTACTTGAAAAGAATCCCGGGCTTAAAAAGAAATGGCGACCGCAGGATATTGGTTATATGCTTTCCCTGGGCTTGGTGCGCGGAGAAAAAAATCACCGCACCTGTGTTGTAAATGAAAAAGATGTTTTATCCCTCTTCAAACTTTCCTGCAAACTCATAGAAGAAGCAGTCGCCAAAGTGCAGTAAGGCAACTGCCTCCCTGAATTTATTTTCCCACCTTTATTGTCTAAAGATAATTGGGCTTTTTCCAATCAACGAAACTTTACAACATGAGAAAATGAAATGCCTGCCGCCACCGCCACATTCGACATCGTTAAGAAGGAAGCAACTGTTGATGATACTTTGCGTACTATCGTTAATGCAATCAACCAGTGCAAGCATTCTCCCTTTGTCCGGCAAGTTGTTTCTGAAATCTCAAAGCTCCACGATCCCCGCACAGATAAAATCGGTTTCATCAAAGAACTTTTTTCTTTCATCTGCCGCAATCTCAAATATCAGCTTGACATCCCCGGCATTGAAGAAGTGTGGACCCCTGAGCTTACGCTGCGCGAAAAAATTTATGACTGCAAAAAGGGGACCGTCTTCATCGGCTCAGTTCTCGCAGCTGCCGGCATTGATCCCATCGCAAAGCACGTTTACTATGCAAATCCCAATGGAGGACTGGAGGACTGGACGCACATCTATATTATTATTCCGGAAAGCAGTATGCGCACCGGCACGCACACCATGGAATTTAATTTGCATCCATATATTACCATGGACACAACCAATGACTGCAAATTCAATACAGAGGTCAATCATAAAACAGAAACGCTTTATTTTCTAAACGGAAAAAAAATGGAACTGCACATGATGGGCAATAACAACCGGCAGGCAGCGCCAGGCATTCTCAACACATCTGCATTTGCGAGCGCCACTAATTACTGCGCGCGAAAATTAGAAGATGATATGCGCGCGACTTGTAAAATGCCATCGAGGGCGGTGTGCGGACCAGACATGATTGGATTAAAAAATCAATATTTTTCTTACACGATTCCGGAAGCTTCTATACATCTTGCCGCAATGACAACACCGGTTGGTTTAATAATGCGCGCATCATTTCTCGGATTGGTAGCGCTCGGAAAAGCTCTTTCAAAATATTTCAAAATACATTTAGCGCAGCGCATGGCGCTTGCCTGGCAAAAAGATTCTTCTAAAGTGCGAAAAATCTGGTGGCTGTTCGGAGGAGCCGCAAAAGCAGAAACTTTACAAGCAGTAATTATTTCAGGAAGCGGAGTTTCTATTTCAGGTCCTGCTGCTGAATTGGATTATGACCGCCCGTATGACTTAATATCCGGAGGAATGGGCATTGCTCCCGCAGCCATTCCTGCAGCCATAGTAGCAGCAATGCCAACGATTACAGCATTCGTTACTTTATTCAAACAATTAGGAATAATGAAGGAAGGAGATACAGATGCACCGCCTCCTCCGGGAGATCCTCCGCCTCCTCCTCCTCCGGGTGGCATTCCTCCGGGAACACTTCCACCGTCTCCGTCAGCAGGCAGCATGATGGATTTCTCTTCTCCTATTAATACGATCATGAAATCAGTTTTGCTCAGCACTGCATCCGGATTCATGAACGGAATTAATTTTTATATTCTCAACGCATTTTGCTCATTCGCAATTTTACTATCAATAATTAAAATATTTTTTCGAAAATGATCTGGAAAGTAAAACAAGGAGCTATGGTTGGTTTTTTCGGAAGAGATCTAAAACTTCTTTTTGAAATACCTGCCGCGAAGAATGATATTACAGAATGGCAGGGCTATGAACACATGACCGGTCTGGGCGTTAATTATATTCTTGTTTATAAACAAGACGGCTGGCAAGAAATGCCGGGAGCGGTTTATATGGGAATAAAAAAAGATTTTCTGAACCCTGTAATTATTCCGCGAACCATTCACGGAGCCGCTTGCGAGCTGGAAAAATGCCAGAAAGATATTGCCGGAACAAGTATAGGAACTACTATGGCGGGCTATCTTGCCTGTAAATTAAAATGCGATTTGCTCCATCCATTCAATGCAGGCAAAAGAAATGCCTGCAAGGCTGCGTGTCCGCTTCCTGACGGTGGCGGTGGAGGTGGTGAGCCGCCTCCTCCGGGAGATCCTCCGCCTCCTCCGCCATATGGTCCTCCTCTTCCTCCTGCGCCTGTGCCCGGAAGTATGGAATTAATTTCTTTGGATGATCTGAAATTTATGTATAACAAAATCAAAAATCTTTTCACTAACAAATAAAAACAGATGAACACATCAAAATTCTCATCCATAGCAAAGCATGCCGGAATGACGGTTGCAGAAGTTGCGGTTGTTGGCGGAAGTATGCTGCTCACAACAAAGTTTCTTGATTTTGAAACTTTATTTAAAAATCAAATTGCAAAAGATCCCACCTATAAAGATAAGTGGTTCATCAAACACCAGGGCGCGATCAAACTGGTTGCCGGTGCAACCGCTGCCGCGTATGTAAAAAATCCTTGGCTGAAACTTTTATTTATCGGAGTTGCCGCCAACGGATTCATTCAGGAAGCGCGCGTGCTGACTGCAAAAGATGATGGCACAAACTTTTTCAATCAGATAGGAAATTCTGAAATGGACCGCGCGCTGCGCGCAGCTGCAACCGGAAAACCGCTTTCACAAAGAGATCAGACATTTGTAGGAGAGCGCCCCCTGAGCAGGGAATGGATGACACAGGTAGGAAAAAGAACTGATCTCATGCAGCCCTGGATGACAAATGTCGGAGATAATGGAATGCAGCGCGGAGTAGGACAGATGGAACGCGGAACCGGCTGCGCAATGTCTATGTAAAATAAAAATTAACAAAAACAAAAAATAAAACAAATGAAATACGATCAATCAGCAATCCGGGAAGCAGAACGCAGAGCGTTTGAACTTCTCACACTTTCCACTATGCAGGAAAAAGATTCTAACGGTAATCTTTGCGAAGTAAAAAACAGATATTGGGTAGATCCCATTGATATTACCATGCCTGCGCTGCTTTCTCAGGAACTTGCCTGGACGAATGCAAACACAGAACTGGAATTTAATTTTTCCATCAACGGTCCGCAGCAAGCGCCCGGTGTAAATAATAACGTAGTGATCCCGCAAAATGCAGTGTATGCGATTTATGGTTTGCGCGTGCGCTTCGGTGATGGCGCAAATGCTGCAAATAGAATTTACCGCAGCTTCGGATTAACTCCGAACGATGATGCGCTTTACAATTCAATTCACTCTATGAAATTTGAGCAATCGGATCTCATCGATAAAATTGATGGGCAAAGTTTTCACGACACTCCGGATGTTGCCACTGCTACTAATATGCTCGATGGAATGCTGCTCATTAATCCTGTGCGCTTCATCACCGGCAAGCTCGGAACATTTTTATACAAGATCAGAATGTTAAACCCGATCAACGCGCTGGTAATGTCAGCGAATGCAACAGTAAAAGTAGATCTACGCGGAGCGTTCGGACCTGCAAAAGCATAAACGAATTAAAAAATAAATTTCATGTCAATAGAAGAAATTATTTCTATATCGGGTGTGCCGACATACATTAAAAATCTGGTAATTCAGATTCCGGTAAATGCAACCGTAGATATTCCGATGCCGAAGCAAATGCCTCAGCAGATCGGATTAATTTACGGACTTACAACTTATACCGATACATTCAGCCCGGCAAATAATCCGCTCATCACTACTGCAGATGCAACTGTGCTTTACCTTATATTAAAGGATGGCAATACAGAATTTATCGAACCGCTGCGCCTGGACGATCTTCAAAATACATTAGTGGGTGTTCCGCTCAGCCGGTCAGATCGTTATTACAAATGTAACATCCCGGGCAATTTTGATCTGAGCGCGAGCTTGATTAAAAATCCAACCGGGCTTGTGTCTGCGCCTGCTCCGGCAGCGCCTACAGAAATATTGATTGGCATTAAATTTATTTCAACCAGTTCGGTTCAATACCTGGTGGATAATAAATATTTAAGCGAGAGCGTTCTTACATTTATTAAAGGCAAGCGTGAGTAATGGAAAGCGTGCAGCTGTATTTGAATCAGCAATTTCCGGATGCCTGGTATTCAGAAATACTTTACACCGGTAACACAGGGGCAACTGCAGGGCAAAATTATAATCAGCTGGGCGCAAAATATATTTTGGTGCATGGCATTATAGTTACTTCTACCGATCTGGCAGCGCTGGTAACGTTCACGGACCAGTTCGGCAGATTTATTTTTCAGGTTCACGCAAACGGAAACAGCACAGGATTTTATCCGGTGTATTTTTTATTGGAAGCGGACAGTTTCCGGGTAACGGCAAATTTTGTGAACGCGGGTTTTGCTTTTACCGTTCAGCATCAGTATTTAAGAATTACGGATATAAAAAATCCTAACCGATTGGCAAAGCAATGAAACCGGACGATATATATACATTGATAGAAGGATGCAATACTCCTTATGTCCGCATTTTTGATTTCAATAACAAAAAATTGTGGATATGCGAAGATGTTCGCTCCGCTCCGGAAGCCATTGCAAAGCTGAAACAGTTTTTGCCTTTATGCGAACCATATAAAAGGGTAGTGATCCATGGAGCGACAGAAAAACAATTTCAATTGAAGTATCAAAGCTGCTTTGTGTGGAATTGTGATTTTGTGGCAACGCCCGGAACAACGGTGGGCGCTCCGCAAACTTTCGGCAATCCCTGGGAATGGAAAATGCCGCCTGGCTTGATGCCTGAAAGCACCATGAGCGCGCAGCTGGCGCTGATCGCTGCTAATAATAAGCACGAAATTGAAAAGATGCGCCTGGAGCTGCAGCTGAAAGATGCCGGAACAAAGGACCCGATGAATCAAATTGAAAAAGCGCTGCCTTATTTAATGTACGCGATGGGAAAACCTATTGATGAAATAAAAACTCTGGCAATGGCAAGCGCTGCCTGGAACCAATCGCTGAAACAACCGGGCGGAATTGCCGGACCGCAAACGCACACATTAAAAATGATGGACATAGAAACGCTTTCAAAAATGGAACCAACAACGAGGGCAACAAAATGTCAGGAATCATTGAATGAATTAAGCAAGCACCTGAGCCAGGAACATTTAATTATTCTGTGTGAGCGCTTGTCGGCAAAACTTGACAAATCAAAAGGCGGCAATCCGGAATTTATCAATACAGTTTTATTATATATATAAAATGGCACGAAGAAAAAAACACCGCAGAAAAGCGCGCAAAACGCGCAGGAGAAAAAAATCTTCTGTAGGAAAAAAAGCGCATAAATATTATCTTTCGGTGAAGCGAAACAAAAAATACCGCAGGAAAAGGAAAAGACATTCCGCGCCTGGTACGCAGATGCGGATGTTCGGACCACGCAAGCGCAAGCGCCATCACCGCAGGCGCTCACATCACACAGGAACCATCGGAGCATTAACCGGGGCAATGAAATCATTGTTTTAGGATGCTAAGTTTTGAAGCATGAAAAAAAATTGATATAAAATCAGAAAATTAATTGAAAAAAATTCTCATAGCAAAATCGATTCTCCTGAAGGAGCTGATCAAC
>Ga0334722_10004987_pt1 | contig 13582 bp, 7 predicted proteins | sample C3_bottom_MG_FD_207210 | JGI IMG/M metagenome (GOLD analysis project Ga0334722, IMG submission 207210) | Sediment microbial communities from Yellowstone Lake, YNP, Wyoming, USA - C3_bottom | ecosystem: Environmental > Aquatic > Freshwater > Lake > Sediment | place: USA: Wyoming | collected...
GCTGGTCAGCGAGGTCAGGCTGCTGGATCAGGTGCTGACGCAAACGCGGATCCCGGTGGCATCGGCGCGTCGGAAGATGCGCAGGCGGTGGCCCAGCACCTGAATCTGCCGGCGGGCTTTACCGCGGAGTCGGTCGCGGAGTCTGTCACGACGTTCGGAGCGACCACCCAGACCAACGATGCGTTCCTGTTCGGCGGGCGAGGGGAAGGCGGTCGGGGAGGCCCCGGAGGGATGGGCGGCATGGGTGGCTTCGGCGGCGAGGCTGGAGCGGCGGGTGAAGGCCTGCCCGGCCAGGGCGGCCTGCCAGGCATGGGCCAGATGGGCGGCGGATTCGCGGCCGGGGCGTTCGGACTGGGCGGTGGACAGGGTGGTGGACAGGGCGGCGGCGGACGCGGGGGCGGCGGCGGCGAGGGTGGGGGCGGACGTGGCGGCGGCATGGGCGGCGGGCCTCCCGGCTTCGGCAGAGTGCAGAACAACCGGCCGAGCGGCCAGGCGTCGTATACGCTCGGCGGCTCCATGCTCAACGCGCAACCGTATGCGCTGAACGGCCAGACGCCACAGCAACCGAGCTTCCTGAATCAGCGCTACTCGTTCGCCATCGGCGGTCCGGCGAAGATCCCGGGGCTTTTTGATCTCGGGACCCGCACGACGTGGTTCCTCAACTACTCAGGCAGCCATGGGTCCAATCTGTTCGATTCGTACTCGCGAGTGCCGAGTCTCGCGCTCCGTTCAGGCGACTTCTCGTCGCTGTCGACCGCAGTGATCGATCCGTTGACGGGGCTGCCCTTTGCGGGCAACCAGATTCCGGGCAACAGGATCAACCCCGCCGCTGCAGCGCTGCTCCAGTATTTCCCGGCGCCGAACCAGGAAGGCAGCACGCAGAACTATCACGTGTCTGGCACGACGATCAGCAACGGCGACGACATCAACTTCCGATTTACGCGGTCGTTCGGCACGCCTCCTCGGGGTCGCGGCGGCCGTGGCGGCGGTGCCGCGGGTGGCGGCGGTCGTGGTGGCGGAGGTGGCGGCGGTCGAGGCGCGATGTTGAACAACGTGGTCAACGTGAATCTCGGCGTGCAGTTCAGCCGGTCCGACAGTTCGCAATTGACGAGCTTCCCGGGTATCAGAGGCAAGAGCCATCGAGAAGGCTGGAACGTACCGCTCAACCTGTCGTTCGGCAAGTGGGGCCTGATGAACACGCTGTCGGTGCAATTCAACCGCAGCAAGTCTGCCACGACCAATCAGTTTGGCGGCGTCACCAACATCGCAGGCGGGGCAGGCATCGTGGGCGTGTCGACCGATCCGTTCGACTGGGGCGTGCCAACGCTGACGTTCTCGAGCCTGTCATCGGTTCGCGACGTCAATCCATCGGTAAACCTCAATCAGACGATCGCGATCACCGGTTCGATGATGAAGATGAAGGGCACGCACGTCATGCGATGGGGCGGCGATTTCCGCAGTCTGCTGTCGGAGAACCGCAGCAACAGCAACGCACGCGGCGGCTTCATTTTCACGGGACTCTACACGGGCGGGGGCACCGGTAAAACCGCGACTGGTCTTGATTTCGCAGACTTCCTGCTGGGGATGCCACAACAGGCCACGTTGCAGTACGGCCCGGGCCTGGAGAGCTTCCACGCGCGCTCGTACTCGGCCTATTTCCAGGACGACTGGCGCTTCAGGGGCAATCTCACGCTCAGTCTCGGCGTCCGGTACGAGTATCAGTCGCCCTACACCGAGGCCGACAACCGGCTGGTGACGCTGGACGTCGCTCCCGACTTCTCGGCGGCCGCCGCCGTGCAGGCCGGACAAACCGGGCCGTTTTCTGGCGCCTTCCCGCTGACCATCATCCATCCCGACCGGAACAACTTCGCGCCGCGCCTGGGTGCGGCGTGGCGAGCCAATCAGAAGACGACCGTGCGGGGCGGCTACAGCATCAACTACGCCTCGGTGCCCTACATGTCGGCGGCGCAGAAACTGGCCGGTCAGCCACCGTTTGCCACGACCAATACGGTCATCGGGGGTGTGACGACACCGCTGGCGATGACCACCGTCTTCGCGACGCCGCCGGCCGCGACTACGACGACCAACACGTTCGGCATCGATCCCAATTACCAGATCGGCTACGTGCACATCTGGAACGTGGATGTGCAACGCGAACTCAACCGGACGTGGTCGGCCGGCCTGACGTACACGGGCACCAAGGGCTCGTCGCTGGACCTGCTGCGGGCCCCGAATCGCGGGCCAAGCGGTCTGCGCATCCCGAACGTGCAGGCGTTCACATGGGAATCCTCGGGCAGCACGTCGATCATGCACGCGCTGTCGATGCGCCTGCGCAAGCGTTTGTCGCTGGGCATCTCGGGCGGCGTCACTTACACGCTGTCGAAGTCGATGGATGACGCATCGTCTCTCGGTGGGGGCGGTGGCGTGGTGGCGCAGAACGATCAGAACCTGGCGGCAGAGTGGAGCCGTTCGAGCTCCGATCAGCGTCACCGGGTGTCGGCCGACTTCGCATGGGAACTGCCGTTCGGGGCGAACCGGAAGTGGCTGAAGGGCGAGGGCGTGCTCAACAAGATCGTGGGCGACTGGATTCTGAACGGAACGATTTCGTATGCCTCCGGCAATCCCTTCACCGCCCGGATCACGGGCGCGTCATCTGACATCAGCCGCGGAACCAACGGCACGTTGCGGGCCGACTACAACGGCCAGCCGATCGACGTGTCGAATCCGACGATGGCCGTCTTTTTCAATACCGCTGCCTTCTCGGTGCCGGCGGCGGGCACATTCGGCAACTCGGCCCGCAATCTGATCACCGGCCCCTCGAATACGACCCTCAACATGTCGATGTCGAAAAGCATGCGGTATCTGGGCAACCGGAGCATCTCGCTGCGGATCCAGGCCAATAACGTGCTGAACATGCCGCAGTGGGGTTCGATTGATACGGTGGTCAATTCCCCGACATTTGGGCGGGTCGTCTCGATGCGATCCATGCGCAGCGTGCAGATTATTGCGCGCGTGAGCTTCTAACCCGGACGGAGTTACATCATGCGATCGTCACGTCACTCCCTGGTCCGGTTGATCCTGCTGCTCGTCTCTGCAGCTGTCGGCACGACGGCCCTGTTTGCCGTCCCCGGCCAGGCGCCGGTGCCGCAGAAGGCGCCAGTGTTCCGCTCGGCCATCGACCTGGTGACCGTCAACGTTGTCGTGCGCGACAGAAGCGGGAATGTCGTCAAGGGTCTGAAGCGCGAGGACTTTGCACTGCTCGAGGACGGCAAGGCACAAACCGTCGACACGTTCGATTTCGAAGAGGTGGACGCGCCCGACAATTCCGCGCCGCCATCGGCGATTCCGACGATTCTCGGTGGGGTGGGCAGGCCCGCGCCCGCGCCGCTGGTGGGTCGTCCGGTGGTCGACATGCACGACCGCCGTCTGGTGGTGCTGATGTTCGATCTCAGCTCGATGGCCGTCGAAGACACGCAGCGGGCGCTGGATGCCGCGCGCGACTACGTCAATAAGAAGGTGGGCCCGGCCGACACCGTGGCCATCGTCACCTACAGCTCGTCGCTGGATGTCGCGCAGGATTTCACGTCGGACAAGAACACGCTGCTCAACACCATCGACCGGCTCAACGGCATCGAGGGCCTCGGCTTCGAGGAGATGGTCCTGGCCGATCCGGACGCGACCGCCGACGACACGAATGGCGCCTTCGTCGCCGACGACACCGAGTTCAACATGTTCAATACCGACCGGCGCCTCCAGGCGCTGCGGTCGATGATTGACTCGCTCGCAGGCATTCAGCAGAAGAAGTCGCTCGTCTACTTCAGCAGCGGCATGAACCAGACGGGTATGGACAACCGCGTCGCGATGCGCGGCGTGATCGATCGGGCAGTTCGCACGAACCTGTCCATCTATTCGGCAGACATGCGCGGGCTGCAGGCAGTCGTGCCAGGTGGAGATGCCAGCCGGGCCAGCACGCGCGGAGCGTCCGCCTTCAGCGGGCGGGGCGTCGCAAATGCGTTCAGCTCAATGAGCGCGTCGCAGGATGCGCTGTCGTCTCTGGCCGAAGACACGGGCGGACGAGCGTTCTTCGATCGCAACGATTTCGGGGGCGTGTTCGATCGCGTGATTGCCGACACGTCCGCCTACTACGTGCTCGGCTACAGCAGCACCAACCCCGCGCGTGACGGACGGTTCCGCCGCGTGCGCATCCAGTTGAAGCGAACCGATCTCAGGCTCGAGTACCGCATCGGATACTACGCGGGGCGCGACTTCGTCCACTCTGGCAAGGAAGACCGGGAGCAGCTGCTGATGGAGCAACTCGCCTCGGATCTGTCGGTCACGGATCTGCCCGTCTATGCGTCATCGGCCTACTTCAGGCTGAAGGGGAATCACTACTATGTGCCGGTGTGGCTGGTGGTCCCTGGTTCGCGCGTGCCGTTCACAAAGTCGGGAGACAAGGCCAAGGCGACGCTCGACGTGCTGGGCGTGCTGGTCGACTCGAGGCAATTCCCGGTAGCCCGGATGCGCGATACGGTGAACCTGGCGTTGGGATCAACCGAGAAGACCGAGCGCAAGGCCGTGCAGTACGCGACCAGCTTCGAGTTGCCCCCTGGCACCTATAAGCTCAAGGTCGTGATCCGCGAGAACCAGGGCGGCACGATGGGCTCGTTCGAGACCGCACTGGTGGTGCCGGACCTCGACAGGAACCCGGTGAAGATTAGCTCGGTGGTCCTCGGCTCGAGCCTGGCGGCCATCTCGAAGAAGGACGACAAGAATCCGCTCCTCCGCAATGGCCAGCAACTGGTCGCCAATGTCGCCCGCGTGATTCCCGCTGATCAGCATCTCTACTTCTACTACGAGATGTACGATCCGGCAGAAGGGCCGGCCGCGCCCGCTGCGGCCGGGGCGCCGGCTGCGCCGCGCCCGGCTGATCGCCCCATCAAGGTGCTCTCGAGTGTCACCTTCTTCCGGGGCCAGACCAAGGCGTACGAAACCCCGCTCATCGAGGTACCGCTGCTGACGTCGCCCGACCGGAAGGCGGCGGCGTTCCAACTCGACATCCCAGCGTCGGAACTTGAACCAGGCCTGTACACCTGCCAGGTGAACATCGTCGACGATATCGCCGGCACGTTCGCCTTCCCGCGCATGGCGCTCTACATCCGAAAATGAGATTGGGATGAGAAATTGGGTCAGACCCAGTTTCTCATTTCGATCTCATTTTGGCGGCGCCGGGCCGGAATCCAGACACCCGTCTGTCGCGTCTTACTGACCAGGGCTTTCAAGACGGGGCCCCGGAGCGGTATGTATGACCCGACGGCAGTTGCTGGCGTCCGCCGCGGCAGGAATCGTACTGGCGCCGGCCACGAGTCTGCTGCACGTGAGCGAGCATTCCATGGCCCAAGATGCAAAAGAAGGCCCCTTCGAAGTGACCAAGAGCGACGAGGACTGGAAACGGACGCTGAATCCGCTGCAATACGCGGTGCTGCGTGAACACGACACGGAGTTCCGTGGATCGAGCCCGCTGAACGCGGAAAAACGCCACGGGATGTTCTACTGCGCCGGCTGCGGGCAGGCGCTGTTCTCGTCTGAGGCGAAGTACGACAGCGGCAGCGGGTGGCCGAGCTTCTGGGCGTCGGTCGAGAACGCGGTGGCCTTTACCGAGGATCGCAGCCTCGGCATGAGTCGCGTCGAGATGCACTGCAAGCGCTGCGGCGGCCACCTGGGCCACGTGTTTCCTGACGGCCCTCAACCGACCGGCCGGCGTTTCTGCACCAACGGCGCATCTCTGACCTTCAAGCCGGGCGAGTAGCCTTCGCCGGTTGCGGCGCATCCGCCCGCGGCTCTTCGACTACAATCGACGCCTCATCTGACCGAGGAGGGTCCTGGTCCCCGATGGTGAAAACGCTTGGCCTATGATCGCGCGAACACTGACACCGGAGGTGTCCACCGGGTCGCCGACCGATCCGCCGGTGGAGGTAGGTCTGGCGTTGGCTGTCGCGTTTGGGGACCAACCTCACCGTCTATACCAGCCAGACGTTCACTCGTTCTGCAGCAGACGCGCCGGCGCACTCTGGACCAGCTTCCTCAACGGAATCGCGGCTATTCCGAGGCAGAGCAGCGCCAGCGCGATCTCGACCAGCGAGAGGACCGACAAGGTTACGATATCGGTCTGCCGGAACAAGAATGGAGACAACAGAGCCCTTGTTGACCACATCACAAACGTGCCACACGCCAATCCCGCCACCGTAGATAGCACAAGATCTTTGTACAGCGTGCCAGCAAGCCGCCACACACTAATCCCCAGGGCCATCCGAATCTGCAACTCACGATAGCGGGAACTGACGCTTCGAACAACGGTGCTGAATACGCTCCCCGTCGTCACGATAGCCGCCACCACAGCCAACAATCCCAGCACGGCGGTCAGGTAGGAGGTCTCGGCAAAGGAACCAGAGACGTGTTCGGCAAGCGGCCGACTGTCCATGATTGAAATATCAGATCCATTCGAAACGATCTGGCGCTCCACCGCGATGCGCACGGCGGCCGGGTCATGGGCACGGACAGAAAGGAAGATCCGGGACCGCGGCTGCTCAAATAGCGGGACGTAAGCCTGCGGCTTGAAGTCGGACCATACGCTGCCCAGGCGAACCCGTCCAACCACCCCCATGACCTCACGCCACCGCTCGTTTCTATCAAACCTAATCCGTCGCCCCTCCGGGCTCTGATCAGGCCAGTGGAGTCGAGACATTGTTTCGTCGATCAACACGGGGCGGACATTGTCGGACGCCTCATTGTCGCCGAAGATCCTTCCGCGGACTACACGAATTCCAAATACCCGGAAGTACTCAGCTGACACGTAGTTGAGACCTGGAGCAAGCGCTTGCTTAGGACCAGCGTTTAGGTAGACTTGGCCCGACTCCATCCTAAGGGATACCGCTTGGCCAACGTTCGGAATCGGCACCTGTGATGAGAGTGCCGCCGAGTCTACTCCGGGCAGCACCCGGATCGACTCCAGAAGGTGAGACAAGAATGCGGAGGACGCTTGCGGCTTTGCAGCTGACCGTTCGATCATGCGGGGAGGCAACCGAAGTTGGACGACCAAGATATGCTTCGCGTCGTAGCCAAGCTCAACTTGCTGGAGCAACCAGAACGACCTCGCCAGCAGCACAGCCGCCGCTAACACAATGGTGGCGGCGGCGACATGACAAGCGACCATGAACCGTCTCAAGAGCGCAGAGCCCCAGGCACCAGAGACCTGGGCAAACGGTCCGCCTTCTACCCGAGCCAATCGGAGGATGCGCAGTGCGGCAGCAATTCGCGCTGTTCCAACGAACGCAATTATCAAGAGCAGAAGTGTGAAGGCAAACACCGCGATCCGCCATGAATTGGAGGTAGCCTCGAATTGCCAACTGCCCGGATGCAGACGTGCCAGAATCGGCTTCGACAACTGCATCAGCGCAATCCCCAGCAGGCCGCTCAACAAGACCGGAACTAGTACCTCGACGATCTGGCGTTTCACGATCCTGGCCGGCGATGCGCCCAGCGCGTGTCGGATCCACACCTCGCTCGGCCGGGTCGCCAGGTCAGCCACGAACAAATCGAGCAGTGCAATCGCGCAGGCCACGAGCAACACACCCACGAACACTGCTGCGGAGAATAGGGCTATCGTCACCGGCCCCGACACCGCATCTGAGAGGATCGGCACAACCACGACGTTCAGTCGCTCACCCCGCTTGCGATTGATGGCCTGAGACACCACGTCGACTTCGGCCTGAAGCGCCTCCGCAGAGATTCCAGGCCTAAGTCTTCCGATGGCGGTGACAGACAAGACGTCGGACTGCAGCAGTCGCCGTTCAACCTCCGGACTCATTGGACGCCAGAATCGAGCAGGAGCACGCCAACGCTCGAACCACGGTGGAAGAGAGCCTCGCAATACGAATGGTGAAGCGTTGATCCGAACGATCTTTCCGGCTGGTGGGACGTCGCGCGCCAAACCCCGCCAGTAGGCTTCGCCTACATAAATCCCGGCCGCCGTCTCGACATCCCCTGCCGCGCGCGCCGAGGGGATGGCAAGTCTGAGCATCCCCCAAAGGCCTGGCGATACATCCTCTACGTCGGCTTGTGCCACACCCCGACCAGCATCGATTTCCCCGGTGCTCCTGACGATGCAAATGAGTCCTTCCAGGCCCGTCAATCGTTGCGCGTACTCCATGTAATCCGAATACCGCATGAACAGTGAACCGGTGACGAAAGGCATCTGGGTGCGCAAGACCACGACGGATGATCTAACGTCGTTTGGAAAGCGGCTCAATAGCGTCGCGTCGATGGTGCTCGCTACGTTGGTCGCGCTTCCGATCGCCAGCGACGTGGCAAACAACCCAAGTCCTCGCCAGCCACCGAACCACCTCCTCACTTTTTGGCTCATTCTGTCGTCCTTCCCGTGCCCCGTCGGATCCGCGCCCGCCGCTTTATGAAGCCAATTCCGTCACGACGGGCGACGAACAGCAAGCAGCCGCTCACACGCACGCTTGAACGGTACTATGAACTGTGGGCGGCCTACGACGAATCTCTCAGCAATCGCCACGCGCCCAGTTGCGTCGAGGAGGAGGGCAAGGGGCGTAGTTGTGATGTGGTTCCTCACGGCAAATTCGCCATTCTGGTCCAGGTACACGGGGCACTCGATCTTGCCGGTTCGGGCCCACGCCACCGCCGACCGCACCTCCTTGGCCGCCATCACCATCGCCACAGAGCGGCGGCCGACCGCGCCAATAATGTCGCGCACCAGTTGCTCGACATTCTCCTGACAGGTCTGACACCCCACCTCGTCGACGTAGACCAGCATCAGGTTGGTGCGGGAGCACGGTTCCGTCCGGCACGAACCCGTGACCTCGGCCAGATCGGGCCAATCGATTGCGCTCCCTATGTAACGATAACCGTCGAACTTACTCTCCAGCAGAGCCCCTTCGGTTGTCTGACGAATGAGCTCTGCTTCATCGACTCGTGCTTTCCAGCGCCGCGATGCCTGCCACCATCCTGCGGTAGTTACCATGAGCAGCACGCACACTGCGATCCACACGATGTCTCGTTTTTGAATAATCTGCGGCATATGTGTTCTCCGTCTGACCCCATCCACTCTCACTTCACACGCACCTCGGGGGGGTCCTTAGCGAACAGTCTCTCATCGAACTGGAGCGCGGGTACCCGAAAGAAGGCAAGAAAGGGATTGTTCAGAGGCGTCACACTCACGCTCTTCGGAGGGCCGGTCGGCTTCGTCGGTTTTTCCAGGACCTGAGGATCGCTCACTGTGGCGATCAGGCCGTCGGCATACTCACCCACAACTTCGTTGAGACCAAAACGACCAAGGAACCCGCTCTCCGCCAACGACCCTCGGCGTATCTCCCCAACGCCGTTGTTCGGGTCTAGCGTCACGAATCCAATACTCCCGCTCGCACGATGCAACGAGAGAAGGACCATCGCGTTGCTGGGCCAAGCGATGCGAGCTATTCTCCGAAGCTCTCGCTTGATCAGACTCCGGTCGGCCTCCGTCATTTGCGCTCTGGAAAGCGCCGCAATTGCATAGGGTACTTGCTGAACTGAGAAGCTCAACCGACTCAGAAGGGAACCATCAGCGTCATAGCAAGACACTTGAGGATCGAGGGCGTCCGCAACGCAAACGGTCCGAGCCCGAGACACTAGGGTTCGACTAGGCAGCAATGCGTAGTTATCTAGGCGAGACTCCCATGGGTGAAAGGAACCGACCAGCCTGAGCTCAAGATCGAAGACTTGGACCGCGTGCGCAATCGACCTGCGCCTCCCGCGGCCTCCAGCTCGAACGTATAACCTCGCTCCGACTGTAGCTACCTCCGTCGGGGCGAATTCCACGGTCTTGCTCCGTCTGACCGTCCCCTCTCGGCCGACAATGTTGATAGTGTTTCCGGCGACGATGGCCAACTGACCGTTTGGGAGCGGTGCGAAGTCTTTTATCGCAATCCCGTTCGGCGCCGGATAGCGCCCGAGGAATCGGCCAGTGGCACTGAATTCCAGTATTGGCCTTCGCGGGCCGATGTCGAAGACTAGAATATTCTGCGTCCCCGGAACAATAACCACGCGATTGATCGTTCCCAAGAGAGAGTCACTACGAGTTTCAAGCGCTACCACCTTGTCTATGGACAGCGAACTGCCAGGGCCCCCACATTCTTCGATCTTGGTAAGACGAACGTCCCGAGTGACCTCATGCCGCGAACAGTGAGCGGACGCGACGATGCAGAGGCACAGGGCCACGAGCGTGGCACAACGCCAGCTAGTCACAGATCCGATACTCCGCTTCCACGTCGCCATGACGTGCCATTTCATGAGACCTCCTCACGGCGCGCAAACCTGTTTCCAATTAGAAGCAATCACTTCACGTGGCGCGGAGACGCAGCTCTTTCTCAGTGACGAGCACTCAACTGGTGCGCGGTGTCATGGTGACGGCTGCGAGCCCTCAGCTACTCTAGGTCAGCCTTGTTGCAGTACGCGGCGGTGCAGGTGCTTTGTCCGAAGGCGTTGCAGTATGTCTTCTCTTTGGTCGTGCTGCCAGGACAGAGCTCATCAATTCTCTGGCATACCGGATCGTTCGTGCAGTCGGTTTCCACATAGGCTGCTGCTGCTCCCTCGGCGGAGAGCTGCAGGACTGTCACCGAAAGGACCGCAGCCGAGGCGACGAGCATCAGTAATCGAAGTAGCTTCATAATACCTCCTTAGTCTGGGCCGTCTATCGTGGGTCACCGCCAAATGAAGATCTCGCCGACCGTCACCAGACACCGCGCGTGCGATGCTAGGCCAGGGTGTCGGAACTCCACAACTGCTATCTGGCGAATGCACAGAAAATGTCACGGAGACCAAATAGTGTGCAAAAAGGGCGGCGGGGCGTCCGACCAAGCGGATAGAGTATGTGTTCTTTGTAAGGGTCTATAAGAGAAGAAATGATCTATGGTCTTGACTAGAGTAGATGAGATGGCCGATCTGCGACGTGAGATCTTCTAGACTGAGATCTCACACGGCATCTGAGTGGAGATCGACCAGGGAGCACATCACCTTTGATCTTTGAAGCAAAGAGAGCCACGTCTGCTTGTAAACGAGTGCCGGGCATGCGTCGATTCACTCTTACGGCATTCGCGGCTCTCGTCATCACGATCGGGTTCGCGCAGCCGCCCGTCATCATCGCCCAGGCCGGTGCTCCGCCGAGCGCCTACGGTGAGGGCCTATTTGCCGAAGTCCAGACCAACAAGGGCCTCATCGTCCTCCAGTTGGAATTCGAAAAGACGCCGATGACAGTAATGAACTTCGTCGGCCTCGCCGAAGGGTCGATCGAGAACAAGGCGCTGGCTCCCGGAACGCCGTTCTTCGACGGGTCGATTTGGCACCGTGTGGTGCCCGGCCACGTGATCCAGGCGGGCATGCCGAAGGCGACGGAGCGCGGTCCAGGCTACACCATCCCGAACGAGATCGATCCGTCTCTGAATCACGGCCGGGCGGGCATGCTGGGGATGGCCAACAGCGGTCCGCACACCAACTCCAGCCAGTTCTACATCACGCTCGCGGATCGCTCGTACCTCGACGGCATCTACACGGTGTTTGGCCACGTCGTCTCTGGCCTCGATGTCGTCAAGGCCATCGTCCAGGGTGATGTGGTGGAACGCGTTCGAATTGTCAGAAATGGACCGAGGGCCGCCGCGTTCAAGGCGGACAACGCCATGTTTCTGAAGGTGGCTGAAACGGCCAGGGGTCGAGTGAAAGCGGACGATGAGCGCAAGGCGCAGGCCGAGGAAGCCCAGATCAAGAAGGAATGGCCGATGGCGATCACGTCGGCCAAGGGTGCGCGCTACGCGATTGGGCGTCAGGGCACTGGCGATCCGGCCAAGCCGGGCCAGATTCTCAAGGTCGTTTACACCGGCCGGCTCCTGGATGGCCGCCTCATCTGCAGCTCGGCCGACGAAGGCAGACCCATTCCGGGCTCGGTGGCCATAGCCTTCGACTACGAAGTGGGCAAGACGAAGGTGACGGCCGGGCTCGACGAAGCGCTGCTCGAGATGAGGAAAGGCGAAAAGCGCACTGTCATCGCACAGGGGCGGACCGGCTACGGCCCGAGCGGATTCTTCTCGAAGGAGAAGCCCGGCGAAAAGCGGTTCATCATCCCGCCAAACACGACGCTGGTGTACGAAGTTGAGTTACTTGACATCAAGTAGCGCATCTTCTGTGCCTTCTTGTTGATCGGCTCCGCGTCAATGGCCCACATGCCGCGACCGTGTGTGGCAATGACGATGATGTTGTCGCGCGGGTGAATGATGAGATCGTGCACGTAGGTGGCCGGCAGGTTTGCGCCGAGCGTGTCCCACTTCTTGCCGCCGTCTGTCGTCACGTAGACGCCGGTATCAGTTCCGACGTAGAGGATGTACTTGTCGGCCGGGTCTTCGCGAATCACGTTGACGGGCCCGATCGGGATGTTGGCCGCGATGCTCGTCCACGTATTTCCAAAATCGGTGGACTTCCACACGTAGGGCGTGAAGTCGTCGTCTCTCTTCCCGTTCTGGGTGAGGTAGACGGTTCCGATATCGAATGCCGACGCCGTGATACGCGACACCCACTTCTGGTACGGCAGCCCTGCCATGATCTCGGTCCACGTCTTGCCGCCGTCCTTTGTCACGTGCACCTTTCCATCGTCGGTGCCCACGTAGACCAGCCCGAAACGCCTCGGCGATTCGGCGATTGAGAAGAGCGTGTGGTACGGGATGTCGCCCTTCTCCGATGCGGTGTTGTAGGTGAGGTCACCACTGATCGTCTCCCACGTGTCGCCTCGGTCGCGAGACATCAACAGTTGCTGCATGCCGTGGTAGATCGTGGTGCTGCTGTGAGGCGACAGGATCGTCGGCGCCAGCCACTCGCCCCTGAGGGCAGCTTCGTCCGGGTAGCGCGACTGCAACAGTTGTTTGGCCCGTTCCCGCCGCGGTTTGCTCAGATCAGTTCTCGAGAGCGTGCCGTAAAATCCGGACGAATAGACGATGTTCGGATCGATGGGATCAATCGCGTGGGTCGAGCCTTCCCCGCCTGGCGCGTCCTCGAAGGGAACCGTTGAGATCTTGTCGCGGCCCTGACTGAGGTCCACGACGGCCCGGAAGCTGCCGTGATCCTGGGACGACCCGTACACGTGGAAGGGCGTCGCCATGTCGTACGAGAGATTGAAGAACTGCGTCACCGGCAGCGTGAGGTGCGAGTCCTTCCAGGTCTTGCCTCGATCGTACGAGATCGCGAATCCCTGATCGAATACGTTGACGAGGTAGTCGGAGTTGTCGGGATCAATCCAGAGGCCATGATGGTCGCCCCCGGGTGTATCGAGGTCCTTGAACGTCTTGCCGCCGTCGATCGAGACGTTGAGCGCCAGTCCCATCGTGTACACGATTTCGGGATTGCTCGGGTCCACGCGAATCTGACCGAACACCCAGCCGTAGGTATTCGACGTACGTTCCATGAATGTCTTCTGTTCGGGGGTGATGAGACCGCTCACCTGCGTCCAGTGATCGCCCTTGTCGTCCGAGCGGTAGACCGTCGC